>Ga0075421_100010029_pt1 | contig 11685 bp, 5 predicted proteins | sample SoiMetdeltSBSDD5_FD_75292 | JGI IMG/M metagenome (GOLD analysis project Ga0075421, IMG submission 75292) | Bulk soil microbial communities from a Populus tree surrounding site in Tennessee, USA - Soil MetaG P. deltoides SBSDD5 | ecosystem: Environmental > Terrestrial > Soil > Tree plantation...
GGAAAACCCGGCATGCGTCCGACGCCGTTGCGAATCACGCCTCGCAGCTCCGCCTCGGTGAGTTTCCGTCCAATCGTCACGAGCGAGGGAAACTGCGGCGGGATGCCCTGCAAATCTCTGCCGTGACAACTCGCGCAGTCGCGTTCATACAAACTCTTCCCACTCGGAACGATCTTCTTGGGACGCTCGACAAGTCGGAGAATACACGGAACCTCGGTGGAGTTGATATAAAAGAGTCCCGTCGCCGGATCGAAGGCCCCGCCGCCCCAGACCGGGCCGCCGTCAAAACCGGGAAAAACGATCGTTCCTTCTCTGCTCGGCGGCTCATATTGACCATTGCTTCTGAGCTGGCGAAACTTTTCCAGCACGGCGGCGTGCGCCGCAGGAGTGCGCGTGGTGAGCATTTCTTCGGTCAACACCTGCCGGGAGACGGGCGGCGGCGCCGTCGGAAAGGGCTGGCTCTCCGCCAGTTTCTCTCCATCTACGCCGACGGTCGACGTTTTACGATATTTGATCGGGAAGACCGGTTTACCCGTCTCGCGTTCGAAGATGAAGATGTGGCCGCTCTTGGTCGCCTGCGCCACGGCGGCGATCCTGCGTCCGTTGCGATTGACCGTCACCAGCGCCGGCGCGGTCGGCAGATCGCGGTCCCAGACGTCGTGTCTCACTATCTGAAAATGCCATTTGCGTTTGCCGGTCTTCGCGTCCAGACAGAGCAGCGTATTCGCAAACAAATTATCGCCATGCCGGTTGGCCCCATAAAAATCGAAGGCCGCCGACCCGGTCGGGACAAAGAGCAGGCCGCGCTCGACGTCCAACGCCATCCCGGCCCAGTTGTTTGCGCCGCCGGCGTACTTCCACGCTTCTTTCGGCCAAGTCTCGTAACCATACTCGCCCGGCTGCGGGATGGTGTGAAAGGTCCACCGCAATTGACCGGTCTGCGCATCGTAGGCGCGAATGTGTCCCGGCGCCGAGGGCAATCCCTCGCTCACCAGACTTCCGACGATCAGCAAGTCCTGATAGATCACGCCCGGCGTGGTCAGCCCGATGGTTGCCGTCTGTGGATCGCGGCCAAGTCCCACGCGCAAATCCACGCGCCCCGCGTCGCCGAAACCCTTGACCGGGCGCCCCGTCTCCGCGTCGAGGGCATAAAGCCAGTGTTGGTGGCCGAAAAAGATCCGCCGCTGCTTCTCCGCTTCCGGGCCCGATTCCCAATATGTTACTCCGCGGTTGCGCCCTCTCCGCGCCCTCCGCCCCTCATTTGGATCGAAGCTCCAGAGCTCTTTTCCGGTCTCCGCGTCGAGCGCAAACACGCGCAGCTTCGGCGAAGTCGCATACAGGACGCCGTCGACGACCACTGGATTGCACTGCATCTCCGAGCCCTCGAGCGCGTCGCGCGTGTCATAGCTCCATGCCACAGAGAGCCGGCCGACGTTTTCGCGATTGATCTGTTTTAGCGACGAAAAGTGGATGTTGTCGGGCCCGCCGCCGTACGCCGCCCAACCACCATAGCGACCTGTTGACGCCTGTCCCTTTTGCGCAGCAGACCTGTTTCCAAGCCACGCCGCCGCCAACACAATGACGACAGCGACCACAATCTTTTTCACCATATCAGGGATAGAAAATAGACAGTATTACGGTTTCGACTCCGGATCCAGATTCTTCCAATCAAGAGAATCGCTCCGCGCCCGTAGTCCATTTTTACTTGCATAGGAGTTGCGAGCCGCCCGGACATTTTCATACCAATCGTCGAACGGCAGCAAGAGTTGACGATAGACGAGATAACTCAAATCCACCGTCCGATCTGGTTCGTGATCCTTGACGTCGTCGAGCTGATGGAAGAATTGTCGGCCGTTCGCCGATAGAACGCGCGGCTGCCAGGTTTTGTACCAGGTCTGTTCTGCCGATCGGAGCGCAAGATTGCGTTTTTTGCGAATTTCGCGCGCTTCATCGAGCGCCTGATCCATGGCCGCGAGAGCCTGCTGCTTCTGGCCATCGCGCGAGGCTTCATACGCCGCTGTAAAACGCTCGTCAATGCGCCTCAGACTCTCAAGAAAATCGATATTTTCTTTGTACAGCCCGGCGATTGAATGGAAAACCTCGAGGTTGTAGCGGTTGAGTTCGACCTTTTGACGGTTCTCGTCGAGCAGCGCTGAAAGTTCTTCGTACTCGCGACGGAACTGAGCGGCAAGTTCAAGACGACGGCGGTTGGCCCAGCTCCAGGGATACGCATACCCCAGCGTCACGGCCGCCGGCGTCTCCGGCAGCTCGATGGCGAAGTCTTTGGCGGCCTGGCGCGGAATGTTGATGCGCCTGGAGTAACCGAAGATCGGTTTGCGCGCGGTTGAATCAACGCGCTCCCAACTGTCCGCCCAGAACTGCGCCTGGTAGCTCATCAACTGATAAAGGCGCTCCATCTTCGCCGCGCTGGGCCCGTAAAAGGCGCGATAGAAGCTCTCAGTCAGCTCTTGCGGACTCGCAGACCTTGGATTCCAGCCGGCTGCGGTAATCGCCGCATAACCCAGCCAAAAGACCTCGGGATGAAGTCCCGCGTCGGCCCATCCGGCGTTGATCACGCCCATCACATCAGCCTGCTGGCGAGCCGTGTGATGGCCTATCATCTCGACAGCATCCTGAATCCTGGGCTTTTCCTGACGTGTTGGCTGGTGGAGACGCCGCTCATTCGGCAGAATGTGGTAGCTCGTAAAGAGATCCTCTTCTCCCTGGGTCGAGCTATGGAGCATCTGGCGAATGCCGCGCGCCTTATACAAGGGATCGAATTTTGGCCCGTTGACGATCGTGTTGATCAGATAAGACGGCAGCGACTCGATGTCGCCCGGCTCGAGCGGGAATTCCCCCATAAAGACGACCTTGCGTCCGCGAGCGCGAAGCGGATCAGAGACCTTCGTGATGAATTCCGCCAGAAGTTTGCCGTTGCTTCCCAGTTCGCGCGCGCGCCCGGTCTCCCGACACTGAGGATTATCGGCCAGGCCAACGTAATAGGGCTCGTCAGTCGAAAAGTAGATGTACTCGACGCCTTTATTGGCTTCGATCAGATCGTTGAACATGCCGACGAGCAGTTCGACGCTCTTCGGATTGGTCGTGCAAAAATGGTAGTTGTTATCCGGAAAAGCTCGCAGCGGCGCGTATTCCGGATGCTTGAGAATAAACGCCACGTGTCCGGGGCCGTCAACCCACGGGATCAGTTGCAAGTGATGACGCAAACCGTAATTGGTCAGTTCCTGCAACTCCTGCGGGCTCCATGCGTAAGGCTCGACCAGCGCCGGCGCGCTCTTGAATTGAAAGTGCCCTTCGAGTTTGAGGGCAATGGCGTTGATCTTGAAAAAGGCCGCCTGGCGGATGATTCGTTTAAAAGCTTCGATTCGTTCGACGTGATGCGCGTCGTCCCAGAAGATCAAGCGCAATTGCAGGTCGGGCCAATCAGTGATCTCTCCTTCCGGCAAGAGAAGGCGTCCGGCGTTCGGCTTGAGCATCTGGACAAGGGTCTCGACCCCATAGAGCAGGCCGGGCGAGGCGTTTGCCACGATGCGAATTCGTCGTGGCGCGAGTTCGATTCGATACGCTTCACGGGCGAGGACTTCCCGTTCACGATCAAGCGCTTCGCCAATCGCGACCGAAGCCGGCTGAACCTCAAGCTGCAAAGCCGGAGTGTCCGAAGTAGCGGAACCTTCCTTTAAGGCTATTCGGAATCGATCCCGCAACTCCTCTTTGAGCGTTTCGAGCGCAATATCGCCGGACTGAACGCCTTTGCCGGTGATCAGCCGCCAACTCGAATCGAACGGAAACTCAGCGTCCTTCAACGCCGCCCGCTGTGGAGCCGGAACGACGGCATGCCCCCTGCTGATGAGCGAAGACTGAGCCGATTGCCGCGCCCACGAGTTCAGCATCGGATAAACGAGACCAGGCGATAAAAACACGACAAGCGTAGAGAGCGGCAGTATTCTCAGCCCCATGCGCTTCACGTGTGATTTCATAAGCTATTCTCCTGAGAAAATGGCGCGCCCGCGTCCTCGCGGGCAGGGCCCCGGCCGAGACTGCCCGCGAGGACGCGGGCGCGCCACCGTAGTTTTGCCGGCATCCATCAAACAGTGGTCAACGCAGCGCGCTCGCCAATGACTCGACCAGGAGAGGCTTATCCATTCCTTGCGCGGCGACAACTGGTTTTAAAGCAAGCGGAACCTCCCCATAAACTCTCACTTTGTTTCCGAGCAGACCGATCACTTCAGGAATGTCGGTATAGCGCAGGATTCCCAGATAAGTCGGCCCTGTCCTGTGAGAGCCAGGCGGAGAGCCGACAATCACCCGCCGAACGCCGTTACTCATCAAGGCCGCATACAAACCGTGAATTCCGGTTTCGCCCTTACCGACGATCGTGATGTTGGACGGGTCTACTTCTGGAAGGGAGCGCAGGAACGCGAGCGACCGCATGACTTCATAAAGCTGCATGGATTCGATCGTCGTTCCGACGACCATCGCCTGGCGTTTCATATGATGAAGTAGATCGTCGTCGTTAAAACTTCTCAGATTTCGTTCGAGCGACCGAGTCCCCCGATCAAGCGTCTCGACCATCAGGACGGCCCGATCTCCCCAATGATTCACCTCGAGCGGCTGCTCGTTTCCCCAACGCGGCATTCCCCGTCGATGATCAATAATCAGGAGGGCAGGCAATTTGCCTCGCTCCGCCGCCTTGCCGGGAAGCGAGTAGACGCCCTTCACTCGTAAATCCTCAAAGGAGTTGAAGGAGACCTGTTTGTGAAACCGCCCATGCAGTTCTCTTCCCTCAGTCCAGATGGGAGAGAAAGAAGCGTCCTTTTCAGGAAAATATCGGAACACTTCTGACCGCAAAGAAGCGACAAGATCTTTGATTCTCTCCTGGCGATTTCGCGCCGGCGTCGGATGAAAAGCAAAGGCCGGGATCAGTTCTTCATCGATCTGCGTCAGCCGTTCATCCAGCGGCGCGCCGTCGCGAAAGCAGACGAGGCTCTCGGGAGGCGGCTTGTCTATCGGGCCTTCAGCGACGAGCGGCGTCTCAACGCCCAAAAATTCTTTGAGAAAGAAGGAGAAGACCGGCAGCCTGATTTCTTCTGTGTCTTCGTGCGCGCCGCGAGTCACCGCCGTGCGCAGGTTTCCCCCGGCGTTGTAGAGCCGGTAGATCTCCTGCATCTTCCCCGCCATCTCATTGAAAGCGTCCATTGGAAAACCGCGGTCAGCGTCGGCGTTCACCAGCAGTTGTTTTCGAGGCGCAGTCAATGCGCCGATCTCCGAATACATCAGGCCGTAAGTGTTAACCGGATTCTGGCAGTCGCAATGCGCAAACGAGAGCCGTTGCTTGACCCAGCCGTGGGTCGAAAACGTCCCTGAGACAGGGGCCGACGCCGCGATCCGTTCATCAAGCGCCGCCAAAAAGAAGGTTGTCATCCCGCCGCCAGACCGGCCGGTGGCGCCGATGCGTTTGCTGTCAAGATCAGGTCTGGCGGCGAGATAATCAACCGCCTTAATGGCATTCAACAGCTCCGTCGCCAGCGGCGAATAGCCGCGGCTGTACCAATGAAACCAGGCGTGCGAATAAACGCCGTGGTGCGTGGTTTGAATCTCGCCGGCCTCGATGTTGTCCATCACCAGAGCGGCGATTCCTCGCGACGCAAACCATGCGCCGTGTGGCGCGTAGTAGCTTTTGTTGGCGTGGCCGCATTGATAGAGGACTACAGGAAAAGGTTTCTGCCCGCGGTTGGGCAGAAAGAGGTTGGCCGTCAGATAGACGCCAGACGCGGTCTGAAGAACTATGTTCTCGATGGCGTACTCGGATCGCTGCTCACGATGAACGATTTTGGCCGGCGGCGGTCCCGCAGGTAGCCGCCGGTTGTGCCACAACATCTTTCTGAGTTCATCGCGGGATTTTTCTTTCCTTCGTTCCCACTGCTCGACGGTTTTGACCCCGGCGAACAGGTTGTTAAAACGCGCGCCCACGACCCGATCGAAATGGGCCTGCAACGCCTGGAACTGTTCATTCGGAGCCGGCTGCGCGGGCTGTTGCGAAGGCGCTACCAGAACACACAAGCACAGCGCCGCGCAGAGACTAAAAAATCTTCGCATGAACGATCCTTTACCACTCCAGGCGCAGGCCCATGCGGAAATTTCGAGCGCCTGGCTGGTCGCCAGTCGATTGGCCGTTGACGCCTCCAACGCCTGAAATGACGCCGACGCTCGCGGCTGTTGAAATATTGGTCGCCGGGTTGCTGTAATTCGGGTGGTTAAAGAAGTTCGTCGAGGTTAGTTCCCAGCGCAGTTTGATATTCTCTCGAATATAAAACGACTTGAACAAACCCATGTGCCAGATATTGACATTTGGCCCCGTGATCACGCCCTTGGCTGAATTTCCGAAGCGGCCGATCGGCGGACCGCTGAATGCAGACGCGTCGAACCAGCGATTGACGGCGCGCTGATCGCCGGGCAGATTGCCGTCCCGCAACTGATCTGCGCGGATCGTCACGACTGGGCGAGACGCAGTGGTGGTAAAGGCTGTCCCCGTCGGATCAGGCCCTGTCCAGAAGACGGTGAGAAACTGTCCCGAATAGTAGCTGTAGATTCCACTCACATCCCATCCGCCCACGATGGCGTTAACAACCGGATGCGTTGAATTGAGAAATTGACGCCCTTTGCCAAACGGCAACTGATAGATCCAGTTCGTCGTGAAACGGTGCGTCGGGATATCGGGCGCGACGCTGCGTTCTCGCGCGCGATCGTATGGATTTTCGAGAATCTGTCCCCGCTCCATATCGCCGATGTCGCGCGCCCAGACCCAGGAGGATTGGAACTGCAGTCCCCGCGCCATCCGCCGTTCGACTTCCGCCGTGAAACTGTGAAACTGGTGGCCGGCGCCGTTGGTGAAGTAGTTGATTCCAGGATACTGCGGGAACGGCCGCGGTTTATTGATAAAGAGCCGGTCGTCAGGCGCTGGCGAGTTGTAGTTAAAACCATAGTCGCCCTGTCGTGTATTGGTTCCAATATAAGAAGCGCGAAAACCTGTATTCCAACGCGAATGCTCAACTGTCAGGCTGTATTGCATGCTATAGGGCATCTGGATGTTCGGATTCACCGCCGAAGGTAATGAGACGGATGATGGTCCAGCGCCTCCCGCCGCCGGGAAGACTCTCGGGAGTGTGACCAATGGATTCGCCCTCGGGTTGTCGAAGGCCTGCTCATTCACAAGGAACGGGACGCCGGAGATGCTGGCTTCGCGCGGCACAACGTCGAAATAGATGCCGAAGCCGCCCCTGATGACGGCGTCATTTCCCCATGGCCGGTGGGCGAACCCGATTCTGGGAGCAAAGTTGTTCTTATCAGTATTGATGAGCGTGTCGCCGGGCAGACCTACCGCGCTCGCTTCAACGACATTCACGTAATTCCTGGGGAAGAAAGGGCTCACCTTCGAAAGCGAGCCGTTCTGCACCACGATGCAGGCGCACCCGAGTTCGAACATCGATAGATAGCCATTCTTCTCTTTCCAGCCGGGGTGATACTCATAACGCAACCCGAGATTCAACGTCAGCCTCGGACTCAGTCTGAAATCATCCGTGACAAAGAAGTCGTACTGGTGTCGCAACCGATCCTGCCTGAGCGGCGGGAAAGACCGCTGAGCGCTAGTGGGCAGGCCCAGCAAAAAGTCCGCGTATGGAAATCCGGTAAAGCGGTTTGAGAAGGTCAGGTTGCCGAATAAAGCGGCGTCCGCCGCGTAATTCTCAAAGACAATGCGAGTGTAGTTCATCCCTGCGCGCAACGTGTGCAAGCCCTTGGAGATGCTCACGTGATCCTGGATGGATTGCAGATAATTGGCCGCGCCGGGGCTTCGGAAATTGCCCTGACTGATGCCGGTCAGCGCAAGATTGCTAAAGTTGATGTTGAGAATGCCCGGCACGTCCGGCAGATTGGGGGCAAGCCCGACCAGCCCCAGTTCGTCGACAAAATCCGGCCCGTTGAACGGCGGGAAGATCGGCAGATTGTTGGTCGCGATACCCCAACGAGCTTCGTTGATGATCGTCGGCGAAAAGAGATGCGTATATGAAAACGTCGCCGCGTGGTTCTTACGCGTCACGTGGCCCTGTGGGACTGTGGGGAGCGTACTCAAAAAATCGTCGATGGCGAAATCCTGTTTGGTATATCTCGCCATGATCGAATCGTTCGCCGAGAATCGGTGGTCGCCTCTCAATGTCCAGTAGACCTGAGAATTAGCCTTCATACTTAAACTCTGTCGGTGGTTCTGAGCTTGTAACGTGGAGGTATTTCCAAAGTTAGGCAAAGGGTAGAAGCGGTTCTGCATCGCCAGCGATGTCGCGTTCAATCGATTGGTCGGAATCCGGTTGCCCGGAAAAGGCTGATTCGTCAGCGGATCGATTACCGGCGTTGCAATTCCAGAGAAATCTCCGGAACGCCAGGCCTCAAGCGGAACGGTCGGATTGAAGGCTCTCGTCGCCTGGCTGCCCAGAAAGTTTTCATACGAAAAGAAGAAGAAGGTTTTGTTCCGACCGTCGTAAATTTTGGGGATGTAGACGGGACCTCCGGCGCTCCCGCCCGGGAGATGGGAGATGCCGGTGGGTCGCGTCGTCTCGAAGGGATTTCGCGCTCGGAACCACGGCGTCACATAGTAATCGAACAGGCTGCCATGGAATGAGTTTGTCCCCGATTTCGAGATCATCGTGACCTGGCCGATCGTCCCGAATTCCGCCGAATTGTTGGCGGAATCAATGCGGACCTCCTGAAACGACTCGACGTATTGCGCCAGCGGCCCGATCTGCGTCTCGGTCACACCGTCGCTCATCGTCGTGCCGTCAATGCTCCAGTGGGACTGGTTGGTCCGGCTCCCGGAAAATCGAATCGTCGAACCTGCCGACGCCTGCAGCACGTTCGGGGCCAAAGCGAGCTGGGCCCAGATCGCGCGCGAGTTCAAAGGCATGTCGCGCAGTTGGGCGATGTCCCGCGTGTCGGAGATTCGCGCGGTCTCTGTTTCAATCACATTCGCGCCCGCAGAGACCTCGATCTTTGCCTCGACCTGCCCGACTTCAAGCGTGATGTCCACGCGCCGTTGATCGCGCGCGACCAACTGAATGTCCCGGACGACGAATTCCTTGAAACCGGAGCTGCGCGCGCTCAGAGTGTATGTCCCCTCCCTCAGTTGCGACAGCGTGTAGATGCCTTCCGAGTTCGTCTCGGCCGTGGTCTCGATGCCTGTCTCGACGTTTTTGATCGTGACGGTTGTATTCGGCGTCACCGAGCCCGCCGCGTCCGTCACTCTACCTGTCACTGTGGCAAATGTGGTTTGCGCCTGCGCCGCGTCGCCCAAGAACAGCGCCAGCGCCAAAATGAGAAATCTGGATTTGAATTTCATAGACCTCCTCACTCACCTGAAATTCCGCAGGTTCATTTTGAAAAGTGGGATATACCGCAAGTCCGGAGCCCCTGCTCTAGAGAAGGTCTCAGGATCTTTACGACAGCCTTACCTCGATGTTGTTTGAACGATCAGGAAGTCCCGCCGCCCCTCTGCCCGGGGCGCACGCGGGTTCTACAATAGATTCTCAGCACCAGCGCTGGCCGGACTCATAGTCCTTATTGATATTGCCCAACGCTTTCAGCGTCTGAGCCGGGTCGCAATTGAGCAACGCCACGATCAAAGTATTGATGACCGCCAGCGGCGCGACGTAGGAGCCCGTAAAAGAATGACTGTTGATGGACGCAAGGATGTATTCGTGACAAATATTGACCAGGGGTGAAAGATCGCTGTCAGTAATCCCGACAGTATAGGCGCCGGCGTCTCGCGCCGCTTGCGCCGCGCCGACCGTCTCGCGCAATCCGCGCCGGAACGTGATGGCGATCACCAGGTCGCCTTTCCCGATCGGGGTCAGGTGATTCCGCAGGCGCCCGCCGCCAGATCTCGCCACTGCCGTATTCAGACCGAGCGATTGCAGCGTGTAACCCAAATGCTCCGAGAGTGTGCTCGCCAGATCAATCCCCACCACCAAAATGCGGTTGGCTTTGCGAATCCGCCTGGCCACGCCGACGATCTGCTTGGCATTCATCTCGGCGGCGAGACGCTGCAGGTTTTCGATCTCCTGTTGCACTGAATCGAGGGCCGCTTGTTCGGGACCTGACGACTTCTGAATCACCCGCCGCGCGATCTCATACGGCGTGAGCGTCTCAAGAAAATGGCCCCGCGCGCTCTCAATGAACTCTCCATATCCCCGAAAACCCAGGTCCTGCGCAGTCCTCACCACTGTCGCGGCGTCTACTCCAACCTGTTCCGCCAACTGATTGACCGTCATGAAAACCGCCGTCTTCAAATTATCAGCGACATATTTCACCACCCGCTGCCGCCGTTTCCCGAGCGTTGGATAGCGAGTCTCCAACAATTCTCGAAAGTTATGAACGTGATTATGCTGCCCCATAAGATAGACCTGCGGTTACGCAGGAGAGTCACAATGTTCAGATGATACCCCGCCCAGAACTCGCTCCGACCTCTACAATCACCCTGAACGAAATATGCAGATCTCTCACTCACACATCTCATCATGTGTGTTTCGCGTTCGAAGTCCCTTCCCACTTATCAGATATTTATTAAAAGGTTACGAACCGCATCCTACGCCCCCCGGCCGATTGCTGTCAAGTAAAGATGCAGATTGGTATTTTCGCAAGGTTTATTGCATTTTTGTGATGAAACATTCAGGTCTCATTCCGAGAGAAGCTCTGACTAAAAAACTGGCGCAAGGCGCCTGTGTTTCGCCAAAACTCCGTCCGGCCTGTATTTTCAATCATTTTCTCAAGCTGCTCGCCGCTCGTAGCGGTGATGTAGCCCGCCGACTTCGGCGATCTCAATCACCGGTCCGCACTCCGGTGGTTGCTTCGCTCTCGGCTCCGGCGCATCCTTACACAAAGATAAATGGGTCCTGAAACCGTGGTAGTAAGCGATGTAACTTCTCAAAATTCGACGTAGATGGTTTTCGCCGAGAACGATTACATGGTCCAGACACTCGCGCCGGTCATGATCTACGAGGATGTGAGGAGCGGGACAACCAGATTCGTCTATGACCTGCCATCTTCGCTGATGTCCGTTCTGGGAAACGAGCAGGTCATAAACGCCGCTCGCAAGCTGGACGAAAAACTCATCGCTCTCGCGATTGACGTGACGGGGGTCGAGGCTTAGGAGGGGAGGTAAGTTTGCGAGGACTGCTCGATGCTGTCTGCGCGATATCGGACAGACAGGCGAGAGAAAAGGTCGTTAAGGGAAGACTCGCTTAGCGGCATTGGCCTTGCGACGGCGAACGGCCTGGCTGATTCTGAGCAAAACGCCGAAGCAGAGCCTCGATTTGATCGAAGTCGAAATGGAAGATTGAGCGGATGGACTTTGTGGTGATTGATTCTTGATTTCGGCCACAGAGAACACTGAGAAAGGTTAACGCAAGGCCATTTCAGTGAACTCTGCGGCTTCTGTGTTTGAAAACAGCTTACTTCGTGCCGGAGTACTCCAGCGCCTGTTTATCCTGCAACAACCGCTCACGCAGCTTCGCATACGGAACATCCTGTACCGCCAGCTTCCCATCAATCGCCATCACCGCCGCAGTTGCGGAGGACTGTCCCAGAATCATAAAGACCGGCTCCATGCGGATGCTGCCGTAA
>Ga0075421_100010030_pt1 | contig 11685 bp, 10 predicted proteins | sample SoiMetdeltSBSDD5_FD_75292 | JGI IMG/M metagenome (GOLD analysis project Ga0075421, IMG submission 75292) | Bulk soil microbial communities from a Populus tree surrounding site in Tennessee, USA - Soil MetaG P. deltoides SBSDD5 | ecosystem: Environmental > Terrestrial > Soil > Tree plantation...
TTGCCCCACCCGCCGTGTAAGCCGTGACGCTCGTTCCATTACTCAAAGCCACGTCGTCTGCTTGTATGGAGATATGCCCGTGGTCAGCCATGACCGATGCCACTGAAGGCGGTGTTGCGCCTCCCGAATTCGACTCAAGTGCGGCGTGCTCCATGATCAATTTGCCGCCCTTGATGATAATAGAGCCGGCAGGTCCTGTACTCGACGTCGTCTGCAGCATGGCCCCCGATGTGAGGTGAACCGTCCCCTGCCTGGAGACGTTGACAGATTCCAGACCAGGCCCGGCGAGACCTGCCGGAGCCCCGCTGATGTTCTGTTCACCGACGCCTGTGATACTCCCCACGTTGATCTGCCCGCCAGGCGCGTGAATGGTTCGCCCGCTGATTGATACGTCACCGCCTACAAGAGAGACGCCCTTCCCTTCGCGTACTGAAAGGGGGCTCCCTGCCTGGACCGTGATAGGCTCTGTCGCGCGCTCGCCCAAAAACCCGAATGCCGTCACCGGTGCGCTGGAGAGTGTGCTTTGTTTGGCCAGGTTGGCAAAGAACTGGGCCCCATCACCCATTCGTACATAATCCGCCGTGCTGAGGTGAATCGAGCCGCCGATGTTGAAACTCGCATTGGGGCCAACCACTAGACCATTAGGATTCATCAAGAACAGATTGGCCTGAGGCATCGCGGTTCTGGAATTGAGTGCGCCATCAATGTTTGAAAGATTTTGACCGGTGACCCGGTTGATGATGTTTGCAATAATGTTTGGTCCGGTAAAGGTCGCGGTCTGACCGGTATTCACGTTGAAGTCGGTGAAACTGTGAAATAGGTTGTTGCCCCGAATCTGTTCCGCAACGTTTTGCACATCGATCGTGTAGTGTGGTCCCGAAAGCGCGCCCGGCGTTTGGCCTAGACTTCCGTCACGAGCCATTTGACCCCAAACACCTCCCACCCATAAGACGCTGCAGACCGACATCAACAGGCAGCAGAATGCTTTCCGGTCTCTGCCAGTTATGGCCCGGCCTCTGTAGTCGTCCGGAGAAGTCATGTTCGACCTCCTAAGAAATCGAAGCACGAACGGGGGCAACGGTGGAAGCTGCCGTGATTGTACGTAGTGCGCGCGGATAGGCAGTGAAGATGAGTATGAGCGCTGAGGCGAACCGATCCCCATAGCTTGCGCAAGATTCCGTGACGACCGATCTATGTGTAGAAGAGTATGCTCCGCCGATGGAAGGATACCGAAAGAAGCAGGAGATGATTCCTATCTGGCTCAGCATGCCACCCCGACGAGGTTGCCTGCGGAGGTGCAATCTAAGAGCTTTATTCAATGATTGTCAAGATACTTCTCAGCGAATATACGTGTATTTCCCCCGTTACGAAATTCAGATTTCTCATGCCGTGCCATCGGCCGCCGTGCAAGCCACGCAGCTTCAGAGCAGCGGCTGGCCAGGTTTGGATGTTCTCTTGTTCTGCAGCGGGCAAAGCTATCTAGCGAGGTAATGTCTGCCTACTGGCTGAGAGGAATTTTGAAGCAGTCTGAACTGACAAAAGGAAGGGCCTTCAGGTTTTTTTCCTGGATGGTCGATTGACAAGAATCTCTGTAGCTTTACCGGACAAAATTCAAGACGGACGAATGGTCGGACTGGGAGGCTGTGGATAGGTATTTTCTTTATTGTGTCCGCAGCCACTCACTGTCTGTCCGACTAACCTGGCATTGCTACGGTTCAGCACAGCCGTTTCGTTCGATATAACACCACCGGACTTCTCGATCTGATCTGTAGCCCATGATCAGTATGGTCACGCGTCGATGGACATGAAGGTCGAACATGGATGAGCCAGGAATCAAGAGTCATACCCCCATCACACGGACTCCATGACGTGCGCGATTTTTCCGCCCATCGACTCTGACGTCATCCAATTTCACCCGGTTGACATGGATCACTTGATCGACAATGTTGCCACAGGCAAAACATTGCCACGCGCCTGAGCGGTCGGTCCCACGCCCTCCCCCCCAATCGCGCAATTCAACGGAAAACATTAGGTTATGACAGCGATGACAATACATAGGGCCTCACTTTCCCCCGGTTCACAGCTGGCGACCATCCCTCGACGGGTACAGGTTTGCTGACATCTCAGCTGATCGACGGCCGTACATTTCCATAAGTCGCCTGTGCATCCTAGAAAATACGGAACACCGGTCGTACTAGGAAAGGCCCTAGGAGGGAAAACAACTAACCCTGGAAGAACCGGTTGCACGGGGCTAGGACCGATTCGACAGACGAAGATTTTCAGAGTAATCGACCGGACAGTCGATGACGGCGGTGGCCCTGGAAGCCAATGCTTCTTTGAGAATGGCCGCAAATTCCGACGGATGATTCACACGCCAGCCTTTCGCCCCGAAGCTGCGCGCATAGGCGATCAGGTCCGGATTCGTGAACTCGACGCCTGACGTTCGGCCAAAACGCATCTGTTGCTTCCAACGAATCACTCCATACCCGTCATCTCGCCAGACAACCACCACAATCGGAAGTTGCAACCGATGCGCAGTTTCCAATTCGCTGGCATTCATAAGAAATCCTCCATCGCCGGCCACGACGACTACACGGCGCGATGGGTTCAACAATTGAGCCGCCACGGCGCCCGGCAATCCGATGCCCATCGCGGCGAACCCATTCGAAATAATGCAGGAATTCTCCTTCCCACAGGGAAACATCCTCGCCATCCACAGCTTGTGGGCTCCGACATCACAGACGATCAGGTCGTCTGGGGATAAGGCGGCTCGAAGGTCTTGAATGATATGCTGCGGGCGCATGGGCCAACTTCTGGGTAATGCATATTCCTGTTCGAATCCGGTCATCAGTCGGCGGCGACACTCCTTCGCCCACTCTCCGGCGAACGGCTGCAACCGGCTCGCGATCCGATCGAGCGAGAGCGCGATATCTCCCAGCACGCCGGCCGCCAGCATATAATGCTGATCGACTTCGCAGGGTAAGGTATCGATATGGAGGATGACTTTGTCGTGGTTCGGATTCCAGAACATCGGAGCATATTCAGCAAAATCGTATCCGACGGCGAGGATGGCGTCGGCTTGGCTCACGGACGCATTGGCATAATCCTGAATTTGCAAGCCGATCGCGCCCAGCGAAAGTTCATCTTCGTCCGGCATGACTCCTTTGGCCATGAACGTGTGAACCACCGGGATCCCGAGCCGCCGCGCGAATTGTCGAACGGCCGAGGTCGCATGGCGACGCACGACGCCATTGCCGACCAGCATGATAGGACGGCGGGCACGCCCGATCACGGCGACTGCCTTCTCGACTTGACTTGCACCCGGTTCTGGAATCGGAGGTGACTGGACGCGAAGGAGGGCCATGTGGTCTGGATGGGGAACCAGTTCCGCCGCGACATCTTCGGGCAGCTCCAGATGGGTCGCACCAGGCTTTTCCGTTTCAGCGACTTTGAAGGCCTTGCGGATGGCCTCGGGAATCACGTGGGGCCGGATGAGTTCGGCAGTCCATTTGGTCACCGGCCGAAAGATGGAGCGGACGTCGATGGCCTGGTGCGACTCCTTATGCATACGATCGAGAGGCACCTGCCCTGTAATTGCCACGAGAGGAGCCCGATCGAGATTGGCATCGGCCACACCGGTGAGCAGATTCGTCGCTCCTGGCCCCAGTGTCGAAAGACAGACACCGGCTCGACCTGTCAGCCGGCCGTGAACATCGGCCATAAAGGCTGCGCTTTGTTCGTGTCTCGTGGTAATGACCCGAATCTGCGAATCCAACAACGCGTCCATCACTTCGAGGTTCTCCTCCCCCGGAACTCCGAACAGGAGCTCTACACCTTCGTGTTCGAGACAACGCACCAATAGTTCAGCCGCCTTCATAATGGCATTCCTCAATCTTTAGTGGTGAGTGCTCACTCCTCAGTGCTGAACACCAAGTTTTGAGGTGTGAGGCGAACTGCCGCCTCGGACACGGCCCGCTCACATTTCGCGGGCGTCCACAAGGGATTCAAGACATCGGGCGCTCACAAGGCACTGCCGGCTCACCGAAGACACTGGGCGCTCACCGGTTCGCGCCAGTTCAAATACTTGACGCGCATTATTCTGCGCGTCGTGAACCTCAGCACTCAAAAATATACCCCTAGCCGTTCCGTTAAGTCGCTGCGCAGCTGATTCGCGTTCACAAAATGCACCGTCCTCATCTTAAGTCGCTTGGCTGGCTCCAGATTTTCCGGCCGGTCATCGATAAACAGACAGTCTTGCGGAGGCTCTTGCATGATCTGAAGTGCACGCTCGTAGATGGTGTCGTGAGGCTTTCTCACCCCAAGATAACAAGAACTCAGGAAACACCGGAAATAGCGGCGGAGGTCGAATCGATCGATCCGGTACTGATTCAGGTGCACCGATTCATTGTTCAACGCAACCATGACCAGGCCTCCATCCGTCGCGAGGCGCTCCAAGATTCGAAGCACCTCGTGGTCAGGCTGCGATTGGGCATACATGAACTTCTCGAATGCCTGACGAGTAAATGGACGGGACCGGTGAAACAGGGTTTCCGTCAGGTACTCTTCAAGACTCAGACGGCCGCAGTCGAAATCATCGATGACCTTGGCATGTTGTGTTTCGAAGTCGGCCAGGTCGAAATTGAAGACACGAGCCGCTTCAGCCCGTGACCGCCTATCCCAGCCGTTCGTGAGCACGACACCGCCGATGTCCCAGAAAACAATCATGTTGGCATCCCTCGAGTAGGAGCATATGGCCGATGGCTTATAGCACAAGCAGAGGAAATAGGAGCTTATAGCTAGCCGGGTGAGCACAAACAAAGAGACTGTCTGTCTCTGTGTTTGCCATACGTCATTAGCCACTAGCTCTCATCTTCAGACCTGTTCGCCATTGGCTCTGCTCAGTAAGAAGGTCTCCCATTGTTCATGGCCCTATGGTAGGGGAAAAACAGGCCACGGTTTCGCGTGCGATCTCCCCTTCCTCATCAACACCGGTCACGTACACAGGGAGAGCGGCGCCGTCCTTGCTGACACACACAATCTCGCCCGGCTCCAGCCCGTTCACCCCGGCGTTCGCGTCCGGGACCAGATCCATTCCACACCAGTCCATCCCATTGCAAATCCGAGCCCGGATATCTGGAGCATGTTCGCCGATGCCGCCGCTGAACAGCACAGCATCAACTCTGCCGAGGACTGCCAAATACGCGCCGATGTACTTACGGACGCGATAGCAAAACACGTCAATGGCCAGTCGGGCGCCTGAATGACCTGCTCGTTCGGCCCGCATGAGTTCAGCCATGTCGGAAGAGAGACCAGAGAGGCCGAGCAATCCAGAGCGTGTATTGAGGATCTGCTCGATTTCCTTGGCAGACAGATCTTCCTGTTCAGCCAAAAAACTGACGATCGCAGGATCGAGGTCACCGCATCGGGTACCCATGACCAGGCCCTCCAGCGGAGTAAAGCCCATCGACGTATCAACGGATCGGCCCCCGCGAATGGCAGTCGCAGAGCACCCATTGCCCAGATGCACCGTGATGAGGTTGACCTGGTCCGGCGATGAGCCCCTAAATGTGGCATAGCGAGCGGCACTTGAGGCATGAGCAAGTCCATGGAAGCCATAGCGGCGGATAGCATGTCGCGCGCTGAAATCCCGGGGAATGGCATATGTTGCGACATAGTCGGGAATCGTCAGATGAAACGTGGTATCGAATACCGCCGCCATGGGTGGTACCTGGTCCCCAAGGAGCGATCGGACGGTGCGAATACCGGCGAGACTTCCTGCGTAATGGAGCGGCGCCAGCCGAGCCAACTCCTCGAGTCGCGCGAGAACAACGTTGTCGATCACGGCGGTGTGGGTAAACCACCTTCCTCCATGGACCACCCGGTGACCCACCGACTCAATCGGTCGATCCTTCACCTGCTCTACGACCCACCGGACGGCGTCCTCATGCGTCTGAATCGCAGCGGACCGTTCAGACGCAATGGCGTGGCCACGCAAATCCATCGTCACATGATGCCCGATCCCCTTGACTGCTCCGGCAAAGATAACCTCGAAGTGTATGGGCGAGTACGAAGTGCTACGCGCTGGTTCATACAGGGCAAATTTAAGCGACGAACTGCCTGCATTGAGGACCAAAACCGCCATCGGGTGGTCTATACTCCTTTCTGATCGGGCCGGCGTTTAAATGCCACAATGAGAGGCGTTTGTATCCCAAAGGGGGGGTATCTGCAGTATTACTGAACAGTTGATAGTTATCGAGGTCCCTTCATCACGCACAGACGCTTCGTGGACAATTTTCCCTTTGACTCGGGAGCCCCACCAGGCAGTACAATACGCGACCCGACGGCGCCGAACCATCACTTTATTTTTTAACTGGGCCGGATTGAGGTGACGTGATGAAACCTCGTGTGATCATTGCTGATGACCATGCCCTTGTCGCAGAAGGGGTCACCAAATTGATCGAACGCGACGTCCAACTCGTAGGATCGGTCGCCGATGGAAGGGCACTCGTTCAAGCGGTCGAGAAATTGAATCCGGATCTGGCCTTGGTAGACATCTCCCTCCCTCTGTTGAACGGACTCGACGCATGCCGCCAGATCAAGAAAGCGAACCCCACGGTAAAGGTCATCGTTCTCACCATGCATCTCGAAAAGCATTTCGTCACGGAGGCATTTCGAGCTGGTGTCTCCGGGTATGTCTTGAAGCAGTCCGTAGCCGATGAGTTGATCTTTGCGATTAAGGAAGTGCTCAAAGGAAGAACCTATGTATCGCCATTGGTGACGCAGAATCTGGTCGAACAGGCGCTTCAACCGGCACCCGGCGCTCAGCCCATCGATCAGCAGGCGCCGCCCAGTCATCTGAGCTTGAGGCAGCGTGAAGTGCTTCAGCTCGTGGCTGAAGGCAAATCGACGAAGGAAATCGCCTCGACCTTGAATGTCTCGATCAAGACCGTCGAGTTTCACAAGACGCGGATCATGAAAGAGTTGAAACTACATAGCACGGCGGAATTGACAAAACATGCGATTGCGCTCGGGCTGGTCTCTATCAACGAGGCCGTCACTTCGAACGCTCCTCACTAACCACAGGAATCGACGTCGCCGGCGCTTCACCCCGAAAATCATGAATCGAGGTCAGTCCTTGTGCGATGGCGTACTTGGTCAGGTCGGACGCGGTCTTGAGCCCGAGCTTCTTCGTGATATTCGACTTGTGAAACTCCACCGTCTTCAGCGACACGTTGAGCGAGCGTGCAATTTCCTTCGCCGCATACCCGCTCGCCAGCAGCCGCAGCACCTCAACCTGACGGTCCGTCAGCCGATTCGTGAACCCCTCAGGGCGCATCCATTGATGCTCGACAATCTCCCTCACCTCTGGTGCAACCTGCGGCGACACGTACCGTCGGTTTGAAAGGACCTTACGGATGGCGTTCACCAGTTCCGCGGCGGCGCATTGCTTCAACACGTAGCCATTGGCTCCCCGCCTGAAGGCCTCGCTGATATAGACTGGCTCCGTCATCATGGTCACGAAGATGATTTTGACGCTGGGCAGCAACTGCTTCAAGCGCTGAGCGGCTTCAAATCCGTTCAAGCCCGGCATGGATATGTCCAAGAGCACCACATCTGGAGCAAGGCGCGGGGCCATCTCCAACAATGCCTGGCCGCTCTCCCCAGTCCCGACGACCGTGAACTCGGATTCCAATAATTGCCGCATGCCCTCGAGCACGAGCGCATGGTCGTCGATCAACAAAATGCGTGCCGAATGCATGGTGCGAGCCTTTACCGTTCACGCAACCTTATCGGCTTGGCCCTGACTAGTCAACGAAGCCGACACGCTCATCCGCCATCATATTGATGTAATGCAACAATTATTTCTGTGAACGTTAAGCCGCCTATCATCCCGATGCTACTAGGGGGACCCCCAGTACTCCTTGCGGTTATCGAGACCTATCATGAGCTATGCCTTCCAATCCTGCCAGCACGAACGTGTCTGATCAGACCTCCGGCATCTACCTGGAATCACCCGAAGAAGAGCAATGCGAAGTCAGCTCTCCGAATTCCATAGGGATTCCGACGGGCTCAATGGCCGATCGTCCGGCTGTATGACCATTGAAGTTCCTATTGTTATTTTTACCGAGTCCACATCTCCGCATGAAAGGAGTTACTCATGGGACAAGATTCTTTTTCGATGAATGTGAAAGCCATTCGCGAACGTGCACGTCAGCACATTGACGAGGGAGCGAGAACGCCCGGATATAAGGCCAAAGTCGAAACCGTTCGCAAGCTGTTGAATGAAGCGCTTGCCACTGAGCTGATCTGCGTGCTTCGCTATAAGCGCCACTACTTTACGGCATCGGGGATCCACTCCGAAAGTGTCAAGACGGAGTTCTTACAGCATGCCACCGAGGAACAGCAACATGCGGATCAGATCGCCGAGCGTATCGTTCAACTGGGAGGCGAACCCAATTTCTCACCGGACGGAATTCTGGCTCGAAGTCATTCGGAGTATGTTGAAGGCAAGAATCTGGAAGACATGATCAAGGAAAATCTGGTGGCCGAACGAGTGGCGATCGACAGCTATCGGGAAATGATTGCCTATATCGGCGGCGACGACCCGACCACTAGGCGGATGCTCGAGGAGATCCAGGCTAAAGAAGAAGAACATGCCGAGGATATGGCGAGCCTATTGAGCGAACACTGAGCAGGAGAGTCATCACATGAGTTACCGAGTTGCCACGCACAAGGTGCGGCCGGGCCGTCCCTACCCGCTGGGCGCCACATGGGATGGCGAAGGGGTCAATTTTGCCTTGTTCTCCGAAAACGCCACCGGAGTGGAACTGTGTCTTTTCGACCGCGCGGATCAGGAAAAGGAATCACATCGGATCCGAATGGAGGAACGCACCAACCAGATCTGGCATATTTATCTGCCGGAAGCTCGCCCTGAGCAACTGTATGGGTATCGGGTGCATGGTCCCTACGATCCCGCCGCAGGGCATCGCTTCAATTCGTCGAAGGTGCTCATCGATCCCTACGCCAAGGGAATCACGGGCGACGTGCAATGGTCCGATGCCATGTTCGGCTATCGTATCGGCGATCCCGAGGCTGACCTCTCCTACGACGATCGCAACAATGCCGCCAACGTGCCCAAGTCGGTCGTGATCGAACAGGCATTTACGTGGGGAGATGACCGGCCGCTCCGTCGGCCATGGAATGAGACTATCATTTATGAAATGCACGTGAGGGGCTTTACTGAGCGGCATCCGGAGGTCCCGGAACATCTGCGAGGCACCTATGCCGGTCTCGCCACCAGGCCGGTAATCGAATACCTACAACATCTTGGCATCACGGCAGTCGAACTGCTCCCGGTCCATGCATTCGTCACGGATAAGCATCTTTTGGACAAGGGGCTCGCCAATTACTGGGGCTACAACACGATCGGGTATTTTGCGCCGGACCCCCGCTATGCCGCCGTACCAGGACGCGGCATTACGCAATTCAAAACGATGGTCAAGACGTTCCATAGCGCAGGCATCGAAGTCATCCTGGACGTCGTGTACAACCATACGGCCGAAGGCAATCAATTGGGGCCGACCTTGTCGTTTCGAGGCATCGACAATGCCACCTACTATCGTCTGGTCCCGGACAATCCTCGTTACTACATGGATTACACGGGCTGTGGAAACAGTCTGAACGTCCGGCATCCGCGCACGCTGCAACTCATCATGGACAGCCTGCGCTACTGGGTGCAGGACCTGCACGTCGATGGTTTCCGGTTTGACCTCGCCTCCACTCTAGCCCGAGAGCTGCACGATGTGGATCGATTGAGCGCGTTCTTCGATATCATTCACCAGGACCCGGTCTTGGCCCAGGTCAAATTGATTGCCGAACCCTGGGACCTGGGTGAAGGCGGATACCAGGTCGGAAACTTTCCTCCCGGGTGGGCGGAATGGAACGGGAAATATCGGGACAGCATCCGCCGATACTGGAAGGGCGACGGAGGACAAGTAGCGGAATTGGGATACCGTCTGTCAGGCAGCAGCGACCTGTATGAAGGGAGCGGCCGGCGACCGCACGCGAGCATCAATTTCGTGGTCGCTCATGATGGGTTCACGCTTCATGACCTCGTGTCGTACAATCAGAAACACAACGAAACCAACGGCGAAGAGAATCGCGACGGCACCGACGACAACCAGAGCTGGAATTGCGGGGTTGAGGGTCCGACCGATGACCTCGCGATCAATGCGCTGCGCCAACGGCAGAAGCGCAATATGTTGACTACGCTCTTTCTTTCTCAAGGCGTGCCGATGCATTACATGGGTGATGAGGTCGGGCGAACCCAGCAGGGCAACAACAATGCCTACTGTCAGGATACTGAGATCAGCTGGTTCAATTGGAATTGGACCAAATCAGATCAGGAATTGCTGGATTTCACGAGGTTCCTCATCGAGCTTCGCCAGAAACACCCGGTCTTTCATCGACGGCAATTTTTCCAAGGCCGCCGCATCCACGGGGCCGAGGTCAAGGATCTGTCCTGGTTTCGACCCGACGGTAAGGAGATGACGGAGGACGATTGGAATCAAGGCTATGCCCGATGCCTGGGTGTTAGATTGGCTGGCGACGCCATCGCGGAGGTGGACAGTTATGGAAACCAGATCAAAGACGACACCTTTCTCATCCTGTTGAACGCGCATCATGAACCGATGACATTTGTTCTCCCCGCCCATAAACGTGGGGTCCGCTGGGAGCTGGTTTTTGACACCAGAGAGGGTCTACCGAGTGGGGCTCGCAGCCAATATCTCAAAGGCGGAGAATCCTATGATCTCGAGCACCGGTCGATGACTGTATTGAAATTGAAGTCCAAATGATGCCGCAGGTCAACCGTCATGAAGCGCAAAAAACATGGGATGATCTGCATTCAACAAATCAGCAGATCAACACATCAAAACTTATCTGATGATCTGTTGATTTCAGCTAGGAACTGCAATAGTCAGAACTAGGGATTGTGCCAGTCGCCTCCCGGTATCCTTCACCGTAAAACTGTATCGTCACTCTCACATCGGCTCAATTCCGAAGAATGGAGGTCTCGCATGAACACCGATCAATTCAAAGGCAAATGGAATCAGTTCAAAGGCGAACTCAAGAAGAAATGGGGCAACTTTACGGACGACGACCTGACGAAGATCGAGGGCGATTACGACAAGTTCAAGGGCTCTTTGCAAGAACGATACGGCGACAAGAAGGAAGAAGTCTCGCGCTGGGCGGACGATTGGTATAACCAGTCGAAGAACCCGGTTGGAAGCGAGTCGAGACGCTAAACCCGATGGATGGAGGACATAATGAAGATGAAACAGATAGTGATGGGGGCGGCATTGGCAGGGGCGATGTTGACCTCACCGGCCTGGGCCCTTTTCGAAACCAACAAGGAACTGGCGGCTTCTGCGAGGATCACGCTCGACGAGGCGGTGAAGCAGGCAGTGAAGGCCGTTCCCGGCAAGGCGGTCGAAGCCGACATCGGCAAGGAAGACGGACGGACTGTATACAAAGTCGAGATCATCGACACCAACAACAAGACGCAAAAAGTTTATGTTGACGCCGTCAACGGCCAGGCAAAGATAGATAAGTAGCGATTGGCACCGGGACACCGCTGGCGGCGGTGTCCCGGCCCATACCGACGCGGAGGTTTCGCATGTCCCC
>Ga0075421_100010031_pt1 | contig 11684 bp, 9 predicted proteins | sample SoiMetdeltSBSDD5_FD_75292 | JGI IMG/M metagenome (GOLD analysis project Ga0075421, IMG submission 75292) | Bulk soil microbial communities from a Populus tree surrounding site in Tennessee, USA - Soil MetaG P. deltoides SBSDD5 | ecosystem: Environmental > Terrestrial > Soil > Tree plantation...
CTCCCCAGTCGTCGATGCCGAGTGGCCGGAAGAGATGGCGCTTGGGCTCCACCACCATGAACAGGACGAGCGCGCCGACCAGGGCGGCCAGCATGGCGCGCGCGGCGCGCGCCCGCTCGAACTCCGCCCACAGCATGCGGATCGCCAGTGTGAGGCCCAGCGCGATCAGGAACGCCGCCGGGATCTCGAAGAAGCGTCCGGTGTAGACGCCCCGCAAGAAGGGAGCGAGCTGCGTGGCGAGAGTCTGCACGCCGAGCCACAGCCACTTCTGCGACAGAATCGCGAAGATCAACGCAATGCGGAGGAAGATCCGGGCCGCGCCGGCGGCGGGCCCGTTTCGCCGGAAGAGGGCGAGCAGGCTGCCCGCCAGGAAGACGGCCCACGGAAGATTCATGGTCAACGCCATCAGGCTCTTGTCTTGCGCGAACAGGTCGAACTGCAGCTGCCGATAGAAGAGCCCGTCCACGGTCAACGTCACGGGGTCCAGCGCCCAGCCCGCGCGGTGCGAGGCCGGCGCGTTGGCGACCACCGCCAGCAGCTGCGGCGAGGTGACCGCCGTCAGCACCAGGCCGAACACCGCGAAGTGTCGCCAGGCCGTCCGCCAGTCGGGACGCTGGATCAGCAGGAGCCACAGGAGCGCAAAGACCAGGAGATAGGGGACGCCGAAGGTGAACGTCGTCAAGAACGACATGAGCAGACCACTGCCGGCGGCCCTGGCGAAACTGCCGCGCGCGCCGACGGCCCGCGCGAGCAGCCAGAGCATCAGCGGCACGCCCGGCAGCGTGAAGAGCGCGCCGACCGTGAAGTAGGAGAAGCACCCGAACAGGACACCGGCGAGCGCGCTCCAGCGCCGCTCCAGCTGCAGTTGTTCCTTGGCGACGCGAGCGGCGAAGTAGACGGCGACGAAGTATTGCAGGAAGCGGTGCAGCCCGTTGCCAAGCCATGTGGGCAGCGTCGCGAAGAGCAGCATCTCCGGTCCCACGGGATTGGCGTTGCCCCAGAAGGCCAGGCGGTCGAGCCCGCCGGCAACGAACGGCGACCAGAAAGCGAAATTGCGGCCGTCCACGGCGAGCGCCTTCAGCGCGGGAATGGTCTCGAGCCCGCTGCCATAGCCATAGATCCAGGACCACGGGCCGAGCGCCCACGATTCGACGGAGAACGCCGCCGCCGCTGCCAGCGCCAGAAACAGAAAGGGTCTGGGGCGCCTCGTCATGCGCCGGCGCGCGCGCCAGCCGTGCGGGTGATCCGGCGTCTCAGCAGCAGAAACCCTCCCATGAGCGCCAGGCCGGCCGAATACCGCATCGCCTGCGCAGGGGGCGTTACCGACGGCGCCGTGTAATGGAACTCGACCCGGTCGGCTCCGCCCGGAACCACCACGCCACGCATCACCGCGTTGGTCGCGTAGACGGGCAGTGGGCGGCCAGCCGATTCGGCACGCCATCCCGGGTAGTACAGCTCGTTCAGCACCAGGAAGCGCTCCGCGCTCGAGGCCGGGAAGCTGACCGTCAGCTGGTCGTTTTCCCCCACCACGCGAACGCTTCCAGCCGTCTCGAACTGCCGGCTGGCCGGGAACCCCTCCGCGAACGACGTCGTGGTGGGATCCGCGATGCCCTGCGGCCCGAAGATGCGGCGAACGGCATCGTCGACATCGGCCACCGCGCCGACCGAACGCGCGAAGAAGGCGCGCGGCGTGACGCGGGCCGGAGACGGCACCACGCGGAACGTCGCGGGGTCCGGATATTCGGCGATGATGCCCTTGTCGCGCGTGATGTTGCGGTAGCTGCCGTCTCCGACCACCAGCACCGATTTCACGCTGAGGAAGCCCAAAAGCTCCCACGGCATCTCGTCGAGCCGCGAGAAGCTGATGCTCCGCAAGCTCGTTCCAGTGGGCCAGGGCAGGGCGCGCAGCCGCGTCGGCACCCCGAGGCCGTAGTAGCCGTCGATGGCCCGGAGCTGCCAGAACTCCGGCACGTGGCCAGCACAAAAGCCGTCGGCCAGCGTGCGGTCGCAGATCAGCGCCACCCGGTAGGCGTCGGATTCGAGCCGCTGGTGCAGCAGACGCCGCTGCGCTTCGGTCGGACGCCGAAATTCACGCCGGTCGGCGTAGTACATGTCGCCCTTGAAGAACGGCCGGGCCGCATCGAAGACCGGCCGGCCGTTCACCCGTGCGTTGGCCCCGATGAAGCACTGGACGGCGATGAAGGCGCAGAGTGCGGCGTGCGCCACCCGGCGCGCCACCGGCCGGAAGGACGGCAGCAGCAGCGACATCGGCACCGCAGACAGCAGCAGGCTGGTCTTGATGCGAAACAGCGACGCGTCACGAACCTTCGGCATGTCGACGCCTTCCGACCACCCCGGATGCCGGCGCGCGAAGTATTCGATGACGAGATTCGCAGCGAGGGCGAGGGCCACGCCGGCGGCGGCCGTCCACGGAAACGAACGGTCCTGTCTCTCGTCGTCGGGCGGCGACGGCCGCAGGGCGTTCAGCGCGGCCGCGACCAGCACCGCCAGCGGCAGCAGCGCGGCCACGAGGATGCGGGCGTGGGTGAAATCCATGCGCAGGAAGAGCAGATAGACGGCGTGGGCGGCCGGCTGCCACACCACGACCAGAACGCAGAGGGTGAGGATCACCGCGAAGAACGGCATGTCGGAGGAGCGCGGGCCGCGCTTGAATCGCAGCACCAGCCAGCCGAGCACGGCCGCGGCGAGCAGCACGGGAACCACCGCCGACGTGTAGATCAGGAAACCCTCGGTCAGGTTGATGTTGTTGCCGATCGCCGCCGCCTCCGATGGCGAGCGGCCGAACAGCGTGTCGTCGAACCATCGGTAGATCTGGTAGGGCAGGATGTTCTGAAAGCGGTAGAGATCGTCGAAATTCCCGAAATCGAAGCCCGGCATCACCCGCGCGTACTGCGACATCGCGGTGCCGATGCCGGCAATCCGCGGCCACGCGAAGACGAGCGCCACCGCGAGGGCGCCACCGAACACGCCGATCGGCCACCAGGACCGTTGTCCCCAGGCGCGCCAGAGCGTGTACGCTCCCAGCACCAGCAGCACGTACGCCGCCTTCTGCAGGAACATGAAGCCGAGCAGCAGACCGAGCAGCACGCCGAGGAAGAGGAACCGGCTCGGGGCCGTTTCACGTCTGATGCCCCGGATGCACCAGGCCATCAGGGGAAAGACGATGAAGACGGCGAAGCTCATGCTGTTCTGGCTCGCCTTGAGGATGGTCAGCGCCGAGAACTCGTAGCAGATGGCGCCCGTGAGCGCGGGCAGGCCGGGCCCCATGTATTCGCGGATGAACCCGTAGGCCGCGATCCCGGCCGCCGCGATCATGGCGATGAGCACGTAGCCCATGGCGGCGAACGCCGAGGCAGGGCCGACGAGGCGCAGCAGCGCGACCAGCGGATTGGGGTAGGTATAGGGAAGGGCGAAGCTGTCGTACCCCATCATCTCGTGCTCGTTCCAGGCTTCGATCGCGTTCCCGTCGGCCAGATAGTGCTGCATGACCTTCAGGTCGCTGTTCAGGCGGTCCGGATTGCCGATCCACACATGGCCGGCGAATTCGAGACGGAACAGCCCGAGGGCGAGCAGCGCGAGCAGGGCGATGGCGAACAGGTCGGCTCGGATCTTTCCTTCGCTCACGACGTCGAGTAGTGTAGCGCTCGCGATGCCGATCATCCCCGCCGGCGAGCTCGAGCGTCTCGCGCGCGACCTGTTCGCGGCGCGGCGCGTGCCCCCCGAGGACGCGACATGGATCGCGGCCATGCTCGTCCGCGCGAACCTGAGGGGCCACGACTCGCACGGCGCCATCCGCATTCCTCAGTACTGCGCCTCGATCGCAAGCGGCCAGCTCAATCCCGCGCCCGACATTCGCGTGGTGACCGACACGCCGGTGCTGGCCATCCTCGACGGCGACGGCGGCTTCGGGCAGGTCGTCGCGCGCCGTGGGATCGCGCTCGCCATCGACAAGGCGCGCGCGCAGGGCCTGGCCGCCGTCGCCCTGCGCCACACCAGTCACGTCGGACGCCTCGCCGACTACGCGGAGCTCGCGGCCGCCGCCGGCCTGATCGGGCTCCTGTGGGCGAACGCCCGGCACGGCCTGAACGTCGCGCCGTGGGGCGGCGCGGCGCGGCGGCTCGGCACGAACCCGCACGCGATCGCGGTGCCGGGACCGCACGGCGCCGTGGTGGTGTCGCACGACTTCGCCACCAGCGTGTGGGCGGAGGGCAAGCTCCGGGTGAAGTTCAACCGTGGCGAGTCGGTGCCCGAGGGCATCATGCTGAACGGCCGCGGGGAACCGTCGACCGACCCCAAGGAGTACTACACGGAGCCGGCCGGATCGCTACTCACGGCCGGCGCGCACAAGGGCTACGGCCTCTCGCTCGCCGTCGAGATCCTGGGCGGAATCCTCTCCGGCACGGGCGCGGCCGGGGCCGGTGCGGGCGTCTTCGCCAACGGCACGCTCATGATCTGTCTCGATCCCGCGCGATTCCTGCCGCGCGCGGACTTCGACGCGCAGGTGGCGGCGCTGCTCGACTGGGTGCGCTCGGCGCCGCTGGCTGCGGGCGCCAAGGAAGTCCTGGTACCCGGGGAGCCGGAGGCGCGCATGGAGCGCGAGCGTCGCGCCGGCGGCATTCCCATCGAGGAGGCGACGTGGGCGCAGATCGTGGCGTGCGCGACGGAGGTCGGCGTCCGTGCTTGAAGTGGTCACGATGAAGGAGATCGACGCGATCTTCGCGGTGACGGACGCGCTCGGCATCCACCGCGAGGCGCTGGTGATCCCGCTTGGTCCGGCCACGCCGGGGCGGGTGCGAAAGCTGCCGAGCGGCAAGCTCGAGATCGTCGTCGACGCGCAGACACCCATCGAGACGTGGGTGAAGGAGCAGCTGCCCGGGCTGATCAACGCCGCCCAGCGATGAGTCCCGCGGCCAGGCTCCGGCGTGAGCTTGGCCTGCTGCCGCTCGCCGCCATCGTCTTCCTGAACGTGAGCGGCGGCCCCTACGGCATCGAGGACACGGTGCCCTCGTTCGGTCCCGGCCTGACCCTCATCTTGCTGGTGCTGGTGCCGCTCTTCTGGAGCCTCCCCGTGTCGCTCGCGATGTCGGAGCTCGCGTCCGCCATGCCGGATGAGGGCGGCTACGTGACGTGGACGACGCGCGCCTTCGGGCCGTTCTGGGGATTCCAGGTCGGCTGGTGGAGCTGGATCGACAGCTTCGTGGACGTCGCCGTGTACCCCGCACTGTTCGTCGAGTATCTGCGGTTCTGGCACCCCGCCATGACCGGTGTCGAGCGCTGGCTCCTCGCCGTCCTGTTCATCGCCGTGCTCACGGCGCTGAACCTGCTTGGCGTCCGGCCGACCGGCGCGGCCGCCATCGTCATGTCGCTCGGCGCGCTGGCGCCGATTGCGCTGCTCGTCGTCGTCGGACTACCGCAGATGTCGACGGCGCCCTGGCGGCCGCTGCTCGCCGAAGGTCAGTCGCTCGCCAGCGGACTCGGGCTCGGCCTGGCCGTGGTCATGTGGAACTACTCGGGCTGGGATACGCCGTCGACAATTCTCGGCGAGACACGGGCGCCGGAGCACGCCTTCCGCCGCGCGCTGCTGCTGTCCGTTCCCCTCATCGCGGCATCCTACCTGCTCCCGGTCGGCGTCGCGCTGGCGAGCGGCTCCGCCGACTGGCACGCGTGGACGACGGGCTCGCTGCCGCAGGTGGCGGCTCGCGTCGGCGGCAACTGGCTCGGCCACGCGGTGGCGATGGGCGCCGTCGTGAGCACGGCCGGCCTGTTCATGGCGCTGCTGCTCACCAACTCGCGCATCCCGTACGTGCTCGCCCGCGACGGCGTGCTGCCGCGAGCCTTCGCCGCCGTGCACCCGCGCTTCGGGACGCCGTGGAACGCCGTCATCGTCTCGGCCGTCGTCTACACGGCCTGCGCGGCGTTCTCGTTCAAGGAGCTCATCGTCCTGAACGTCTGGCTCTACTCCGTCACCCTTCTCGTCGAGCTGGCGGCCTTTCTCGTGCTCCGCCTGCGCGACGCCGAGCTCAAGCGACCCTGGCGCGTGCCCGGCGGCTGGCCGGGCGCGGTCGCCGTCTCGGTGTCGCCGGCGCTGTTTGCGCTGGCGGCCATGGCGACGGCCGGCTGGGCCAACACGCTCGCCGGCGTCCTGGCCGCTCTCAGCGGCCCGCTCGTCTGGCTGGTGGCGCGGGCAAGCTCTCGTCGATGACGTCGGCGAGGCTCTCGAGCGTCGCGAGCGAGTACACGTAGGTCCGAAAGCCGACGGCCACCTCGTCGGCCCGCTCGCCGGGACCTGGAGCCGCGTAGCTACGCACGTCGACGTTCGGTCCGTCCTGGTAGCAGCCGCCCGCGCAGCCTTCGCGCACGCGGACGTACGCCTCGAGGCCGCGCCGCGCGGCAAGCGCCGTGAGCTCGCGAGCAACGGCGGCCGCGTCCAGACGGACGGCGCGCGCGCCGCGGGTGATGGGCAGCCGCACCACCCCTGCCTCACGCGGACAGACGGTGATGACCAGCCGGCGCTCAGGCGCGCCCACGCCGTCCTCTGTCAGCGGCCAGGGTGGCCGCGAGCCGCGCGGCGGCGTCGACCGGCGCCACGCGCGACGTGCGCCACCGCACGTTCACCCCCTCGCGTGCCAGCGCGCGGCTCACGCCGGCGGCGAACCACGCATTGCCCATCACGCTTCCGGCGCCACCAACGGGCACCGCGCCGCGCAGGCCCAGCGCACGCGTGACCTCACGCGCCTGGCGGGCCAGATGGCCCTGCGCCTCGCGGATGACCCGCGCGGCCACGGGATCGCCCCCCCGTGCGCGGGCCACCACCCTCGGCGCGAGGGCGGCGATGGCGGCGACGGCGTCTCCGCGGGTGGCCAGGCGGCGCTGCGTCGCCGCCGATGCCCGCGCGCGGAGCCACTGGCGACCGATCCAGAAGCCCGAACCTTCGTCACCGAGCAATGGTCCGAGGCCCCCAGCGCGCACCCACCGCCCGCGCGCGGTGCGCCCCAGAACGATGGAGCCCGTACCCGCGAGGACCAGGATGCCCACCGGGCCGTCATGGGTTGCGCGCCAGGCGGCCTCGACGTCGGGGATCACGAGGACGCGCGGGGCGAGCCCTCCGAGCGCGCGTGTCAGCCGTCGGCGCTCGCGTGGGAGCCACACGCCGCGGGAAGCGACCACCAGGGCGTCGACGCAGCCGGTCCAGCGGCGGCGCCGCCAGAGCCTGCGCAAGAAAGTCGCGAGTTCTGGCACCCTCGGTGCGCGAAGTGCCACCGTTCCGTGCCGATGTCCATCGCTACCGACGGCGGCTGCCCGCAGCCACGTTCCGCCGACGTCGACGCCCACGGCAAGACGGCACTCCCGGTGTCTAGGCAGGGACATGATTTGGCAGTTCCTCGCATTATGCGGTGTCCGTGAGCCGCGCGAAATCGGATGGTTACCCTCCTCTCGGGCGAGCGTGGCACAGGTCATGCTGACGCCTCTGGCCGGGAGAAAACGGCCATGGGCAAGGCACTCGCGGCGTGGTTGATGGTGGCGGGCGCGCTGGCGGCGACGGTCGGTCCCAAGGACGTCGTCCAGGCCGCCGTGACGCGTGTGATCGTGGCCATGCAGGAGGATCCCGGGCGCCAGCACACGCGCCCCGAGATCCGCAAGGCCGCGGCGTCGCTCTTCGACTTCGACGAGATGGCGCGCCGCACCCTGACGCGTCATTGGGCGCAGCGCTCGCCGCAGGAACAGGCCGAGTTCGTCCGGCTCTTCACCGACCTCCTCGAGCGGTCGTACCTCGGGCGCATCGAGAGCTGGTCGGGCGAGAAGATCGTGTACACGTCCGAGGTCGTCGACGGGAGTTTCGCATCCGTGCGCTCCAAGATCATCACGCACCGGGCCGAGGTGGCCATCGAGTACCGGCTGCTGCAGCGCGACGGCCGCTGGCGCGTGTACGACGTGCTCATGGACGGCGTCTCGTTCGTGTCGACGTTCCGGGGCCAGTTCGACCGCATCCTCCAGCAGTCTTCGTGGGCGGGTCTGATGGACAAGATGCGCAAGCACGCCATCAGCGCCGCGCCGCAGGTGGATCGCGCGCCGCGGATTGCCAGTACGCCGCGCTGACCGTCGTATGATGCGGGAGTGTCGCCGGCGCCGTCGCTGACCTGGCCCGACTACGCCGTCCTCATCGCGTCGCTCGCTGTCCTCGTCGTCATCGGCGCCAGGTTCACACGCCAGCAGCACGACACGGCCGATTTCTTCCTCGCCCGCCGCCGGGTGCCGTGGTGGGCGGCGTGCCTGTCGTTTCTCGCCACCGAGATCAGCGCGGTCACCATCATCTCGGTGCCCGCCACCGCCTACAGCGAGAACTGGGAGTACGCGCAGTTCTTCATCGGCTCCAGCCTGGCCAAGCTCGCGGTGGCGTTCCTCTTCATCCCCGCCTTCTACCGCCACCAGGTCACCACGATCTACGAGTTCCTCGCGCATCGCTTCGGCGCCGCCAGCCAGGTCACCGGCTCGATCTTCTTCTTCGTGACGCGGCTCGCCGGATCGGGGGTGCGACTCATGGCGGCCGCGCTGGCAGTGTCGGTGCTCCTCGGCTGGCCGCTCGTGCCCACCATCGCCGTCTTCACGGTGGTGTCGATCGCCTACATCGCCACGGGCGGCGTCAAGGCCATCGTATGGACCAACGTCTTTCAGGCCCTCATGTTCCTCGTCGCCGGCGCTGCCACGCTGATCTTCCTCCTCTCGCAGATCGAGGGCGGACTCAGCACGGTGGCTCGGGTCGCGGGGGAGGCCGGTCGTCTCAACGTGGTGAACTGGGGGCCGATGCCCGGCGACGCGAACTTCTGGCGCCGCGTGTTCAGCGACCCCAACATCGTCTGGGTGGCCATCCTGAACGGCTTCGTCGGCTCGATGGCGGCGTTCGGCACCGACCACGACCTCATGCAGCGTCTGCTGACGGTGGAGACCCGTGGCGAGAGCCAGCGCACGCTGGCGCTCACGCCGCTGGGGACGCTGCTGACGCTCGCCATCTACATGAGCCTCGGCGCCGGGCTCTACGCGTTCTACACGACCCATCCCGGGCTGCCGGTGTCGCGGCCCGACGAGATCCTTCCGCACTTCGTGCAGCAGGTGATGCCGGCATTCCTGCGCGGGCTCATGCTCAGCGCCATCGTGCTGGCGTCGATCGACTCGCCCCTGGGCTCGCTGTCGGCCTCCTTCGTCACCGACATCTACCGGCCGATTTTCGTGCGCCACGCCTCGGAGCGGCACTATCTCTTCGTCTCGCGTGTGGCCGTGATCGTCTTCGGCGTCGTGCTCGGCGTGCTCGCCTACGCGTTCTCGTTCTTCGACAAGATCCTCTGGCTCGCCTTCAAGATCGCGGGGGTCACCTTCGGCTCGTTGCTGGGCGTGTTCCTGCTCGGACTGCTGACGCGCCGGCGCGTCAACGACTGGTCGAACGTGGCGGCCATGCTGATCATGGCCGGGGTGAACCTCGTGCTGCTGGTGCTGTCGGAGACGAGGGTGTTGCCGTTCGCGTGGTCGTGGCTCGTGATCCTGGGCACCGCCGGCACCATGGTGCTGGCCGTCGGCCTCACCGCGCTCGCGGCTAGGGATACGTCAGCCGGGCGACCACCGCCTCCAGCTGACACCGTCGCCAGCCATACGCCGTGAGCCCGACCACGCCGGGCGCCAGCAGCGCGGCGTCGTACGGATCGCGCATGACCACCACCGCCAGCCGGCGCGCCGACTTCTGGACCGCGTCCAGCAGCGCGCGGTTCGACGGATAGAGGTTCGCGTCGTAGAGGAAGAGGACGGTCGCGTCGGCGGCGGCCGCGTGAGCGGCGGCGCCCTCGATCTCCGCCGGGGAGGGTTCGATGCCGACCAGCAGCGGCTCGGCGGCCACTCCCGCCGGCGCGAAGACACTCCGGACCCAGCGCGCCTCCTCGCACATCTCCGGCTCGATGGTGATCCGTGCCGCCAGCTCCGAGAAGCGAGGGAAGATCACCGTCACGCGACCGTTGAGCGCTCGCGCGAACTCCTGGCGACCGCGCGTCAGCTCCGTCACCGCCCGCGTGGCGATCGCCATCGCGAGCGGGCCGCCATCGCGCTCGGCGGCCGGGGCCCCGCCCTCGGCGCGGACGTTCCGGCGCTCGCGCAACGTGCGCACGCGGGCGGCCGACAGCTCGAGGGCGTGACGCGGGAGGCGGCCACTCCGGTAAGCGTCGACGAGCGCCGTGGCCGCCGCGCGCTGCGCGGGCTCGGTGTGGCAGACCAGTAGCAGATCGTGACCGGCGGCGGCGGTGCGGACGGCCGCCTCGCCGATCGGACAGGCTTCGGTGACGGCGCCCATCTCGAGATCGTCGGACACGATCACGCCGCGAAAGCCGACCTCGCCGCGCAGGTAGTCCTCGACGATCAGCCGCGAGAACGTCGCCGGGACGCCGGACGGATCGAGCCGCGGGTAGACGGGGTGCGACGTCATCACGCATTCGAGCCCGGCCTCGACGGCGGCGAAGAAGGGGACCAGGTGGACTCGCTGCATCTCGTCCCAGTCGGAGTCGATCGTCGGCAGGCGCAGGTGCGCGTCGAGCGGCGAGTGACCCTTGCCGGGAAAGTGCTTCGGACAGGCGGAAATCCCGCCCTTCATCATGCCGCGAATCCGTGCGACGCCGTAGCGCGCGACCAGCGCGGGATCCTTGCCGTACGACCGGATGCCGATGTTGGGACTGTAACGCTCGGTGAGGACGTCGAGGCACGGACCGAGATTCAGGTCCACGCCGAGCCGCCGGAGCTCGCGGCCCTCGTAGAGTCCCTCCTTGAACGCGAACGTCTCCTCGCCGGCCGTGCCCACCGCGAGGTTGTCGGGGAAGATCGTGACTCCCTGGCCGAGCATCACGATCCGGCCGCCCTCGTGATCGGTGGCGACGAGCAGACGCCGGCCCAGGGCTCCCTCGAGACGCGCGAGCAGGTCGAGGAGCTGCGAGGGCGAGCTGAAGTTCCGGCGGTAGAGGATCAGGCCTGCCGCGCGCGTGTCCTCGAACAGCTTGATGTCGGAGTCGCCGACCGCGGGCCCGGCCAGCCCGATCATGAGGCGCTCTCCGACGAGGTCTTCGATGTCGCTCATCGCGCCATTCTAAGTTGGAAGCCTCCAGTCCCGTGCCTTTCTGGCGTGTCGAGGTGGATGACATGTCACTGCTGGGACGTCCCGAGGGCTTGTTACCTCAACACTGGGGCTCGTAAGTATCTGATTTATTGCGGCGGGATCGATTTCCTGAGATCTGGCATGACCGGTGCTCGTCAGGCCTCCGCCGGAGGTCCATGTCCGTGTGAAGCGGACGGGCCTCCGGCGTGGAAGTGGTTGTGGAAGTGGTTCAGGAGGCGGCAATGGCTGAACATGCATCGACGTTTGCGGCACTGATGCTGCTGTTCGGGGCGACGACCGCTACCGCTCAGACTCATCAGCCGGCCACCCCGGCGGGCGCGTACGAAGCGATGTCGCCGGGCAACCAGAACGTCGCGCGTGCGCTCCACGACGCGCAGACCGTGATGCCGCCGGCGCCCGCGGGCGGCTCGTCCAAGAAGCCGCTCTCCCTCGAGCAGATTGCCGCCATGAAGAAGAACAGCTCGGGCTGGGGCCAGGTCTTCAAGGACATGCAGGCGAAGGGATTCCTCCTCAAGAACAA
>Ga0075421_100010034_pt1 | contig 11680 bp, 11 predicted proteins | sample SoiMetdeltSBSDD5_FD_75292 | JGI IMG/M metagenome (GOLD analysis project Ga0075421, IMG submission 75292) | Bulk soil microbial communities from a Populus tree surrounding site in Tennessee, USA - Soil MetaG P. deltoides SBSDD5 | ecosystem: Environmental > Terrestrial > Soil > Tree plantation...
TTCGCCGGTTGGCAGGTGTCCTGGATTCCCCGCAAGTGGAACGAGCGTGCCGACGAGGCTCGTCGACGAGGCCTTTTGCTACTGCGGCTCTCGGCGAGGAAATTGAGCACGCAGAGGACTAGCTTGGAACCATTTTGGAACCTGCACCTAGCTTCGGCTGGTTGCGGCCGTGAAGCGAAATCGGCTCTGGAAGCGGGATCGGAGGCTAGGTGCAACTAGCCGAAACTGCCCGCGCACCCTTCACACGCGGGAGGTCCCTGGTTCGATCCCAGGCGCGCCCATTCTTGGCCTTCGGCCAAGAATGACGAAGCCCACGGCCGCAGGCCATGGGCGAGTCAGGAAACGTGGTGCCCGCTAGGTTCGACAGGGTTGGGCAGAACGCCGCACGGCGGCTTGGTCCTTACAACGGGCGCGTGAAGAACGTCACGGAGATCCCCTCCTCGAAGCCGGCGCGACGGAAGAGGGCGCGCGATGCCTCGTTTGCGCTCGAGACGTCTGCAACGACATCGCGACGGCCCTGAGCGCGGAGCCGGTCGGCGACGACCTCGATGAGCTCCGTCGCGAGCCCTCCGCGGCGGTGCTCGGGGGCGACCGCCAGCCACTCGAGGTGGCCCGTGTTCTCGAGGATCTCGTAGTTCGGCGCTCCGAGCGCGAAGCCGACGACCTCGCCGTCACTGTCGCCGACGAAGCAGAGGTCCGGGCTTCCCTCGAAGTGGTCTGCCACTTCGCGCACGGACCAGTAGTTGTAGGGCTTGTCCTCGAGCTCGTAGCACTCCGTCCCGAGGCGGTAGACGTGCGGCAGGTCGTCGAGCGTCATCGGGCGGACGGTGGCGCTCACGGCTCGACTGTCGCCAGGTCACGCCCGACATCGCCGAGCTGCTCGGCGAGCAGATCGATCCGATCCGTCAGCGGCGAGCGTGTGGACAGGAGCTCATCTCCCTCCGGCGCCGCCGGGAAGAGCGTGCCGGCGAGCGCGTGCGGGTTTGCTGACTCGAGCGCCTGGGCGACGGCCTCCGCAGACGCCATCGTCCCGAACGGCTCACCCAGCTTCTCGACCGCGACAGAGATCGCCGGCGCCTCGAGCTCGCGCAGACGCTCGAACACGCGCTCGACGTGCTCGAGGTAGAAGGCGACGGTGTAGGCGTCCGGTCGGTGCGAGGGAGTCATGCTCTGGAAGAGGTAGGCATGGAGCACGGCGCGGGCGTGAGCGGCGAACGCCTCCGCCTTGTCGCCTTCGTGCCAGCGGATGTCTGCGCAGAGCCGGTGGAGATTGGCCGTCAGCTCGAAGTCGTCCTCGTCGAGCGCTGCGGCGACGGCCTCCGGCCACATCTGGCGCGCGGTCGCGAGCTCGGCGTTGTCGCAATGGAGCTCCGCAGTCTCGAACAGGGTCCATGCGAGCTCCCACTTCTCCGAGCCCTTTTCGAACACCTGTCGCGCCTCGCCGTAGTAACCGACGGCGCGCTCGTACAGAGTGTGGCGCTCGGCGTCGTTCGCGTGGGCGCGATAGCGGCACGCGTGCGCGAGGAAGTTGTCGATCAGCCCGCGAGTGTGCCTCGCGTCGAACCCGCTGAGTGACTCGGCGGATCCCGCGACTCCGCACTCGCGACGGATGGCGATGAGCGCAGCTTCGACATCCAGCCACCCTGGCTCACCCTGCTTGCGCCAGCCGAGCGCGTACGAGTCGATGAACCGACGCAGGTCCGCGACCCAAGCGCTGTCGTCATGGCGCTCGCGCTCCCAGTCCGCGATCAGGTCGCGGCAGAACGGGAAGTCGATGTAGCAGCCCCACCACCAGAACGCGTCGAGGAAGATGTGGGCGAACTGAAGGCGCGCGCGCTGCTTCTCATGCTCGGTTCGAGCCGCCTCCCGCTGGTGGTACAGCCATTCGCGCAGGGTCGCCTGCCACTCGGGCTTCTCGTAGCGATACCACCCTTCGTACGGCCGTGCGCCGCTTTCGAGCTCGGGCTCTTCCGCCGAGAGCAGCTCATAGTCGTGGGATGCGGCGCGCTGGTGCAGGCGCTTCCGCACGCCGTCGCGCATCAGTCTCTGGATCGGCTCACGGAGAAAGCCGTGCACCCTGAACTTGTGGAGGGAGTCGTCGACGGCCTCGACGAGACCCGCGGAGCACAGGACGTCGATGCCGCGGGCGGCGACGTCCTTGCCGAGGAGCTCCGCGAGGAGATCCTCGTCAAAAACGCGCGGGATAGCGCTGACGTGCGCGAGCTCGGCGAACGCGTTGCCGCCGAGTGTGGAGACGAATTCGAGCGCGAGCGCGGCTCGCGCTCGCTCGACGTCTTGCGGCGCCGCGGCAAGACGTTCCTCGATCGTGGCCGCCTGCGGGTCGTCGACCGCGCACAGGAACTTTGCGGCAATGCCCGCCGCCCCCGGATGGCCTTCGCTCCACGAGTAGACGGCGTCGACCAGGGCCTCGTCGGGCTTGCTCTGGAGATGCTTGCGCAGGAGATCGGCGACCTCTGCGCGTGTGAACAGCGGGAGCGGCGCCGAGAATCTCTGTTTGCTCGCGACCCATACGCGGCCCGAGAGGGGGGTGCGCCCGAGAATCACAAGGGTGTTGGTCAGCCCGTCGAGCACGTCGAGGAGCCACACGCCGAGGTGCTTACCGGCGATCTCGTCGTAGCCGTCGACCGTGATGAGCAGCGGCTTGCGCTCGAACTCGCCGCGAAAGTGCTTTGCGAACGCCATCGCGACCATGCGCGCCTTGGCGCCGAAGAAGCCGCCCACGAGCTTGCCGGCATCGAAGTCGGCGCTGATATTCCCGATCTGCGACCCCTCGATGTGAGCACCTTGCGCGTTCACCTGGTTCTTGATGTCGATGATCTTCCAGTCGTGGTCGATCTGCGCGAGCTCGTTCTCGAATTGGTCCGATCGAGACGCGCGACCAGCCCACTCGTCAAGGCGGCTCGCGAGCTCCTTCACATGCCAGACGAATGTGTTGTAAGCGTCGTCTAGGTTGGTCGGGGCCGAGACGCGGTCGACGAAGAGGGGAACGGCGGCGATGCCGTGATCCGCGCTTGCGATGTCCACGATGCGGCGGATGAACTCCGTCTTGCCAATCCCGGCGATTCCGCAGGTATCGACGAAGCGCACCTCGCCCTGCGGCGGGGCGCCGATGACTTCACGGATCAGGGCTTCCCGGCCGACGAAGAGGCCGCTAGTCGGCGCAGCGGCGGTGGCTACGGCTGCTCCTCCTCCTCAGGCGGCTCCTCCTTCGTGCGAGACGGCCCGATGGTGACCTTGCCGACTGTGCTGCCGTGGACCTTGGCCCCGGCGACGTCGGTGAGCTGGTCTATAGACGCATTCGCGCTCTCAACCTCGACCACTCCCACCTCTGAATCGACGATCTCCGCTTCCATCGCCCGGACCTCGTTCTCGACGAGGGGGCCGGAAGGCTCCCGGTTCTCGCCTTTGAAGGTGATGCGCTGTCCGTAGATCACCTCGATCAGCCGACGCAGCTCGTCGACCTCTTTGAGGAGCGCTACGTCGGACGGGTCGACAGCCTCGACGTCGTCCGCATAATCGATGAGCGCTCCGCGCCGCTTCTTCAACTCATCCGCGAGCCGTTCCAATCGCTCGTCGTTCGGGTGAGTCGGCTCAACGGCGCCTTCGACGATGTCGGCGGGGGGTCGAAGCTCCGGCTCCGATCCCTCTTGGCGCTCGCCCTCCTTGCTCGCACGACGATGCTTCAGGAGCTCGCCGGCCTCCGTGTAGAGGAACTTGATCCCTTCGGTCAGCGCGAAGACACCGACGGCGGTGAGGGAGATCGGCTCGATCATGCTGCGACCTCCTTCGCGAGGATGACTCGGGCCAAATTGCAGCATCTACCCATCACGCCTCCTTCGGAGGGATGCCGCAGGCCATAGCCGGAACGCCGAGCCCGGCTGCGACCATCATGCGCCGGAAGGTGATGTGATGTAAAGGGTGTCGGCGGTCGGCTCGCCGGTGGCTCCGGCTCAGACTTCTTTGGCCAGCAGATCCTCGATCGTCTCCCGGGCGCGGATGACTTGCACCTCGCCGTTGGCGACGAGAACTGCCGCCGGCCGCGGCACGAAGTTGTAGTTCGAAGCCATCGAGAGGGTGTACCCGCCCGTCCCGGCGACAGCGAGCAGGTCGCCCCGCCTCGGCTGCGGCAGGGGTAGCCCGTGGATCATCACGTCGCCCGATTCGCAGTGCTTCCCACAGACGACGTACTCGCCGGCCGGGGGCTCGTCGGCGCGGTTCGCCAGCAGGCCGCTGTAGGCCGCGCCGTACAGCTGGGGGCGAGGATTGTCGGACATCCCACCGTCGACGGCGACATACGTGATCTCGTCGCTCACCTGCTTGACGGTCCCGATCTCGTAGAGGGTCAGGCCCGCGCGGCCGACGAGCGAGCGGCCGGGCTCCAGGATCAGCTGGGGCCTGGGCAGGTTCTTCTGGCGCACGACCTGGTCCAGGCGTCCTGTCAGCTCGGCGACGAAGCTTTCGATCGTCGGCGGCGCCTTGCCTTCGACGTACTGGATGCCGAGGCCTCCTCCCAGGTCGACGACGGCCGGGGTCCAGCCGATCTCGTGTCGGCACCTCGCCGCGAACTCGCCGAACCAGTCGACGGTCTCCATCGCAGCGGCGGTGTCGAGTAGCTGCGAGCCGATGTGGACATGGATGCCTGCAACTTCGAGGCCGGCCTTCCGGCTGCGTTCGATCGCCTCCATCGCCTGCTCGGGCGGCAGGCCGAACTTCGACCCCTCATGCGCCGTCCGGATCGACGGATGAGTGTCGGCCTCCACTCCCGGCGTGACCCGTACCAGGATCCGTTCGATCCCCGCGGCCACTGCTCGTTCCACTTCGTCGAGCGAGTCGACCACGACGAAGGCGGCGCCGGCTCGTGCTGCAGCCGCGAGCTCCTCCTCGCTCTTGTTGTTCCCATGAACGATGAGCTGCTCGCCGCTCAGGCCCGCGTGCAGCGCGAGCTCGAGCTCACCGAGCGTGGAGACGTCGGCGCCCAGTCCCTCGTTCGCGAGCAGCCGCAAGATCGCGGCGTTCGGGAACGCCTTGACGCCGTAGACGATCTGAGCGTCGGGCGCCGCACTCCGATACGCGCGGGCAGCCGCGAGGATCGTCGCCTCGTCGTAGACGACAAGGGGCGTCCCGAGCTCGCTGACGAGCGCCGAGGCGCGCAGGCCGCCGACCGCTAGCTCGCCTTCCTCGATCGAGGTCGTGTCGGGAAACAGACCGAGCATCGTCCGATTCTGCCTGTCGGCAGTGGTAGGTTCCGCGCCGTGCTACTCGGGCTCTCGACCGGGAACGCGGTCGGGCTCGCGCTCATCGCGGGGGCCTTCGTCGTGTTCGCGCTGCTCTCGGCCCTCGTCATTCCGCGGCGCTGGCCTCAGTACCCCGGCCGTGGGCTGGGCTGGTTCATCGCGGGGACGCTCGTTCTCTTCGTCGCCACGCTCGGGGCTGTCGAGGTGTTCGCCAAAGAGTCAGAGCCTGCGGAGCACGCCGCTTCGGGCGAGACGACCACGGAAACCGGAGGCACGACGACGGGGGAGACGACGACGGGGGAGACGACGACGCAGGAGACCACGACAGGGGAGGCTCAACCTCCGCCTCCGCCGGGCGCTGCCGAAGGAGACCCCGCCGCGGGGAAGACCGTGTTCGAGTCCGAAGGATGCGGCGGCTGCCATACGTTCTCTGCTGCGGCCACGACCGCGTCGGTCGGGCCGGACCTCGACGAGGCGCTTCAGGGCAAGGACGCGGAGTTCGTCCACGAGTCGATCGTCGACCCGAACAAAGAGATCACATCCGGTTTCGCACCCAACATCATGCCCCAGGACTTCGGGCAGAAGCTGTCACAGAAGCAGCTGGACGACTTGGTCGCGTTTCTCCTACAAAGCCAGTAGGAGCCGCGTAAGAAAAGCGTAAAAACCGGGCTACCCTCGGGACGGTTTGGCAGCCTGGGAGGCGATACATCGTCCTACGAACTATCCGAGTGGTGGGTTGGGCTAGCGGAGCAAGGCCCAACCCACTCTCGGTTTCCTGACGTGCCGCTGAGCGCCTGTATGCGAGTGGGACAGTGTTGGCCACACGGCAGGAAGGCGGTCAGCGGCGCGAGGCGGCGGCGAGAGCCGCCGCCGCTCAGGGAAGCGAGAGACGGAGAGGGAGGGATTCGAACCCTCGACCCACCTTTCGGCAGGTACGCGATTTCCAGTCGCGTTCCTTCGGCCGCTCGGACACCTCTCCGGAGCTGAGGGTAGCGCCTAGGCAGGCACCGGGACGTTCCAGGCGCCGTTCTCCTGGACGACCTCGCCGTCGAGCTCGATCCGGCCGCCGTTGCGGAGGTCCTTGACGATGTCCCAGTGGATGGCGCTGTGGTTCTGCCCGCCGCACTCGGGGATCCCGTTACCGAGCGCCAGGTGCATGGTCCCGTCCATCTTCTCGTCGAAGAGCGTGTTCTTCATGTGCCTCGTGATGCCGGGGTTGCATCCGATGCCGAGCTCGCCGAGGCGGCGCGCCCCCTCGTCTGAATCCAGCATCGAGACGAGGAACTCCTCGTTCTGCTCGGCGCTCGCGTCGACCACGACGCCTCCTTCGAAGCGCAACCGGATTCCGCGGCACTCGCGCCCCGCATAGACAGCCGGGAACTCGCCGAACACGATCGTCCCCTCGGCCGAATCCTCCACAGGTGACGTGAAGAACTCGCCGCCGGGCATATTGCGGGCGCCGGCGTCGATCACGATCGGGCGTCCGGCGATCGAGAGCCGCAGGTCGGTTTCGGCACCGACGATGCGTACTTCCTCCGCCGGGTCGAAGAGCTCCGCGTAGCGGCGCATCCGCTCCCGTTCGGCATCCCAGTCGAGCAGGACGGCGCCGTAGAGGAAGTCGGCGAACTCCTCTGTCGGCATGTCGGCCTCTTGAGCCAGCGCCGGGGTCGGGAACTGTCCCGCCGTCCACGGCAGGGACCCGTCGTAGACGCGCTCGATCGCCGGGCGGACTCCCGCCTCCAGCGCCGCGAGGCGCTCCTGCGGCAGACTCGCCGCATTGCGCGTGTTCTCGGGCGCCTCGACGACGATCATTGCGTCGACCTCGGTGAGGACCCGCAGCTCGATCGGCGACGGGTTTTCGAGCAGCTCCATCGGCGCCTCAAGGGCCCACCCGAGCGGGCCGGTAAGCGACCCGCCGAACCCGACACGGAGCAGTGCGTAGGCCCCGCGCCGGCCGACCTCAGTGGTGATCTCCTCGAGGAGCGGCCGAGCGAGCGCATTGCCTGCGACCAGCACCTGCCAACCCTGCTGGACGTCGATGGCGTCGACCATGTTGCTTGCGTACTGCACGATCCGGTGATCACGCACGGCTATATCCTCCTCTTGCGCTTGGGCTCGATGCGCGGGAACGCGCGGAAGCCGACATGGACCCGGCGGGCGCCGTCCGGCCGGTCAGCCGGATCCGGACGGTCGTATCTGTTGATGACGGCTGCGATCTGTCTGCCGAGCTCCACGAGCTCCGCAGCCGTCAGGTAGACGTTGGAGCTCGAGAGCGTCGCTGCGTCGCGCCAGTTCTTCGGCTCCTCGGCTTCTGCCTCGATGTACCGCTGGACGAGCTGCTCGTCGTGCTCGAGAACCCGACGGCCGACGGCGCGGGCGGCACTGCGCGCCGCGGGAGAGTCATCGCCGCCGACGAACTCGATTTTGTGCGCGGCAAGCTCCCAACGGGTCTCGCGGCCGTCCGTGCTCTCTGCACGACGCACCAGTCCCCACTTCGCGAGCGCGCGCAGGTGGTAGCTCGCCGCCTGGGGGCTGCCGCCGACTCCCGGTGTCAATCTGCGGAAGGTCGTCCCGGCGCGGGGAAGACCGCCGCGAGCTACACCTGCTCTGCGATTTCAGCCTCGAAGTCGTATGAACGAACCGGCTCGCAGACGTCGATCCGGTACTTCGCGAAGAACTTCTCCCGACCCAGCTCCTGAGCGATTCGGTGCTCGGGCTGGTTGCGCCACTCGGCGAGCGCCTCGTGCGACTCGAAGCGGGCGACGAGCAGCTCGCCAGCGTCGGTCGGGGCGTACTCCATGCCGAGGAAGCCGGGCATCGCGCTGACGAGCTCCACCATGCGGTTCCCCGTCTCTTCGTACTCGGCCGTGGGGATATCCGGTCGGTGGGTGATCACGAAAACGACGATTACCATTGGGCGCCACCTTTCACATCGTTTTGACGGCGCATGAACCCTTCCGAAGGCGCGTCAATGTGTCAAAGCCGCGAGCCGGACACCGCCGCCAGCTAGGTCTGTTCTTTACGCGGCGGACTGGAGCGAACGGTCTACGGCGTCGGGTGACAGCACGTGCTCGATGGCCATCGTCGCTGCTCCGATCACGCCGGCCCTGTCGCCCAGGCGACTCGGGACTATGCGGAGATCGCGTGTCGCCAGCGGGAGCGAGCGGCTGAAGATCCCCTCGCGCACACCGGCCAGAAGCTGCGCATGTGCCTCCGCGATGTCGCCGCCGATGACGATCACCGCGGGATTGAAGAAGTTGACCGTCCCGGCGAGCACTTCGCCCAACGTCCGACCGGCGTCGCGCACCATGCGAATTGCACCCGCGTGGCCGCCGTGCACGAGCCTGACGACATCGCGGCTTCGGGCAGCATCTTCACCCGCCTCAGCCAGTCTCTGCGCGAGCGCTTGGCCCCCGGCGACGGCTTCGAGGCAGCCGACGTTTCCGCAGCGACAGATGACGTCCTCCCGACTTGTCGCCCGGATGTGACCGATGTCTCCCGCCGCTCCGCGAGCCCCCCGATGGATGTGTCCGTCGGCGACGATGCCGCAACCGATGCCGGTACCGACCTTGATCAACAGCAGATGCTCGGTCTCCGGCCAATGCATTCGATGCTCGCCGCGAGCCATGATGTTGACGTCGTTGTCGACGAGCACCGGCGCGCCGTAGCGGCCGGCAAACCACTCTGGGATCGGGAAGTCGTCCCAGCCGGGCATGATCGGCGGATTGACGGGCCGCCCGCTTTCGAACTCGACGGGGCCCGGCACGCCGATCCCGATCCCCTGCACGTCCTCCTTTGAGCGGCCGACGTCGTCCAGCAGTTCGGTGAAACGCTCAGCGACCCACGCGAGGGCGTGCTCCGGCCCCGACGCGATGTCGAGGTCGGAGGTCCGCTCGGCCAACGGCGTGCCGACGAGGTCGCTCACTGCAACCCGCGCATGGGTGGCTCCGAGGTCGGCAACGAGGACGACCCCTGCGTTGCGGTTGAACGCCAGCACGGTCGCCGGGCGGCCGCCGGTGGAGGGGTTGCCGCCGGCCTCGTAGACGAGCTGCTGCTCAAGAAGTGCGTCGACACGTTGGGCGACGGTCGAGCGCGCGAGCCCGGTCGCCCTGGCGAGGTCGGCTCGCGTAACGGCGACCTCTTCCCGAATCAGGCGCAGGAGCGCACCGGCGCTGGTCGGCGACGAGTTCGTTGCCATGCCGATGAAAGTAAAGCATGGAACGGACGAAGTAGGCCAGCTTTTGCTTGACAGTCGGACTAAGTCTTGTTTAGGTTCACCGCTGATGCCTCTCCGAGTGGCGATCGCAGGTACCGGCTTCATCGGCAGGGTGCATGCGCGGTCGGCACGCCTTGCGGGCGCGCATCTGGTCGGGATTGCGGCCTCGTCACCGGAATCAGCCAGGGCTGCGGCCACCGAGCTCGGTGCCGACCGGGCTTTCGACTCTGCTGAGGAGCTCGTGCGTGACCCGGACGTCGACGTCGTGCACATCTGCACGCCGAACCACTTGCATGTTCCGCTCTCCGAGGCAGCTCTGGCGGCAGGCAAGCACGTCATCTGCGAGAAGCCGCTGGCAACCGACGCGAGCGGCGCACGACACCTCGTAGACCTCGCCGCCGAAACGGGATTGCGCGCCGGCATTCCATTCGTCTACCGCTACTACCCGATGGTGCGCGAGGCCCGGGAGCGCGTCGCCGGTGGGCGGACCGGACCGATTCGCCTTCTCCACGGCACCTACCTCCAGGATTGGCTCCTGAGGCCTGACGACGCCAACTGGCGAGTGGACGAGCGACTGGGAGGGCCGTCACGGGCGTTCGCGGACATCGGCTCGCACTGGTGCGACCTAGCCGAGTTCGTTTCCGGCCAGCGCATCGCTCGCCTGTCGGCAAGCCTGCTCACGGCGCTTCCAGAGCGGGTCGGCGCCACCGGCCGCCGGGCATTCGAGGCCGGCGGCGACGGGGGTGGAACGCAGCGTGTCACGACCGAAGACGCCGCCATCGTCCTGTTCGAGACCGACGCGGGTGCGGTTGGCTCAGTCGTCGTCAGCCAGATCTCCGCAGGCCGCAAGAACCGGCTGTGGATCGAGCTGGACGGCGCCGAGCAGGCGCTCGCCTTCGACCAGGAGAATCCCGAAACGCTCTGGTGCGGGAGTCGCGACGAGCTGGGGATCCTTCGCCGCGATCCGGCGACCCTTTCCCCGCCGGCCGCACGCCTCGCGTTCCTTCCCGGCGGACACCCCCAGGGGTACGCGGATTGTTTCGACGCGTTCGTCGCCGACTTCTACGAGGGAGTCCGGAGCGGTTCCGCTCCCGACGGGATGCCGACGTTCTCCGACGGCCTGCGCGCCGCGCTGATCACCGAGGCGGTTCTGGCCTCCTCCCGCGAGCAGGGCTGGGTCGACGTGGCGGTGAGCGAAGAGACCGCAGCCGATCCCCGGGCGGTGGTGACGTGAAGCTCGGCTTTCTCACCTCCTGCATGCCCGACCGCAGCCTCGAGGACATCGCAGAGTGGGCGAAGGCAAACGGCTACGAGGCGCTCGAGCTTGCCGCCTGGCCGCACCTGGGTGACCGGCCGTTCACGGCCAGCCACGTCAAGGCCGACGCCTTCGACCAACCTGAGGCGGAGCGCGTTCGCCAGGCGCTCGACGAGCACGGGCTCGTCCTGTCCGCGCTCGCCTACTACGACAACAACCTCGCGCCCGACCCCGCCGAACGCGAGGCGTACCACACCCATCTCCGCGCCTGTATCGACGCGGCCGCCGCCCTAGGCGGAGTCCCGGTCGGCACGTTCATCGGCCGCGACCCGGGAAGCAGCGTCGCCGAGAACCTCCGCGAAGCGGAGCGCGTCTTTCCGCCGCTCGTCGACTACGCGGGCGAACGCGGCGTGCGGTTGATGATCGAGAACTGCGTCATGGAGGGCTGGCATCCGGACGGCTACCCGGGCAACCTGGCCTACTCGCCAGAGCTCTGGGAGTGGATGTTCGAGCTCGGGCTCTACCTGAACTTCGACCCCTCCCACCTGCTCTGGCTGGGGATCGACCCGGTCGAGGCCCTGAAGCCGTACGTCGACCGGGTTGCGCATGCCCACGCCAAGGACGCCGAGACGTTTCCGGCCGAGCGCAACCGCTACGGGTTCTTCGGTCGCACCTCGACCCGCGAGCAAGACCCCTGGGACATGGGCTGGTGGCGGTATCGGATCCCCGGGCTCGGCGAGGTCGACTTCCGACGCTATGTCGACGCGCTCTACCAGGGTGGCTTCGACGGAGTCCTTTCGGTGGAGCACGAGGACCCGGTATGGGGCGGGACGCCGGAGCTGGTCGAGGACGGGCTCCGGATTGCCCACAACAACCTGCGAGGGCTGGTGATCAGGTGACGAAGGTCCTGGAGATCCGCAACCTGGTCAAGGAGTTCCCAGGCGTCAAGGCGTT
>Ga0075421_100010041_pt1 | contig 11676 bp, 11 predicted proteins | sample SoiMetdeltSBSDD5_FD_75292 | JGI IMG/M metagenome (GOLD analysis project Ga0075421, IMG submission 75292) | Bulk soil microbial communities from a Populus tree surrounding site in Tennessee, USA - Soil MetaG P. deltoides SBSDD5 | ecosystem: Environmental > Terrestrial > Soil > Tree plantation...
GCGTCGTCTATGACGAGGGAGAGAGGATCAAACGAGGCAAGTATGAATCCATTGCGCAACGATCTGGCCCCTGAGGGAGGGCTGATGCTTTAAAAGTCCGCCCACAGGGTGCTATGTTCTATAGGAGTGAATCCGTATACCACCTGAGAACCCGAGGTATGCGGCCTGCCGTGCTCCCTGATCGGAGCACAACCGACGCGTCCCGCCCCCACTGGCAACCGTGGGGACAGGACACCCACAAAGCGGCATGTTCCCCGACAGTACGTTGCCACCGCTCAGTCAGGAGGCTCAGACCTCCAGCCGGGGCAAGCGGTGCGAAGCCCTCGGCACCTTTAACGGTCCAGTCGCCACTCTCACGCGGTCGCGGCCGTTGCCTCTGTCGGAAAGGAATAGCCCATGGCCCTCAATGCCCCTTCGCCGTTTTTCCACCAAAACCGGCTGCTCCGGGCGCTCTCCCCGGCCACCGTGCCGCAGGGGCTCCTTGAGCTGCACCCCGTGGCCTTGCAGCTCAAGGACACGCTCATTGCGCCCGATGCGCCTATCACCGCCGTGTATTTCCCGCTCGATGGGATGGTGTCCGTGATAAGTACCCTAGCCGATGGCACGAGCCTCGAAGTAGGGACCATTGGCAATGAAGGCCTGGTGGGCCTGCCCTGCTTTCTCCAGGGGGACCGGATGCCGTTTGCGGCTGTGGTCCAAGTGCCAGGTGTGGCGCTCAAACTGGAGACGGCGGCCTTTACGCAGCTCGTGGAGGCGCAGGAGTGTGACTTCGCGGGCGTGCTGGCGCGCTATACCCAGAGCTGGTGCACCCAGCTGGGCCAGCACGCGGTCTGTAATCGCGTACACCGGGTGGAAGCACGGTGCGCGCGCTGGCTCTTGCAGACGCAGGACCGAGTGAGCCGCGCCGAGTTTCCGCTGACCCAGGAGTTTCTGGCCATCATGTTAGGGGTGCGGCGTACCAGTGTAACGGACGTGGCCCGCCAGCTCCAGCAGGCGGGGCTGATCCGCTATCAACGCGGGATGATCCAGGTACTGGATCGGCCGGGACTCGAAGCCGTCAGTTGCGAGTGCTATGGTCTCATCGCCCAGGAAACTACGCGCCTGCTCGACTCGGTGTAGACCGGGGGGCCGTCAGGGGCGGCGGACCAGCGCGCCGCTTGCGGCGCGAGCGGCCTATAGGTGCTGCTCTACAGGCAGCACTGACCCAGAATGCCCTGTAGGCGGTCAAAAGGATTTTATCAAGGTTTTTCAATGGTTTTAGCGAGCTGAACATGCGCGCGTATACAACTCAAAGGGACGTTTGATATTTATAAGAGCTATATATCAAACCGCTTTTACGAGCTGGTGCGCATAGGCCAGGTGGCGCGCGTTACCGAGAATTAGCAATTCTCGGTAACTCACCTAGTTAGGCGTAAAAACCGCACTGCTACGACTCTGTGACCAACTCCTCAATCCCTTCCGGGGGCGGCGCGGGAGGCTTCTGCGGCCCAGAAGGTAACAAATATTTTAAGAGCGGCGGTGCCATGAGGGTCGTCACCAGCACCATCATGGTGACCGCACTAAATAGAGGCAGGGTAAATACCCCGCTGGCCAGCCCTGTTTGAGCAAAAATGAGACCCACCTCTCCACGAGGAATCATACCGACACCGATCACGTTCTTGTTGCCTTTGAACCAGACGGGGGCATACCCGGCGAGAAATTTTCCACTCACAGCGGCAAGAATCAGTAATGCCCCAATCAGCAAGGTGGAGCGGTTGCTTGGTTCCAAGGGGTTTAACACGCTGATATCGACCGCTGCTCCTACGGTCACGAAAAAGATCGGGACAAAGAAATGGCCGAGATGCACCACGCCTCGCTCAATCTCATGGGCATGTGGGGTGTTGCGGAGCAAGAGCCCCGCCGCAAAGGCCCCGATAATCATGGCGGACCCAACGACAGAGGCCAGCCACGCCAGTCCAAAGGCGAGCATGACGGCGAGCATCGTTGGAGTGCCGGGCAAATCGATGCGACTCACCGCACGGGCGAGAGGCGGAACAAGCAGCCCTCCTACCAGCAGCGTGCCTCCAAGGAAACCGAAGGCAATCACAGTCGTCGTTGCCACGCCGAGCACAGTGAGCGTTTGCCCGGCGGTCAGGCCCGTGACCACGGAGAGAATGATGAGGCCAATCACATCATCAATGACGGCTGCGCCAAGGATAATATGACTTTCCGGTTCCTGTAAGCGATTCAGGTCGGCCAGGATGCGCGCCGTAATCCCGACGCTCGTCGCGGTGAGGGTGGCACCCGCAACGACTGCCACCAGCGTTTCAAATCCCAGCATCACGCACACGGCATAGCCCAAGGCGAAAGGTAGGGCGACTCCGACGAGTGCGACCACGGTCGCGGCTCCGCCGACCTGGAGCAGCTGGCGAAGATTCGTTTCCAAGCCGATTTCAAAGAGCAGAATAATCACGCCGAGTTCGGCAAGCAGATGCAACACGTCCATCTGCGGATCGACCAGCCCGAGCACCGAATGGCCGAGGAGGACACCGGCAACCAGTTCCCCGAGCACGGCAGGCTGCCCGATGCGCTGCGCCAGAGCGCCGAGCGCTTTGGCTGTCCCCAGTATCACGACCAACAGGCCGACAAACTGCGGAATATTCAAATGCTCCATCCTCCTACCCCTCCTCTTTGTAGGATGTTTCTCAGATAATGACCGATCCTAAAGGGAGGTTCCACTCTGCTGTAGTTATGGATGCTGGTACGTTGCCGAGAATTGGCAATTCTCGGCAAATTTCACCGCCTGGCCGCCGCCCAGGCCCGCTGTAAATTTTGTCGCTCAGCGGCACCAATTTTTCGGCGATAGATGGCACCATACTACCGCTAAGTTGTACCTCTCAAAAACCCTCGTTTTTCGGGGATGTTTTGACAGCGTGCGTGATGGAGGTCTAGCTATCGCATTGATCTCCAAAAACTCTCTCCTGAAACCGACTCTCCCAAAGCAGAGCACTGCGATGAGTTTTCGGAGATAAGAAATAGGTTGGTCTGCCACCCCCAAGGGTGACATTGAGCGTCGAAAATACCGTGCCATCGAACATCGAGATTTACAGCCTGCGCTTAAAAGCGGTTTCTCATTGACGCTGCGCCTCGATTTGCCGAGTATACAGGTGATTTCGGCAAATCATCCCCTCAGGCAAGGTCTTTTATGAATCCCTTTGTTTTCTTTTGCCAATTCCATGCTATAGTGAAAATAACTATCAGATTTGAGGAGTGATGCTATGGAGCAGGCAATCCCAAAGGCTCCTGTCAAGAAGGTCTGGCCTTTGATGACGCCGGCGGAACGGTTGGCGATCTGGGAAGAAGCGCGCCGCGCTTGGACGCATGATGCCGAGGATATAATCGCGCATATCGAGCAGGGCCGGGATGAGGCCGACCGCGAGTTGCCGCCGCGTGTGCAGTAGCCGGTGTATACCCTCGACACCAATATCATCATTTACTATTTCAATAGCGAAGCGCCCATTCTCGCCTTCTTGCGCGAGCAGACCGACCAGGGAGCGCCCCTGTTTGTCTCTGCGGTGACAGAACACGAGCTTTACAGCTACCCACATCTGACCTCTCTAGAGGCGGCCAGGATAGACGCGTTGTTAACCACGCTCACCGTGATCGATGTGGATTCGCGCATCGCGCAGCTTTCCGGACAGCTCCGTGCCAGTTATGGCATTAAGGCCATGGACAGCTTTATTGCGGCAACGGCTCTTATGACGGGCACGGCTCTTGCCACCCGCAACGTCCGGGATTTTCACCGGGTTCCCAATCTCGATGTACGCCAATTGTAACCATGTCGGGCGGTAACTCTGTGATAATGTCCTTTATCACATATAGGCCCCCAAGGGAATCCCCTGCCCCATGAGTGTAACTTTCTACGCTTTTCGGCGGTCACAACTCAGGAAAGTTTTAGCCACCCTGCACGCCCTCGCGTGAACACTGGCAGAGTGCTGCGGCGGTATTTTTGAAGCACGGAGGGAAGAAGCTTAGCATCAAATGTATTCAAGCCAGATTCTTACCTAAACCCGATTATCCCTTCGAGCTAAGTAATTGACCTAAGCCGAGCCCCCTCCCCTCCTCCTTGATCACCTTTTCGAGCTCGCCGATGCCCTCGCGGTGCTCCCTGGTATGCGCCAGGCGGTTGGGCACAAAGCTCACGCGTTCCTGCAAGCGGGAATTTAAGGACTCGAAACCAGCCGATCGCCGTCTCGAGGTCGGCCACGTGCGGCTGGAACGGCACCACGATCATGTGAGACTGGCGGATATAGCGGTTGCCCCCTGTGTCATTTTCCATAGCCGACTTCAGCAGATTTCCCAAGGCGTCTTCTGTAGGTTTCTACACCGTCTTCGGTTGGGTGCTTGCTCTGCAGCGGTGCGTTGGGAGGTGGGGTTGTCGCGATGGCCAGGTGATCGTCCCCTACCCCCCTGCCCTATTGATGGAGCGCAAGATAATAGCCCCCAAATAGGCTGTAGCCAGACATTCATGCACTACGGTTATAGCGCAATACATGTATTGCGCTATGCATGTATTCATGCTATCATGCTTTCAGCAATGCATGCAATTTATATGGAAGGAGTACGCTATGCCTACCATTTCGTTTATTCAGCCCAAGGGTGGCGCGGGAAAATCGACCTCTGCCCTTCTTCTCGCCGCCGAGCTGGCGAAAGGCGCGAAGGTGATCGTGATCGACGCCGATCCCAATGCTCCCATAGCAAAATGGTCCAGCCGTGGCAAGGGAGCCAGCAATCTTGAAATTGTTCAGGCGGGCAAAGAGGATTCGCTTTTCGACTTGGTCGAGGAGGCGGAAAAGAAGGCAGCCTTTGTCATTGTGGACACCGAAGGCGTTGCCGATCTCCAGGCCGCATACGCCGTGTCGGCATCCGATTTCGTAATCATTCCGTCTCAGGGTTCAGCACTCGATCAGGACAATGCCGCCAGGGCCATTAAGCTCATCAAAGACCAGGAACGACATATAAGACGAAAGATTCCGCACGCCGTGTTGTTTACGCGCGTCAACGCGGCCATTCGGTCGCGCGGTATGGCGGCGGCAGAAAGTCAGCTTGTGGAACACGGCATTGACGTGTTTGAGACGCGCATTATCGAGCGCGAAGCATTTAAGGCAATATTCAGCTTCAACACCACGATCGACAATTTGGACCCTGCGCAGGTCAGCGGGATGGATAAGGCAAAAACGAACGCCAGAGCATTTGCCCGTGAAGTCATCGCACGCCTCAAGTCTCGTACAGGACAGACGCAGCAGAAAGAAGCTGTAGGAGCGGTCTGAGATGGAAAGCAAGAATCGCCATGACCCTTTCGGTGACGATGAGTTTCTGGGAGAGGTCGCTGCATTTGAGCAGAAAAAAACTGGACGGAAAAAAAATCGCCCCAGCGAAGAGGAATTGGAAAAAATTGCCCAGGCAAGGGGATTTGATAAGCGCACCGCAGTCTCGAAACCGGTCAAGGAACCCCTCAAACCATTACAGTTCCGCCTGCCGGAATCCGAAGCCGATGCGTTTCGGCAAAGAGCCTATCAGGAATTCGGACCGGGGCAGGGGGCCATCACAGCGCTGTTCCGCAAGATGTGGAATAACTATCGCGATTCAGACGCATGAAAGCATGTATAGCGCTATACATGCTTTCATGCATAGCGCTATACATGAATACTAGACTGCGATGATGAGGGTCACCCCGGACTTCATGAAACAGCAGGCGGAATCCGCTGGAGAAGGCAGAGGAGGGGACCACGGGGCAGGGGAAGCAAGCGCCATAAGCAGGATAAGTCAGGACAGAAGGGGATGAACCTTAACGATTACGAGAAAAAGTATTTTTCGATCTACGAAGCCTTCGCTGAAACGGTCCGATTCATCTTGGAGAAGGCATTGCTCGCCGCCGAAAACCTGCCACGACCCCAGTCAGTTCAGTGCTGCGCTAAAGGGATCGAAAGCCTGCGGCGCCGCCTGGCCGAAGAGGGCAAACTGGACATACAGACGCTGGAGCTTGACCGGCGCGATCTCGCCGGCGCTCGGCTCATCTTCTACACCAACAATGACGTTGACCGATTCGTGGCATCGTCACTAATCCACGGCAATTTCGAGATCGAGGAGGACTCGACCAAGATCCACCACCCCATCCCGGAAAACAACGAGGCTCGATACCGTGCGGTTCACTACACGGTCCGGCTTCGTGAGGATCGCATACGCCTTCCCGAATATGCGAGGTTCGCTGGCCTGCGCTGTGAAATTCAGGTCCAAACCATTCTGAACCACGCTTGGTCTGAGACCTCCCACGACATTCTCTATAAAGACAAGCTGGGCGATGGCTACGGCGGGGAAGCCAAGAAAGGTATTGCCCGCCGATTTGATCGCATCATGGACAAGTACCTGATCCCTGCTGGCTTCGAGATTCAGAAGGCCCAGCAGGAGTATGAACGGGTCCTCCAGGGCAAGGAGCTCTTTGATAAGGGTATCACCAAACTGCTGGACAATGCGCAGAACAACAACGAGCGCTACGAGATTCTGTCAGGACTGAAAGATTACGCGATTCCAAATTACGACGACCTGCCGGCCGCCTACGAGGAATTGAAGGGTCCTCTGCTGAGAGCAATCAAAGCCGCGCGCGTCACAGAGCCCGTTCCAATAGAAACTACCTACGGGAATATGGAGGGGTTCAAGGCCGATGCAGTGACGAAGCTTGTCGTGGAGATCGTCGAGAGTGTGCGCTATGCCGACGTCATTGGAACGCTGCAACTGCTTATTGACATTTATCGGGACGAGGCGAGTGGTGATATTCGCCGGCAGATTCTGAACGCTGTAAAAAAACTGTCCGAGTACAATATCAACGCCTACAACCAGGTAGGGCCGATGCTGCAAATGGCATTGGTAGATCAACTTGCTGGAATGAGCGCAGCCGAGGTGGACAGTATTCGGCCCATCGCCCTTACCGTCTGGACCGAAGCAATTCAATCAGACATTACCGGCGCAAAGTGGAAGGCAGACTCCGTAGTCTTGAGTACGGGGGCCGTGCCAGCATGCGATCGGCTCAAGGAGGTTCGCGATAAGGCGATCAACGCCCTTTTTGCAGCCTATGATCGATCGATCGACAATGCGCAGAAGCGCGCAATTCTTTCAGCCCTGGACGCCGCAACAAGGACTCCCAGTCAGACGCAATATTCTAATGATCTCTTGGTTACCACGCTGAAGGATGCCACACGCATTGTCGAGTTCGTGACAGCACGCGCTAAGGCTACGAGTTACGAGCTGCTACAGCACTTGGAGCGCCAATTTCTCCATGACTATTTCCGGGCGAAGGGTCTTACCGAGGACCCGGAAAATCGGTTCGGTTGTCAGGCCGAAGCCGAGGCGCTCGTGGCCGCAATCTTTAAGTTCCGCGACACAATCAACGTCGATGAGCGGTTTGTCCAATACAAGGTTCTGGTAGGATTTGAATCCGTTTACCCCGGTCACTGGGCCGACGAGGAGTTCGCCTATAAGGGGGCCGACGAATATCGGCGCGAGGAAGCTAACCGCTACATTGACGCGATCAATCCGGAGAATGAGAATGATTGGTTCGACCTGATTGCACGTTGCGCGGAAACCAAGTCGGACGATCTTGCCACATTTCCGGTTTTCGGTAGTTTCATCAGCAAGCTGGCAGAGCATAAGCCCGAAGTAGCCGACAGGTTCCTGGCAAAGGCTTCGGACGACCTGCGCAACTTCCTTGCCGGTTTCCTCAATGGTCTGGCCCTGAGCGGCCGACGCGATATCTATGAGCGAATCTTGGAGAGAGAGCTTGAGTCTGCCAGGAACCTCGCAGGCGTAGCACGTCATTTTCGCTATCTAGCTGTGAAGAAGCCTGATTTCGTCGCTCGCCTACTAAAGCGCGCGATTGATAAAGCTGACGCGATAGCCGTCATCGAATGTCTACTGTTCGCTTTGGAGCATTACGGGACGGAGAAGATCGCAGACGCTGACATTTTCGTGTGTGACGTGCTGACCTTTCTGAATGATCGCAATGACCCGCGCTGGATCTTCGAAGCGTGGTTTCTGCAGACCACAAAATTCTATGAGGAATTAACTCTGGAGAGGAGGGCTCAGATCCTACAAAATCTGGGCTATCTCCGCCAAGTGGACTATCGAGTCGAGCGTGTTTTGGCTCGGCTGGCCGAGCACCAGCCGGAGTCGGTCTGGGATTACTTCGGAGCACGGCTCGCCAGGACGGCCGTGGACGACGAGGACGAAGAGCGCTTCGAGGCGGTGCCGTTCCGGTTCCATGGCCTGGAAAAGGAGCTCTCGAAATACCCGCAACTGGCAATCAACAAGGGACTGCCGTGGTTTACCCGCGACCGAGAGCGATTCCAATTTCGAGGGGGGCGCCTGTTGAGCATCGCGTTTCCCAATTGCACCGCGGAGTTCGCTGCCGCGCTCACCGAGTTGATAAAGGTCGGCGGCGATACGGAGGCGGATTTCGCACTGGCGATTCTCAGAAACTATCGTGGTGAGACTTCCACCCACGTTGTCTTGAAGGAGATTGTCTCGCGGTTTTCAGATGACGCTCCTAAAATGTGCAGGGTTTGGGACAGCATCAACTGCACTGGCATAGTCTCTGGTGAATTCGGCTTTGTGGAAGCATGGCGGGCCAAGAAGGAATCCCTGACGGAATGGTTGGCAGACGAACGGCCGGTAGTCAAAGCGTTCGCCGAGGAGCATATCGCAGAACTCAACCTGATGATCGCATCAGAACAGCGTCGCGCTGAGACCGAAAGGGAAATGCGAAACAGGAGCTATGACCAGGACGACGAGTCAGATGACGTCGTTGGTAACAAAGGCGAACGGTAGGCTGAACTGTAGTGGTCAGGAGGCAAAGCCGCCCCCGGCAGGGAAGAGGGCAGGGGCATTTAACCTCGCGCGCGCCGTACTATAGCGTGTAGCTCATCCCTTGCGCGCGCGGCGGCTGCACCGTTCCCTCATGCTGTGCTTCCTGCAGGGAGAGGGTAGGAGTGCCGGAAAGCGACCTCTCCCACTGTTCGATGAAGGGGGCGGCTTCACTTTGGATCTGCTGTTGAAGGCTAGTCATCAGGTCCTTGGTCAGCCAGGACGGGGCCGAGGCGACCAGGGATTTCTCATCGATCGGCTGCCCGCCGTTCAGCCGGGTCAGCTGGTCGCCGAGCGCGTCCACGTATTGCATGAAACCGGCATAACCCGTCAGGACACGTGTGAAAAGCTCCTGGTCCCCGGCGCCTTGGAGGGGCGAGGTTTGCATAATCTCATGCATGGCATCGAGGGTGCCCTGCACCAGATCGCGTTTGGCCCAGGTCAGCCTGATCTGCTCGTCGTAAGGCGGCCCCATGAGGGTTGAGGTGAGGGAAGCGAGCGGGTTCAGCATGAGATACTCCGTTGGAGGTTGATGCTATTCGGAAAGTCCGCGAGTGTGTGACTGGCCATCAGCTTTCAAAAGGGTTTCCAATTCATCGGCCTTGCGGCGGGCGAGAGCGTATAACTGTTCGGTGAGGCAGGCGGTGAGTGCATTGCGGTCCGTAAGCCCTTCCTCTGACAACACATGCACGGCAGTGGCGCATTCGTGGATTGCAGCCTGGGTGTACCAGTCGATCAATCGCCGCGCGGCGCGCGCTCTGCACAGGGGGCGTTCGCTGACAAGCTGGAGGACGGCCATAATCACGCACTATACACCATGGTGCTTTGCCCGGTGTGAAGATTTGATGACGGTCCCTGTCTCTCCCTCCGGGCTGAGGGCTAACGGGGATTATTTTCCGTCTACTGACGCGTAGAAAGGCGTTACCTGCCGGCAGATGGCGCGTGATTCCGCGTCATGAAGGGGGGTTTCCGGCTTTATATTGAGCTTTGCGGAGTGTCACGACGCCTCCGGCGGCGTGACGCGGAGGCAAAGCAGGCCCCCGGCAGGGAAATCGGGGCAGGTGAGTCAACGGCCAGGCTGGCCTGAAAGCATAAGTATTCAACGATGGTGGCCATGGGACTGGTCTGGGTTGAGTTCGTTATGGCGTCTCACAAGGTTATTGAAGGTGACTGTCAGAGTTTGCGGCTCTTCAAGGCCAAGCTCGTCTATCTTGCCGAGGATTCGCCGATAATGATCCACCGCCGCGCTAACGTGTGCACGTTCTGCCTGAATATCTCCTCGCTCGTGAGCCCCACGAGCCTCGTGTAAAGTATCGCCGAGTTCCTCCCGCCACTCAAATATCGGGGATGGAAATTGCTCAGATTCCATACGTGCCGCCTGTCCACAGGCAATATAAAGACGGGATACAGGTGAGAGATGTCTAGGAATATGCATCCTCGTCGCTGACAAATTCATTTCTATTAGTATCATAGAAATTAATCTCTGACAACGACGAGGAGCGCCCATACTTAATTTACCTTCTCTCTTAGCTTACGCTTGCCTTGAGAGTAAGTTTTTCTGATATTGTTTTCTGTCTTGCACAGACAGGCTGCCAATTCCGCATAGCTCATGTCCAGAAGTTCTACCGCAAGGACAATGAAGGCCTCGTTAGGAGGAAGTTCGTTAAGAACCTGCTCAATACGTTTGGTTATCTTGGGACCAAGTATCTTTGCGAGTTCCCTTCGTATTTCCTCTTCGATGATTGCTGTCTCTGGATTATCGAGCGGGTTTATGACTTCCCACTCGCTCCAGCGACTTTTCTCGTCTTCCCGATCTGTACGTACAGCTTTTCTATTTTTCATTGCTGTCACTCCCGCTAAGCGTGCGAGAGGCGCAGCAGGCGCACATCTCACACGAGTTTACGATGTTAGAAGGGGACAAGGTCGACTAACAGCGTTTTCCCGTGTGATGCCGAGATGTACAGACAGCAGGCTCAAGGCGTGCTGTTCCGATGACGCAGGGATACCACCTACAGAGGTGCAGCCAACCCCACGCTCGTAAAGAGCGTGTGCAGGCTCTCTACACGTCCCAAAGTAGAATGTGATGAGAAATTGAAGAAGCTGTCTGAATTGCTCAACAGATGATTTTACTAGAAAAGGGAGAAGTACATTTAAGAAATAAGAAAATAACTTTTTTACAATCAGTGTATCTAATTTGAGAATATCACTAATTTTATATTTTTCTGGTTCAGATTTTGTTCTTGTTACTTTTTCTAGCTCAATCCAGAGCAAAATGTCCCCTGTATTTGATACTCCATTTGTTAATATAGTATGAAACCGAAATTTATTCGGTATGATATTTTTATTGAAATTCCTTGTGTTTAATATGAAATTCTCCTCAGATAAAAACTTTCCTATTCCCTTTAAAAGAGAAATAGAAGACCAAATAACTACTATAGCAATGAATAATAATATAGTTTCATATAAAAGTGCTTCTCTATATATCAATATATTTCCATGGAATAATGTTTCTCCACAAGACACCAAATAATCAAAACATTCCTTTGATGCGAATATCAGTGCGACATACAAAAAATTGGGAATATATATCAGAAAGAGGCGCACGCATAAACTGATGGATTTTTTCCCTTCATCGAAGGAAGCATCAAATTCTTTTAAGGCACTGTTATCCCTTAAAGTACTGAAAATACCTTGGAGAGCGTATGGTGAGCAGTGTTGCGCAAGCGCCTTATTTGCTGTGGAGCTCATTGGGTGAAGGCGCGCATACCAGTATGCGTTGAA
>Ga0075421_100010043_pt1 | contig 11675 bp, 9 predicted proteins | sample SoiMetdeltSBSDD5_FD_75292 | JGI IMG/M metagenome (GOLD analysis project Ga0075421, IMG submission 75292) | Bulk soil microbial communities from a Populus tree surrounding site in Tennessee, USA - Soil MetaG P. deltoides SBSDD5 | ecosystem: Environmental > Terrestrial > Soil > Tree plantation...
CGACTGCCGGACCGTGACAAGCTGCGCCACATGGTACGCCGTGTGATCCGCGACGAGCAGCAACTCGCGCAGATAGGTCTGGCCGTTGCCGTGCGGAATCCTCTGTGTCAGGTCGATTGACACGTCGCGCGCCAGCTGCTGCAGCGCTTCACGGTCGCGTCGCACCGCGGCAACGCTCTCGTCCCATGCTGCGGCAGATGATGGCGCGGGTGTTGACGGCCAGTAATCCTTTGGCCACTCCATCTCCTTGTAATCACTGTTGCGACTGAAGTCGAGAATGTCGTGCTGCGCCAGGCGTATGTGTTCGACGAGTTCCCACGGTGAATGCGGGCCGGCGCGTTGGCCGCGGTACGACTCCGGAATGTCGGCAACCGCGGCATCGAACCCGACGTGTGCGTCTTCCCATGCCAGGAGCTTCGCGAGATGTTCGCGAATGGACTGATCGTTCATGAAACGCTCCGTTTGACAGGCGCGCCGACCAGATACGTGAGCCTGCCGCTACCGCGTGCGATAGGGACCGCGCCCGCGCGCCAGTCCATGCTACCAGCCGCGCGCCCGAGGTCCCGCAATTCATCGATCGTATAGGCGCGCAGCTGGGAAACCATTCCGTCCCACAGGCAGGTGAGCGGCACCAGCGGAAGTGGATAGGTGAACAGTACGCGTCTCCACGTCATCGGCCGCATGAACGGAGTAGAGAGCCACACGAACAAGGGCATCAAGAGAATCGGTATCACCGTGCCCAGAGATCGGCGTGAAAACTCGAAAATCGCGATTGGCTCATTCGCACGAACGGCATCCGCGAGGATAGCGGTCGCATCCGCCGGGCGGAAATGATGGAAGCCGTTGAACAGAGTGCGCAGACCCGTGAGGTTCCGCGGGACGGCCCTCGCATCGACAGCCGTGCCGATGTAATCGATCGCACCGTTCGATTCAGAGGCTGCGCGTTCGAAGGCCGGCAGGTTCGGAAAAAGGTCGGTCAGCGTTGCGGTTGCGTTGATGCCGGACTGGCGGAGATTGTCGATCACGGCAATCAGAGGTCCCGACCCGCCTGAACAGAGATCGATGATGTGTGTCGTATTGCCTGCCGCCAGCGCGTCGCGGATGAGTGGCGTCAAGGTCTTGTGCATCCCCGTCGCGGTCTGGGCGAACTGCAGGTAATCGGTGGCGAGATCCCGAACAACGACAGGAAACCACGATTGGTCTTCCAGTTCGAGGAGATGCAGTCTGCGCACGCGGAAGGCCTACTTCGTCCTGCCGGATCCCCACAACGCACGACCTGGCTTTGCGCCGGTGTGTTCGCCGTTCCTGATCACCTGCGAACCGTTGACCAGGACGTGTCGGACGCCGACGGCGTACTGGTGGGGGGTCTCGAACGTTGCGCGGTCGGCAATCGTCGCGGGGTCGAAGACGACGACATCGGCAAACATGCCTTCCTTCAGAAAGCCACGACGATCCAGTTCGAGATTGGTTGCCGGGAGCCCACTGAGCTTCCGTACGGCGTCGGGCAGCGTGAGCACGCGATCCTCACGCACGTACTTCGCGAGCACGCGCGCAAAATTCCCGTACGCGCGCGGATGGGCCGACGACTTGGTGAACGGTAATTCCGGCGCCATCGAGGCGGCGTCGGATCCGAACGATACCCAGGGCAGGACGATCTGCTTTCGGATGTTGTCTTCCGAAATCATGAAATACACTGTGCCCACTCGCGAACGATCCTCGAGCACGAGGTTCATGACGGTATCGATCGGATCCTCGCCACGCAGCTTGGCCGCCTCCGCAAGCGTCTTGCCGGTGAGCGGTTTCAGCTTATCGGACTTGAACTCTACGAGCAAAACGCGGTCCGGAGACCCGGCGGCACGATAGAGGTTTTCCCAATCGTTGGACGGAGCGCGAATCGCCGCGGCAATCTTCTTCCGCATTTCTGGATCCGCGAGCCGTTTGTATGCGGCATCGTAACCACCGTCGAGAACCCACGGCGGCATCGACGCGTCCAGTCCTGTTGCTCCCGCGGTGTACGTGTACATGTCCGCGGTGATCTTCAAGCCTTCCTTCCGGGCCGCCTCGATTTTTGCGATGACTCGATCCATCTTTGGCCAGTTCGCCTGTCCAGCCGCCTTGAGGTGATAGATCTCAGCCGGTATATTCGCTTCACGGCTGATCCTGATCAGTTCGTCGACCGCCTCGGTCAGCCGGTTCCCTTCGCTGCGCATGTGAGAAATGTATTTCCCGTGGTACTGTGCGGCGATTTTGCAGAGCTCGATCAATTCTTCCGTCGAGGCGTAGAACGCCGGGGCATAGATCAACGACGATCCAATCCCGAGCGCGCCGGCTTCCATTTCCTCGCGAACGAGGGCGCGCATCTTGTTCAGCTGCTCGGGGGTCGCCGGCTTGTCTTCCAGACCGATGACGTGCTCTCGAATCGTCGTCGCACCGATGAACGACGCGACGTTTTGCGAGACTCCCTGTTCCTCGAGGTGCTTGAGATACTCCGAGAGGCTGGTCCACGTGATCGAGTATTTCAGATCACCCATTTGTTCGATCATTCGCCGCTTCATGTCCGGGGTCAGCGGCCCCATCGAACTGCCCTCACCGAAAATCTGAGTCGTAACCCCTTCGCGGACCTCCCCCTGCGATCGGCCGTCGACGAGCAGCGATTCGTTCGACCAGGAGAGCATGTTGATGAAGCCCGGAGCGACGGCCAGCCCCGATGCGTCGATGATGGAAGTGGCCGGCACGGAGGCCAGCTCGCCAATTCCGGCGATCCGGTCGCCCTGAATACCAACATCTGCACGTCGGCCAGGTGTGCCGGTGCCGTCGTAGACCGTGCCGCCCCGAATGATGATGTCGAACGTCGTCTGCGGGGAACGCGCGGCGCGCGCGGCGATGGGAAATGTCAGCGCCGCGATGAGAAGCGGCAGACCAGGACGAAGAATGCGCATCCGCGCATTAGAGACCGTTGCGGGAAAAAATGAAAGTGTCCGCCGCCTTCGCTGCCCGCTTACGGTGCCGCTTCGGCGAGACCGCCGTAACGGCGGTCCAGCCACGCGGCGCTCGAGCAGGACATTCCTACGTCTTTCCCATATCGACGAACACGGTATTCAGGCGGTAATAGAGCACCTCGTTGAACACCCCCACCTGTACCCGCGGCCAAAGCGCGTCACTGGTTGTGCTGACGACACGAATCTTTCCCTTCACATCGTCAAGCCAGCGGAGAACCCGAAACTGTTCATCGGTGGTCAGTCGCGTGACGTTCTCGAGTACGAGGGTCGCCGCCTGTGCGGGCGAGGGAAGATCGAGCGGCTGTCCGGTCCGCCATCTCATGACAGGACCTCGTAGATCCAAGCGCAGCATGTCGACCACGATTCGGGTGGCTTCGGGGTTTCCGACAACCAGCACATTCGTGCGCGGTATCGAGGCGACCTGAAGATCTCTACGAGGGGCGGACCGGACGATTCGTTGTTCTTTTCTAATCAGCGGACGCGAGGCGGGGGCGACGTGTCTCGCGGCTGTGGCAACGGCATCAGAGTGGTCTTCCATGAAGTGCCTCCTTGCGACGCGGCGGACCGGAATCGGCCCGACTCTACAGGTCGCGGGATAGCGGCACCATCGGGAGAACGGTGAAAGGGACTAGGGAAGATCCCTAGGGGGGTGGGACGGGCGTTTTCATTCAGTATTCAGCAACTTGACTATGGATTCTCCAGCCATCCCTGAAGGACGGCGTATTTGACGATGTCGATGCGGCCGCGAAGACCGAGCTTTCGCATCGCATTCGCCTTATGGGCTTCGACCGTCTTGACGCTGAGGGATAACTGACCGGCGATTTCTTTGTTGCTGTAGCCCGAAGCGATCAGCCGGAGCACGGCCGACTCGCGGTCGCTGAGTTCGCCGGCCGGTTTGGCAGCCTTGTCGGCACGTCCGAGCAATCGCTCGGTCATGCGGGCAGTGAGCGTTGAATCGATGTACTGCCCCCCAGCTGCCGCCGCGCGTATCGCCTGGATCAGTTCGTTCGGGGCGCTTTGTTTCAACACATATCCAGCCACGCCGGCGCGAAGGAGTTCCTGCACGTACGCATCATCCCCGTGCCGCGTCAATGTGACGATGATGACGTTCGGCTGTTTCTGTTTCAACGCGCGGGTTGCCGCGAGGCCGTTCATTCCGGGCATCGAGATGTCCATGATGATGACGTCCGGCTTCAGGGCGAGCGCATTCTGCATCGCGGTTTTACCATCGCTCGCTTCCGAGATCACTTTCATGTCGGCCTGGGCTTCGATCAGCAGTTTGAGACCATGTCGAACGGTCACATGATCGTCAGCCAGAAGAATGCGGAGCGGCGTCGTTTTTTCAGGCATGATCCGAATGCTGATCGCCAGTCGCTTCGGTGATCATTCGCACGAAGATCGTCGTCCCCGTCCCTGGTGACGCCTCGATTTCGAGTGCAGCGCCAACCAGCGCGGCGCGTTCACGCATCCCGAGCAACCCGAATCCGTGACCGGATCGTTCGCTGCCGGGCTCAAATCCCTTGCCGTCGTCCTCGACGACGAGGAGGACGTTGCTGCCACGGCGTTCGAGGATGATTTCCACGTTGCTCGCGTTGGCGTGCTTGGCGACATTGGTGAGCGCTTCTTGAGCGATTCGATAGAGCGCCGTTTCTACGTCTGGCGGCAGCCGGTCGTCGAGCAGGCCGGAGGAATGAAGCGTAGCCGGTATGCCGACGCGGGTGGACCAATCCTGAACGTAGTTGGCCAGCGCGGCGCGCAGGCCCAGGTCGTCGAGGGCGGTCGGACGGAGCTGCCAGACGAGCTGGTCAACGTCGTGGTCCAACCGTTCGGCGATTTCTCCGATTGCGTCGACGAGCGCGCGCTTCGGATCCCGATCCCCACAGGCATCTTTGAGCATGCGAATCCGCAGCGCAAGCGCGGTGAGTTGCTCCCCGAACTGATCGTGCATTTCACGAGCGATCCGCCGCCGCTCGTCCTCCTGGGCGAAGACCAGCCGTCCAAGAAATTCGCTGCGCGCGCGTTCCGCTTCCGCGCGCTTCCGCGCTGTCAAATCGAAATGGGTTCCGACAATGCGGACAACCGGACCACCCGGTGTGCGGCGCACGGGATATCCGCGCGACAGGACTTCGACGTAATGTCCTTCCTTATGCTGCAGCCGGAATTCCCCTTCGTAGGTTTCGCCGCCGGCGGTGATATGTTCGTGCAGCCTTTTTGCCAACCCGACGTCGTCGGGGTGCAGTAACCGCTCCCACGCACTGATGTGCGGCGTGATCTCATCGTCGGCGTAACCGAGCATTTCCTTCCAACGTGACGAATACACCACCGCGCCGGTTTCGAGATTCCAATCCCAGACGCCTTCCTGCGCACCGGCGAACGCGAGTTTCAATCGTTCCTCGTTCTCGCGAAGTGCCGCTTCAGCCTCTCGCCGTTCCGTCAAATCGAGATGCGTGCCAACGATGCGGACCACCTTTCCGCCGGGTTCACGGCGCACGGGAAATCCGCGAGAGAGAACGTGGACGTAGTGGCCGTCCTTGTGACGGAGGCGGAACTCTGCTTCGTATGTTGCCCGCTGGCCGCGGGCGACGCTGTCGTGCGCACGGTCGGCACGTGATCGATCGTCGGGATGGACGAGGCGTTCCCACGCGGTGACATTCGGCTCGATTTCGTCGAGCGAATAGCCCAACATCTCCGTCCATCGCGGCGAATACACGACGGCATTCGTTTCAAGGTTCCAATCCCAGACGCCTTCGAGTGCGCCGGCGAGTGCCATCGAGAGCCGCTCCTCGCTTTCCCGCAGCGCCCGCTCGGCTCGTTTCCGTTCGGTAATGTCGCGAACGACCAGATGAACCGCGCCCGGCGCTTGATCGCGGAGCGGCGCGCCGATGATTCCCACGTCAACAGTCCTCGTGTCGGTGCGGCGTAACGCCACATCGAGGATCTGCGCGGATCGGCCGGTACCCCACTCGATGAGACGCTGACGAAAGATCTCGCGATGGCCGGCATCCAGGAGATCGAGGACCGATTCGCCAATGAGATCGTCGGTGCGAGTCTTTCCCACGAGGGTGACCGCCGCAGGGTTGGCAAACACGATTCGAAGGTCTTCGACCACCAGGATTGCGTCCGGCGCCGACTCCACCAGGCGACGGTAGACGTCCATGGGCATATCGAGTCTAAAAGGGAAAAGGCAAAAGGCAAAAGGCAAAAGGTTGGGAACAGTGTACGGTTCAGGCCCGTCAATCGTTATAAAGGGTAGCTTCCCCAGCTGTTGGTGATGTATGGTCCTGACCTTCTATGTCGGTGCGGCGGCGGTCGAATTCAAGCAGTACGCGGCCTACATGCAGCGCCGCACCGCTACCCGGACAGCGCAGCTCGTCGTTCTGGAACCCAAGTACTAAGGGGTGTTCCGGTCCCTGCTCAGTCGCTTTGCAGAACTTGGCGGTGAGTTTTATAGTGGGCGCGGGGCACAGGTGACCTTTCCGTTTGACCGTTTCATCCTCGATGGTGATACCCGTCGCCTTTTGCATGACGGTGAAGAAGTTCATCTCTCTCCCAAAGCGCTCCACCTGTTGTTAGTCCTCGTCGAGAACCGGCATCGAGCGGTGTCGCGTGCCGAGTTGCAAAAGGAACTCTGGCCGTCAACCTACGTCCTCGATACCAATCTCGCCAGCCTGATCAAAGAAATTCGACGAGCGCTCGGAGACACTGCGGATACGCCGAAATTCGTGCGGACGGTTCACCGCTTTGGCTACTGGTTCATCGGTGGGTTGCGAGACGGTGCATCGCCGGAATCAGGAAATGTGACAACGAGATACTGGCTGATCTGGGCGTCGCGGCAGATTCCTGTCACCCAGGGTGAGCACGTTCTTGGACGGGCACCGGACGCATCGGTGTGGATCGACGCACCCGGCATCTCGCGCCACCATGCGCGGCTGGTACTGGAAGGGGAGCAGGCGATGCTCGAAGATCTCGGAAGCAAGAATGGCACATACGTTGGGGACCAACGCGTGACCGCTCCGCGGCGATTGGACGATGGCGATCAGATTCGGCTCGGCCCCGTTGTGATTACGTTCCGAATTCCTCCGCCCGTAGGTGCGACTGATACTGTTCCTTCCCGATAAAGACTGAAGATCATCGGATCGGTCACAAATCCATCAAATCCACACGTCACCACCACCCGCCTTCCACGACTTCACGAATCACGACCTCTATTCTTCACACCTATCCGCAGCGACCGGGGACTGCCCAGGAGGTGTAACGTGATTCGCATTTCGACAACGGTGATTCGCATTGCCGTCGCCGCCGTACTGGCGATCGGCGCCGCAGCAAGGTCCGCATCCGCGGACGTCGTGCAGGACTGGAACGTTCAATTGCTGCGAGTGCCATCCCCAGTGGGACCGCCGCAGGCTCGGCTGCTCGCCATCATGCACGTCGCCATGCACGATGCCATCAACTCGATTACCGGTGAGTATGAGACGTACGGACCGGCGATCAATGCGCCATTCGGCGCGTCACCTGTTGCCGCCGGAGCTGCCGCCGCACATCTCGTCCTGACGACGTTGGTGCCGGCAAACATGATCCCAAATCCGAATTTCGATGCAGCGCTCGAGTCATCGCTCGCCGATATCCCAGAACCTGAACGAACGCTCGGCGTCAGTGTCGGACGGGACGCAGCAAGAAACATTCTGGCGCTTCGCAAAGACGATGGCTTTACCACCGTCGTCCCGTATACGCCAGGCAGCGGACCCGGGGTGTGGGTGCCGACGCCACCGGCGTTCGCTCCGGCGCTGCTTCCGGGCTTCGGCAAAGTGCTGCCCTTCGCGCTGCACCGCAATGACCAGTTCCGTCCCGATGGTCCGCCGTCGCTGACGAGCGAGGAGTATGCTGCCGACGTCAACGAAGTACAAAAGGTCGGCGATGTGAATGGCGAAACGCTCGGGCACAGAACTCACGCACAGTCGGCGACGGCGCGGTTCTGGCTTGGCAACAGCATTCCAATTTTTCAGCAGCTCGCGCGGAAGATGTCGGCCGATCGTGGGTTAGGACTTTCTGCGAACGCCCGGTTCTTCGCGCTCCTGAGCATCGCTGGCATGGACGCCTACGTGGCCGCATGGGACGCGAAGTTCGCGTACAACTTCTGGCGGCCGGTCACAGCGATCCGGCAGGCCGACGGTGACGGTAATCCGGCGACAATCGGCGATTCCACGTGGCTTCCGCTCGGACCCACGCCGCCGTTTCCTGACTACGTTTCCGGCCACACCACCTACACAGGCGCGTTCGTTCACGTGCTCGAGCGCCTCTTCGGAGATGACCCGGTCACCTACAACCTGATCAATCCCAACCTCGCCGTGGATGAACAGGTACGGACGTACAACAGCATCGGTGAGCTATCCGATGAAATGATCGAGGCCCGCATTCTTGCCGGGATCCACTTTCGGACAGCCGACCGTGACGGCGATCGACTGGGTCGACAAGTCGCGCAGTTGGCGCTGACGCATGTGCTGCGCGAGGCGCACTAACGCCGAGGGCTGCATTATTTCGAAACGGTGGCGGACCCGCCGAGCCCTTTGAGTCCGCCACCAAACTCACGCGTGAGGCTGATGGCAAGGAGGCGCCCGATGTGGGCGCCGCTCTTGCCCTTGACGGTTGCGACCCAGGTTCCGGATAGCTCGGTGGATTGTTTCAGCCGAATGGTCAAGCCGCCGCCAAGATTTGTGTAGCTCGACACGATGAAGCGATCATGTGTCTCCCAGCCGTGCGTGAATAGCTCCGGGATTGTTGGTCCCTTGTGTCGGATCTGCCAGCTGACCAGGCCTCTCAGCGTCCAACGGCGAGCGATCTCATAGCCACCCTCCAGATCGATGTTGCTGCGCACTGCAGGAATGTCATCGATCTGCTCGGCCGCTGCAAGAGCGTAGCGCCCATGCAGGTAAGTTGATGGAAGCCAGTGTCCGAGATCGGCACCAACACTCGCACCGACTTGGAAGTCGGTGCGATGACGTCCCGGCACGGCTTCACCACGAGTTTCATACTCGTGTGTCGGAACCGTGATGCCTGCCAGCGGCGCCACCGCCACATGATCGAATTCGAACATGCGCCGCGCTTCCACATGGAGATCCTGAAATGCGCCGTGGTAAAACCCATCGTCCAACGGTCCGGGAGTGGTCGGGATTCCGCCGACGAAATAGATATCAGGGCCGGTATATTTCGACCGGATGTACGGAAGAGAGACGGAAAGGCCGACGGATTGAGGGAGACCGACATCGAACTCGGCCACCATCGCTTTTGAATGGGTCGCGCCGTTGATGTTGCGTTCCCCAGTCAGGCTGTAATGCCCCTTGACGTAGTAGTTCTGGTAGGCGACCGAGACTGTGCCTTCGCCCGGCGCCGGCACCCACGGTTGTGCACTCGCCTGAAGAGCGCCGGCGTGAACCATCGCCAAGACGAGCGATGTCCATCCAATCCGCACAGGCCACGCGCGCGCAGCGTTCACGGTTGCAGGAGGAAGAGTCCTAATGTGTGCCGCGATCCAGGCCCTTGAGACGGACGTCGATCGCGTGATCGATTTCCACAAGCGCGTCGTTCGGCTCCATCGCGCGCGGTTTAATCAGGCAGTGATACTCGCTCTTGATCCGCGCTTCCACTGCCTTGTCCGCTTTGCCGAGGATTGGCAGGATAGCGGGCATGGATGACGCGCCGGCAAGATGCCCTTTCAGCATTTCGACATCTGCATAATCGGCAATCAACAGCGCGTAGTTCGCACTCGCGAGCGCTGGTGCCACGCCTTCACCGCGTTGGAGCACGCGAGGCGCATGTCCAGCCTGCCTGAGGAGCTTCTCGAAACTCGTCATGCCCTCAGGTGTCGATCCAGCGGGTCGGTAGATCAGGATTGAGGACGGATGCAGCGCAGCGTATCGCCTGCCTGACGGACTGCGCCCAACCCGCATGAACTTGTCGCCGCAGGCGCTGAGGTCTGTCCAGAACACCAGGCACATCACTGTGGCAATCCCGGCTACGACAAGGCGGCGGAACATGACCGTGCTCCTTTATTGTCGGTCTGCAATCTACGGCGCCGGTATGACAGTGTCAAGCGAATGGGCGCGAGAATGTTGTGGAATTTTCGTGGTGCCTGACGCGCGTGTGGCGGAATGGCTGGAAGTCGGTTCACGGCCGCACGCGCGCCACGGTCGCGCGCTCGAAATAATTAGTGCAGGAAAGCTGGCGCGAACCAATCGCGGAGTGAACGACGCCGCAGCTTGAGACCCTCCATGATCCACAAATCGCCGCGCAACCGGACGGTCGCCACGACGGCGGTGCGGCCGTCCGGACTGAGACTGAAACCTTTGACCGGATTGTTTGCCGGTACTGACGCACCGAGCTGCGACAGGATTCGCTGGCGTCCGCTCGTTGGATCGACTTCGACGATGACCAACTGCAGATCGTCGGTCTCCTTGATTCCTACCAGCCGTGAGCCATGCGAGCTCCATTCGTGGAACAGCCATCGATCGCCGGGCCGATCGGGTTGCACCATCCGCTCCGTGTTGGCATCGGGAGAAACGAGCATCAATCCTTTGTCTGTCTCCCACGTGATCCAGTCGCCGGCAGGCGACCAGTGTGGGGCCGCTTCCGGTACGCCGTCGGTTCGAAGGACGACCGGTGCGGTCCCGCTTCCGACGCGCACTTTCGCCAGCACGGCTTGCTGCGACTTCCAGTCCGTGTAGGCGATCCATTGGCCATCGGGAGACCACGTCGGAGCGCTCTGATAGCCTTCGTGGCTCGCTGGTAGTAATGGAACCGGCGCGCCGCTGTCGGTGAAGCGTGTCCAGATCCGCAACGGCCGGATCATTGGTTTTTGCGCGTTCCGCAGGAACGCGATTTGGCGGCCATCAGGCGAGAACGTTGGGGCTCCAAGCATGATCGTTCGATCTTCGCCAAACTCCTTCTGCGTGACGACCGCGCGATCGATCCAATTCGCACCTTGCCTGGTTCTGATCCAGATCTCATCCTGCCCGCCGCGATCCGTCACGTAGGCCAGCGAGGCGCCATCGCCCGACCAGGCGGGCTCCGATTCATTGCGCGAGGTAGTGACGAAGGGCACCAGGTGAGCGGAGGACGAAGGTCGCCCGGGTTCATGAGTATCCAGCGCAACCGACAGCAGATCGTAATCTGATTCATCGCGTGTGTAGACGACCTGATCGCCGGCTGGCGAGACCGACGGATAGTACTCATTCTCGGCGTTACGGGTCAGCGGCCACCACGTATCTCTATTGAGATCTGCCATCCACAGATTTGCGCCAGACGAGGTGAGTGAAATAGCGGATAACACCACGTGACGTCCATCCGGTAGCCAACTGAAATTCGTCGCCCTTGGTGCAAGGTCGGTCCAACGCTCGAGCCGGCGATATGGCGCGCCCCCCTTCAGCGGCACTATCCAAAACTGCCAGCCGCGCGCCTGCGGTTCGAGTTCAATCGATCTCGCGACCGCGCAGATCCCGAGTCGAGTGCCATCCGGCGAAAACGACAACGCGCCTTCCACGAACCGAAGGTTGCCGAGCGCGGTGGACCTGGCCGAATGAGCGTCCACGTCTTCGCTGCTCCACGGCTGGGGGGTGCCGGGTGTAGACAGCCACACACCTGCGGCGCCGACGATATCCGTGACGCCTTCGTCCCGAAGAAACG
>Ga0075421_100010046_pt1 | contig 11673 bp, 13 predicted proteins | sample SoiMetdeltSBSDD5_FD_75292 | JGI IMG/M metagenome (GOLD analysis project Ga0075421, IMG submission 75292) | Bulk soil microbial communities from a Populus tree surrounding site in Tennessee, USA - Soil MetaG P. deltoides SBSDD5 | ecosystem: Environmental > Terrestrial > Soil > Tree plantation...
ACGCGTATGCCACGGTTGGCGAGATGGTCGCCCGCCTCAAGGGTCACTGGGGCGAGTTCCGCGAACCGGTGAGGCTCTGACGGAGCCATGAACGTTCATCCGCTGGCAGGCAAGCGCATCCTGATCGCCAAGCCCGGGCTCGACGGGCACGATGCGGGCGCCAAGGTGGTCGCGATCGCGCTGCGGGACGCCGGAGCGGATGTCATCTACACCGGGCTTCGCAAGTCTCCCGAGTACATCGCCCGCGTCGCGGTCGACGAGGACGTGCATGCTGTCGGGCTGAGCATATTGTCGGGAAGCCACAACGAGCTGGTCGCCGCCACCGTCGCCGCGCTGCGCGAGCTCGAGGCCGGTAATGTGAAGATCTTCGTCGGCGGAACTATTCCCCGGCAGGACGTGCCACAACTCGTCGCCGCCGGCGCGTCCGGGATCTTCTCCGCGGACGAGACGCTCGACGCGATGATCGAGCGCATACGTGCGGCGCTCGCGTGACCGCGGGAGCGCCACCGCAGCGTCCGCTCGCCGGCCGCCGGGTCCTGGAGGTCTGCCACATGCTGGCCGGCCCTTACTGCGGCCTGCTGCTCGCGGACCTCGGCGCCGAGGTCGTAAAGATCGAGTCCGGAACGGGGGACATCGGTCGCGACACCGGGCCGCATCGTGTCGGACCGCACAACGTCTACTTCTCGAGCCTGAATCGCGGCAAGAAGAGCGTTCGGCTCGATCTCAAGTCGCCGCACGACCGGCCGCGGTTCGAGGCGCTGGTGGCATCCGCGGACGCGCTGCTCACCAACCTGAGGCCAGCGGCGATCGACCGGCTCGGTCTCACCTACGACGCGCTGCGCGGCATAAACCCGCGGCTGGTCTGCGTGGCGCTGACGGGCTTCGGCATGCACGGGCCCTACCGTGACCGTCCGGCGTACGACTACATCGTCCAGGCGCTGACGGGGGTCATGATGCTGACCGGCGAGCCCCACGCGGGACCGACGCGCGCCGGATACTCGGTGGTGGACAACACGGGCGGAATGATGGCCGCGATCGGTCTTCTCGCGCAGCTCGTCTCGGGGCGCGGCGGACAGATCGACGTATCGCTGTACGACACGTTGTTGTCGCAGCTCAATTATCTCGCGGCCGCCTGGCTCAACGCCGACGAGGCGCCCGTGCGCCATCCGGCAGGCGGTCATGCCTACTTCGTGCCGGCACAGATCTTCGCGACCGCCGACGGCCACGTGGCGCTGTTCATCACGCATGACGACTTCTGGCGCAAGTTCTGCACGGCCGTCGGCCGGCCGGAGTGGATCGAAGATCCGCGCTTCGCGACGATGCGCGCGCGCACCGCGCATCGCACGCACGTGGTCGCATCGGTAGCGGCCGTGCTTGCCACGCGCGGTACCTCCGAATGGGTGGCGCTCCTGCAGCCCGAGGGCCTAGTGATCGCGGGTGTGCACACGCTGATGGATGCCCTCGCCTGCGAGCAGACGCTGGCGCGCGAGATGATCGTCGAGGTCGCGACGCCGCAGGGGGTGCTGCGCCTCGTGGGCAACCCGATCAAGGACGGCCATGCCGCACCGGACACCCCGGCGCCGCTGCTCGGCGAGCACACCGATGCCCTCTGCGGATGACCGGCGCTCGCTCGCACGCCTGTTGTCGTCGATACTCGATGCCGCGCCGCTCGAGGCGCAGCGACTGGTCCGCGCGCCGATCTCGCACGCGCACCGCATCGGCTTTTCCGGGCCGCCGGGCGCCGGCAAAAGCACCCTGATCTCCGCCTGGGCGCAGGTACCACTTGCCGCCGGACGAAGCCTCGGCGTACTGGCCATAGACCCGACCAGCCCGCTTTCGTCGGGCTCGGTACTCGGCGACCGCATCCGGATGGACGCCGTCGCCGGGCATCCGGATTTCTATCTGCGTTCGGTCCCGAGCCGCGCAACCCACGGCGGACTCTGTCCGAACGTCGCCGCGCTGCTCGACGCGTTCGACGCGTACCAATTCGACGTCGTCGCGCTCGAGACGGTGGGCGTGGGCCAGGTCGACTACGCCGTGCGCTCGCTCGTGGACACCTTCGTGCTGGTGTTGAACCCCGAAGGGGGCGACATCGTCCAGGCAATGAAGGCGGGCATTCTCGAGGTGGCCGAGATCGTCGTGGTCGGTAAGGCGGATCTGCCGGCGGCGCGGCGGATGGCCCGCGAAGTGTCCGGCATCGTCGACCTGCGCCGCGGCACCGGCTGGCGCCCTCCCGTACTGGAAGTCGCCGCGACGCTCGGCACTGGCCTCGCGGAACTGGACGCCGCGATCAGCGCGCATCGCGAACTCCTCGCCACGAACTCCGACGCCGACGACCGGCGTCGCCGGCGTCAGCGCGAGCGGCTGCGCGGCGTGCTGCACGCACAGGCCGAGACGCTGGTCGACGGTCTGTCGGGACCCGATCTGGATCGGTCGCTCGCCGAGCTGCACGAGGGTGCGACAAGAAGGCTGGCGGCGCTCCGCGACCACAGCGACAGCTGACCACCGCCCGCGCAGCCCCTCAGCGTGCGGGCCCGACGATTCCGCGGCGACGTTTGCCGAGGTTGCGACCAAGCTCGTCGAGCAGTCGGCTCGCGAACTCGCGCCCGTAGTAAGGCTGCATCAGGCTGAAATGGCGCAGTGCGCCGTCGTAGATCGCGGCGTCCTCGACCATCTCCGTTTCGGGGTCGTTAATCTGCTCGAATCGCAGCCAGGACAGCCACAGCAGCCACATGTTGGTCGCAACCAGCTGGGTGTTGTTCGGATCCGGAACCGCGCGCATCTGCTTGTGCTCGATGAGCGCGTTCAGGACGTCGCGCAGCGTCCCTACGGTGCGCTCCTGGAATCTCAGATACCAGTCGCGCAGCTCGGCGTCGTCGGCAAGAAGATAGGCGAGCGCGTTGAAGTAGAAGCGGAACCGCCACAGGGTGCGAAAAATTCCAATCTGGTATCGTGACACGGATTGCGGCGTGGGCGGCTCCACCGGTGCACGCAACGCCGTACGCATGCCCTCGTCGATCATGGGCAGGACCAGCAGCAGGATGTCGCGCTTCGACCGGAAGTGGTACGCGAGGTTTCCCGAACTGATGCCGACTTGTGCGGCGATGCGCATCATCGGCACGTTCTGGATGCCGAGCTGATTGAAGAGCTGGATGCTGGCCTCGACGATCCTGTCCGCCGTGCTCTGCTGAGCCGCGGCGCCGGTCACCGCAGGCTTTCTGACGCCACGCCCCACCGGTCACCTCCCTTTTGGTCAGGCCAGAGCGGAATCGCCGCTTCCGCGCAGCTTGCTCGCCTGCGCGTCGTGCTCCTCAAGCCACCAGTTGCGGAACATCCCGCTGTCCATGTTCTTCGGCTTCTTCATGATCCCGATCCTCGCATACAGGAGCACGGCCTCCGCTCGGATTTAATCGCTGCTCTCAGGGGTCGGATCTCGTTCGTCAAGCCGCGCACAATCCGAAGATGCCCACGGCGGACACGCCGTTGAACGGCGCCCCGCCCAGGTTGTGAGTCAGCCCCACCGACGGGGAGCGCAGCTGCCGCTCGCCTGCCCGGCCGAGCAGCTGCTGATAGACCTCGTATACCATGCGCAGGCCTGACGCCCCGATCGGATGCCCGAAGCACTTGAGGCCGCCGTCGATCTGACACGGCAGGCCACCGACCGCATCGAAGAACCCGTCGAGGACGTCCCTGACCGCACCGCCCTCCTCCGATACGAACAGGTCCTCCATCGTGACGAGCTCGGTGATGGAGAAACAGTCATGGACTTCCATCAGGCTCAACTGTCGTCGCGGATGCTCGATCCCAGCCTCCTGATAGGCCCGCCGGGCGGCGTTGCGCGTGTTCGCAACGTAGCTTCCGTCCCAGCTGTGGAAGCTGAACTCGACGCCGCTGCTGGCCGACAGCTGCAGGGCCTTCACGGTCACCAAGTCGCGCTTGCCGAGACCGCGCGCGATATCCGGAGTGGTGACGATCGCACAAGCCGCGCCATCGCTGACGCCACAGCAATCAAACAGGCCCAGCGGCTCGGCGATCAGCGGCGCGTCGAGGATCGCTTCCATCTGCACGGCCTTGCGCAGATGCGCCTTGGGGTTGTTCACGCCGTTCTGGTGACTCTTCCAGGACACGTGCGCCATGGCGCGCTTGAGCGTGTCGCGGTCGAGACGGTGCTTTGCACGATAGCCGGCCGCCAGCTGCGCAAAGTTGCCGGGCGCGGACCCATACGGCATCCAAAGATCGTTCAGTGTTCCCTTCGAGCTGACCGGCAGACCGCCGTAACCCGTGTCCTTGAGCTTCTCGCAGCCCGCAGCGAGCGCGACGTCCGCGGCGCCGGCCGCCACGGCGTACACCGCGCCGCGCAGCGCCTCAGTCCCCGACGCGCACAGGTTCTCGACACGCGTGACCGGAATTCCGTCCAGACGCAGCGCGCTCGAAAGCGGAATGGCAGAGTTGCCGACGTTCACCTGGTCCAGGCAGGAGCCATACCACGCCGCATCGATGCGCGCCTTCTCCACGCCTGCATCCGCAAGCGCCTCGTCGAACGCCTCGACCAGCAGGTGCTCGGATCCCGCGTCCCAGCGCTCCCCGAATCGCGTGCAACCCATGCCGATGATGGCGACCTTGTCGCGTATGCCGCCGGCCATCGATCAACCCTCCCCTTGCGCGGCGGGCGCCGCCTTCCAGAAGTAGCGGTCGTAATGACGCAGGCCGTCTCGCTCCTTGATCCGGAACACCATGCGCAGCGGCAGGCCGACCGCGAGCGTCTCCGGATCCGCGTCGACGAACTCCATCATCACCCGCGCGCCGTTGTCGAATTGCACCAGCCCGAAATTGAAGGGTGGCGAAGGCGTGTACTGGAGCAGATCGACCGTAAAGGTGAGCACGCGCGCGGGCTCGTCGGCGAGCGGCAGCGGATCGAGCGTGTTCGACGCCTGACAGGCGGGATTTACGCACTTGCCGAGCCGCGGGAACTGCGCGGTTCCGCACTGGCGACAGCCCCCGCCGACGAACCCGAACATCTGGTCGGCCGCGCGATACTGCTGCGTGAGCGCCGTTTTCGCATCCTTCTCGCTGCGCATGCCCCACGCGTATTCGAGTTGGCCGCTAGACGAAAGCATCCGCAGATAGGCCGTCTCGGTCTTGCGGCGCGCCAGTGCCCGCGCCACCGGCCGACAGCGCGACGAGCCCGCCACCAGCTCCGTGGCCTCGAAGAGCAGTGCGTCGCTGCCCTGGCCGAATCCTGCCACCAGGACCCGGTCACCGGGCCCCGCACGCTCCAGCGCCGCCGCCAACATGAGCAGCGGATGCGCGGCACCGCTGTATCCGCAGTCTGATGCCAGGCCGTCGACGACCCCCTCCGCGGAGATGCCGAGCTTGCGCGCCACCGCGCCCGCGACTCCCGCCAGCGGCGACGCAAGTACGAAATGAGCGATCTGAGTTGCCGCGACCCCGTGCTCGTCGAGCAGCGCCCGGAGGTTCCCCGCGACCAGCTTGAGATACCCCTCGTCGCGTATCCAGCGCTCTTCCCAGTAGTAGTCGTACGGATCGGTGCGACGTCGGAAGTGATCGATCAGCGGTGCCGTTTCCGACCGCGTCCCGAGCAGCCGCGCCTGCACCTCCCCGTCGCCGATCAGCACGGCGGCCCCCGCCGCGCCGTACTGCATCTCCTGGTCGCTGCCGGCGCGCGCCTGGGGCGCATCGGCACCGATGAGCAGCGTGCTCCCCGGCCGGTTGGATTGCAGCGCCTCGATCAGCGCCGAGGTGGCGGCCCGCTGACTGCTGCCACAATCGAGGGCCTCGAGGTCCGTGCGCAGGTTTAGCGCCGCGGCGACGATGCTGCCGTGCTGCAGGTCGGCGTAGGGAAACGTGGTCGAGGCGATCCGCAACTGCCGGACCGCGGCGCGCTGCGTCGCGCGCAGACAGTCCCTGCCCGCCTCGACCGCCAGGGTGACCGCGTCCTCGTCCCAGCTGCAGAATGCGCGCGCGCCCTTTGCCTGCGCACGCAGACCCGGGAGCGCCCAGGCATGGGCGTCGGCGATGGCCCTGCGTTCGAGTCGCTGTCTGGGGATGTAGACGCCGGTGGAAACGATACCGCGCAAGACTGTCCTGTCCGCTTGTCGATCGGCGGCACTGCGCCTGTCCTGTAGACGCCCGGCCCCCAGCCCAACCTCAGCCTGCCCGGGCCTGGCTGAGGTGCAATCGTGTACTGCACGTCCAGCACAATCATGTCGGACATCGAGCGCCTGTTCTCCGTCCGTGACAAGATCGTGCTCGTCACGGGAGGCTCGCGCGGGATCGGCGAAATGATCGCCGGTACGTTCGTTGCGGCCGGTGCGAAGGTCTACATCACGGCGCGCAACGCCGCCGAGTGCGAGGCAACTGCCCATCGCCTGCGCGGCCGGGGCGACTGCCGGGCGCTGCCCGCCGATGTCGCGGATCCGCAGTCGGTCCGCCTGCTGGTGGAGGAGATCAGAACTCGCGAGCCGCGACTGGACGTCCTGGTCAACAACGCCGGCATCGCCTGGGGAGCACCGCTCGCCGACTACCCGCTCGACGCCTGGGACAGGGTCTTCGCGGTCAACGTCCGCGCGATGTTCCAGTTGACGCGGGACCTGCTGCCACAGCTCAAGGCTGGCGCCACCGCGCATGATCCCTCGCGCGTCATCAATCTCGGCTCGGTCGCAGGCGTGCGCGTGGTCCAGTCGACCTACGCGTATGCGTACGGCGTCAGCAAGGCTGCGGTCAACCACCTGACCGCCACGCTCGCAATGGAGCTCGCAGCAAGCCACGTGACGGTGAACGCGGTCTCACCGGGTGTGTTCCCGAGCCGCATGACGGAAATGAGGGTCGGTGACCGAACGATGCTCGAAGTGGCCGGTGCGACCAACCCTCTCGGGCGCCCCGGCAGCGTGGAAGACATCGCCGGCACCTGCCTCTACCTCGCATCACGCGCCGGGGCCTACCTGACGGGCGCTGTCATCCCGCTCGACGGCGGTCTGCACGCGAGGCCGATCGCGTTATGGGAGGAAGGCGAGCCGGCCGCCGAACCGGCCGCACGGTCCTAGGTAGCTGCCGCGTCGAGTGCGCGGCGCATGCGCGCGAAATCGACCACCTGGCGCGCGACCAGCCTGAGCTGTGTGTCGATGCTCGTGCTGCTGCAGGCGCCCTGCTGATCGAAGACGTTCTGCGCCGAGTTGATCGCTACCCCGACGGGAGTCGGCCATGCCCGCAGCGCGTGGACCACGGAGCGCAGCGCCGTCAGCGTCGTGCCGGTCGCCTGCCAGCCGTGCGCGCAGACGATGCAGCCGACCGCGCGTCCGTCGAGATACGGCCGTGAGTCGTCACGCAGATCCTCGATGTAATCGAGCAGGTTCTTGATCAGTCCGGACATCGAGCCGTGATAGCCGGGCGACGCCAGCAGAACGCCGTCGGCGCGCCGCAATGCTTCGATCAAGCGCACCGCGCCGTCCGAACGCGCTCCGACCGAGGGATCGTATAGCGGCACCATCAGGTCCGCACCGGCGAACAGCTGCGTGATCGCCCCGCACTCGGCGGCAGCGGCGAGCGACAGCCGCAGCGCGTTCTCGCTGCTCGAGCCCGCGCGGCCGCTCCCGCCCAGGCCGACGACGAGCGGTTGCCATCCATTATCGAGCGCCATGCTCACAACGACGCTCGGTGGCGTCGCGGCCCTCAATGATCCTGGGTGGCGTCCGGGTACTGGGCGTCGAGCTGGCGATACAGGTCGTCGAGCAGCCGTTGCGCAAACTTGCGGCCGTAGTACGGCTGGTTGAGGGCGAAGTGCTGCAGCACACCGTCCAATATCGCCGCCCGCTCGATTACCGCCGTCGATGGATTGCTGAGCTGCTCGAGGCGCAGCCAGCCGAGCCAGATCGTCCAGGTGTTGCGGGCCAGTAGCGCCGTGCTGTTCGGCGCCTCGATCGGACGCATCTGTCTGGCCGCGATCAGAGAGTCGTTGAGTTGCTCCAGCCGTCCGAGCACCCAGGCTTGCAGCTCGAGATACTGATCGTAGAGCGGCTGCCCGGGAACGATCACGTAGGAAAGGCCGTTGAAGAAGAATCGGTAACGCCAGAGCGTCCTGAAGATCCTGATCTGATAGGCCGCGGCGTAGGAAACGGCGATCTCGCCGCGCGGCGGCGCTTCGAGCGCTCCCCGCACGCTGGCGTCGATCTGGGGAAAGATCGCCTCGACGATCGCGTTCTTGTTCTTGAAGTGGTAGCCGAGGTGACCGGGGCTGATATCGAGCGCGCGCGCCACATGCAGCGCCGCGACGTTCTGCACGCCGCGCTCGTTGAAGAGCTCTATGGCGACGTCGAGAATCCTGTCGCGCGTGCGGGGCTGCGTGGGCGCATGCCGCGCGGCTGGCCTGGGTTCCGCCATCTCCGCTCTGCTCCCTCGTGCCGGCACCGCGCGAATTGTAGCAGCGCGATTGCGATGCGCCCGCATCGGCACGCTCAAGGTTGCGCAACTGCGCCTTCGAGCCGCTCGCACAACGCGCTCAGGAACCGGCCGGCCGGCAGCCCGTCGACGAAGCGATGATCGACGGTCAGGGAAAGTGACATCACCTGCCTCGCGACCAGCGCCCCGCCGGCATCCACCCACGGCGCGCCGGCGATGCGACTCATGCCGACGATCGCCGCCTGCGGGCGATTCAGCACCGGAGTGAAGTACTCGATCCGTGTGCCACCGAGGTTGCTGAGCGTGAACGTGCCACCGGTGAGCTGGCGGATCGTGAGCTTGCCCTGGCGCGCGCGTGCAATCAGCTCGCGTCGCGCGGCCGACAGAGCATCGACGGTCATGTCCTGCGCGCTGAACACCGTCGGGGCGACGAGACCGCCAGGCAGATCGACTGCGAAGCTGAGATGGAGCGCTGGTATCAGCTCGAGGCCGGCCGGCGTTTCGACCGCGTTCAGCAGCGGATGCCCGGGCAGAACCCGCGCCAGGGACTCAGCCACCAGGTCTTCGTAACTCACCGCCATCCCCGCATCCCGCCAGGCGCGTCTGGCCCCCACCAGGGCCGTCGCGTCGCATCGCGCCAGGAAACTGAGCTGTGCCGTCTCCTGCAGGCTCGCATGCATACGCTGCGCGATGATCGCGCGCGCGCCGGCCAGGGCGATCGCCGTTCCGGTCATGCGCGCGGCTCCGAGCGGCGGTGTCCGGAAACCACTCTCACTCCGGCTTCCTTCGATCCGGCGGGACGGGGAAACGGGGTGCGCGCTTTTCGTTGAATGCGGCAACCGCCTCTCGGTGATCCGGGGCAAAGTTGGACATCTCGAGCAGATTGAGCCCGTTCTCGAGCGCGGGCAGCACGATCTGCTTCATCTGGAAGTTGACGGCCATCTTCGTCCACTGCAGCGCGCGGATCGAGCGCTGCTGGAGGCTGTGCACGTAGCGCTCGACCGCCGCATCGAGCTCGGCGGCCGGCACGACGTACTGCACCAGCCCGAGATTCAGCGCTTCCTGCGCGGTCAGCGACGTCGCATTGAGCAGCAGATCCTTGGTTTTCTGGAATCCGAGGCGGAACGGCCATATCGAGTGACAACCGTCGGTGGCGGCAAGCGCCATGTTGAGATGAGTGTCAGCGAGCGTCGCGTCCTCCGAGGCGATAACGACGTCGCAAAGCGAAAGGATCGTGGCGCACATTCCCTGCGCCACGCCGTTCAGCCGGCCGATCAGCAGCTTCTCGAGATCGAGCAGGCTGACCCAGAGCCTCCGGCTCTCGACGGCCTTGCGCTGCCACTCGCCAGGTACGTCGATGAGCTCCGTCATCCAGTGGCTGTCGCCGCCCGCGCTGAAGGCGCGGCCGGCGCCGGTGAGGACCACGATGTCGATGCCGGGGTCCCGATTGATCTCATCAAAGATCGTCGACAGCTCCCGATGCATGGTCGCATCGACGGAGTTCAGCGACCGCGGCCGATTCAGAGTCAGGGTGAGTACGCGGCCGCGTTGTGCGGCCTGAATCGTCCGATACCGATCGAGGTAACTCACAGTCTGCGTACCCACGGAACGTTCTCTCTCCGCTGCCTACCCGAACATCCGACGCGCGATGATGAGCTTCATGATCTCGGCGGAGCCGCCGGTAATGCGCGTCACGCGCGCATCCGCGTAGGCACGCGCGATCGGATACTCGAGCATGTACCCGTAGCCACCGAAGAATTGCACGCACCTGTCGACGACTTCGCAATGCAGGTCGGTGAGAAGCATCTTCGCCGCGGCTGCCGCGACCGGGTCCAGGCTGCCCGAAACGAACTCCCCGATGCAGCGGTCAACGAGCGTCCGTCCAGCCAGCGTCTTCGCGCATAGCTCCGCCAGCACGAATTGCGTGTTCTGGAACGCGGCAATGGGCTGGCCGAATGCGTGCCGCTCCTTCGTATACGCAACCGTCCAGGCGAGAGCCGTCTCGCAGACGGTGGCACTGCGCACGGCCTGTATCAGCCGCTCGCGGGCGAGCTTCTGCATCAGGATGCGAAAGCCGCGATTCTCGGCACCGAGCAGGTTGCCGACCGGCACCCTCACGTCGGAGAAGAACAGCTCCGAGGTGTCCTGGGCCTTGAGACCGATCTTCTGCAGGTTGCGGCCGCGACGAAACCCGTCGCGGTCGGCCTCCACGTAGATCAGGCTGATCCCATCGGCGCCTGCGTCCCGCTCGGTCTTGCAGGCGACCAGGATCAGGTCCGCAAGCTGACCGTTGGAGATGTAGAGCTTCTGTCCATTGACGACGTACTCGTCACCCTGTCGGACGGCCGAGGTGCGGATGCTCTGCAGATCGCTCCCTGCACCTGGCTCGGTCATCGCGATGGCGCCGATCATCGTGCCGTCGGTGAGCCGGGGCAGCCAGCGACGCTTCTGCTCCTCCGTTCCCTCCTGCCAGAGATAGGGGGCGAACATGTCCGAATGCAGCGAGAACCCGGACGCCCCCGTGGTTCCGGCTCTTGCGACCTCCTCCACGACGATCACGTTGTGGAGGAAATCCAGCCCGTGCCCGCCGTACTCGGCGGGCGCGTCGCAGCAGAGTAACCCCGCCGACCCTGCCTTGAGCCATACGTCCCTGGGGAGTCGTCCCTCGCGTTCCCAGTCGGCATGAAACGGCACGATCTCCGCCTCGACGAAGCGGCGCACACTCTGCCTCGCGATCTCGTGGTCGGGAGAGAAAATCTCGCGTTTCAGCATGGAATCAATGACTTACGCTCCCTTGGGCGACATACCACGCCTCCCGACGCATCGAGCTGCGCCGGCCGTTCGGGGTCACGCGCCCCGCCGAATCTCTGCTGCACCGTGAGCTAGACGATCTGCACCATGTCGGGCCGCAGCCGCCGGGGCAATCCGAGCCCGTGGAAGCCACGACTCCGCGTCGTGCGTACCGCTCGGCGACTACAGCGCCCTGAGTGGGTCAGCTGCTCAGTTTGCGCTTGAGCAGCTCATTCAACTGGGCCGGATTGGCCTTGCCCTGGGTAGCCTTCATCACCTGCCCGACGAAAAACCCGAAGAGCTTGTCCTTGCCGCTACGGTACTCGGCAAGCTGCTTCGGATTGGCCACCATGATGGCGTCGATCGCCTGCTCGATCGCCCCGGTGTCCGTGATCTGCCTGAGACCACGCGCGTCGATGATTTCGTCGGCGCCGCGGCCCTCGGACCACATGGCCTCGAAGACTTCCT
>Ga0075421_100010051_pt1 | contig 11672 bp, 8 predicted proteins | sample SoiMetdeltSBSDD5_FD_75292 | JGI IMG/M metagenome (GOLD analysis project Ga0075421, IMG submission 75292) | Bulk soil microbial communities from a Populus tree surrounding site in Tennessee, USA - Soil MetaG P. deltoides SBSDD5 | ecosystem: Environmental > Terrestrial > Soil > Tree plantation...
TGGTTCGCCTCGCAATACCTCCGCCACGGAGAGCCGTTCCTCGCGGGTCACGTCGCGTTTATGGTCGAGAATCTGCCGGAGGCGCGCGGGGGCGGGGTGGGAGGCTTCCTTCAGTACCCGCTCTTCCTGCTCCGGGACTACTGGCCCTGGCTGCCGGCGGCGCTCGCCGGGCTCGCGCTGCAGATCGGCCGGCTACGCCGCGGCCCAGACCCGGCCGCCTCCTTGTTGTGCCTCTGGATGGCTCTGCTGATCGTCCCCTTCAGCCTGCTCGAGATCAAGACCCTCCGCTACGTCATGCCCGTCTTCCCCGCCTTCGCGATTCTAGCCGCCGGGGCTTTGAACCGGTGGATTCCCGAGCGGCGGAAATCCGTTTGCCTGAAGGCGGCGTACGTCTCACTGGGCTGTGCGCTGCTGGTCATGGCGGCCCTGCCCAAATACCGCACCCGGCCGGAGGAGATGCGCCGGCTGGCACCGGTGGCGCAGGCGCACACCGACTCCGGCGAGGCGATCCTGCTCTACACCCGCGGTGAGCGGCGCTGGGACCTGGTGCATCAAGTCATCTGGTACGCCGAGCGTCACTGCGAGCACCTGACCGACGTCGGGGAGTTGCGCGCGCGGCTGGGGGGTGGGGCGCGGCGCGCGGCGATCATGGACCGGGCCACGTTTACCGGGCTGGGGGCGTGCCTCGGCAGGAGCGCCGAGGTGCTCGGCGAGACGGAGTCGTTCGTCTGTTTCCGGCTCGAAACCTTGCTCGACGCGGCGCGCCATGCCCCCGCGCCGCCCGCGGAGGAATAGGTAGGTGTCGAATCGATTGATCGCCGTCGATGCCGGGCGCCAGCGCAGCCGGTTCACGCAGACCGAGGCGCTGACCCGGATCGGCCTGCGGGTGCGCGCGCGCGCAGACTTTCCCGGCGTGCCAGCCGGCACCGGCGGCCGCGTCGTCGCCATGAGCGACGAGGTCGAGCCCGGCCGCTACGACCTGCTCGTCGAGTGGGAGGTCGCCGCCCCCGCGCGCGCCGTGCGCGACTACTTCACGCGGGATGAGTTCGAGCGGCTGCTCTGGCCCACGGATGACACGGATCGGGCGGAAGTTCACGGAGAACATCCGTGAACATCCGTCGCATCCGTGTCATCCGTGGGCTATACTGAGTCGGCTGACTTGAGACGCATCGTTCACATCTCGGACCTGCATTTCGGCCGGGTCAATCCGGCGCTCGTCGCGCCCTTGATCGCGGGCGTCGACGCGGTGCGCCCGGACCTCATCGCCGTCTCGGGCGACCTGACGCAGCGGGCGACGGCCGGGGAGTTCCTGGCCGCGCGCGACTTCCTCGACCGCCTCGCCTACCCGCAGGTCGTCGTCCCGGGCAACCACGACATCTCGCTCTGGAACTTCTACCGGCGGTTCGCGCACCCGCTCGAGCGGTTCCGGCGGCACATCAGCGCCGACGTCGAGCCGAGTTACACGGACGGCGAGCTGCACGTCGTCGGCGTCAACACGGCGCGGTCGCTCACCTGGAAGGAGGGGCGGATCTCCGAGCGGCAGGTCGAGCGGCTGCGGGCGCAGCTCTGCGCGCTCGACCCGCGCCTCTTCAAGGCCGTCGTCATGCACCACCCGTTCGTCCCGCCCGAGGGGACACGTCGGCACACCCCGGTCGGCCGCGCCCGCGCAGCGCTCGGCATGCTCGAACGCTGCGGCGCCGACCTCGTGCTGGCCGGGCACCTGCACCTCGGTTACGCCCGCCTGACGTCATCTTTTTACCGCGCGGCCGGGCACTCGATCCTCGTCGTTCAGGCGGGCACGACGCTCTCGGCGCGCACGCGGGGTGAGCAGAACAGTTTCAACGTGATCGAGGTCGAGCCCGACGTCGTCGAGATCACGGTCCACGTCTGGGACGCGGCCCGCGCGGCCTTCGCGCCCCGGCCGCCGGCGCGTTACGAGTGCCGCGGCGAGTGGCGGTGGGTGGAAAGGCAGGGGCATGAAAGCTGAAGCGGGCCGCGCCGCCTCCCCGCCGCAGGACCGTCCGCGCAAGATTTTCTGCGTCATCAACTGCGGGGTGGGGGCCGGGGCCGCGGCCCAGCGGGAGGAGATCGCCGTCGCCTTCGCCTCCCGCGGGGTTGAGTGCGCGATCGACCTCTGCCCCTCGCCGCGCGGTCTGGCCCGGAGGGTCCGGGCCGCGGTCACGGCCGGCGCCGACGTGGTCGCGGCCGGGGGCGGGGACGGCACGGTCGGCACAGTGGCCGACCTGCTCGCCGGCTCCGAAGTCGCGCTCGGCGTGCTCCCACTCGGGACGCTCAATCATTTCGCGAGGGACGTCGGGATTCCGCTCGAACTCTCCGGCGCGGTCGAGGTGATCTGCCGTGGGGCGACGCGGCGAGTCGACGTCGGCGAGGTCAACGGGCGCTGCTTCATCAACAACTCGAGTCTCGGCGCTTACCCCGAGATGGTGCGCTTCCGTGAGCGGTGGCGCCCGCGGCTGGGCAAGTGGCCGGCATTGCTGCTCGGCGGCCTGGCGGTCCTCTTCCGCTTCCCAGTCCTCAAACTCGGCGTGGAGGTGGGGGGGGAGAGGCGGCGCCGCTACCTGTCTCTGCTCTTCGTCGGCAACAACGCCTACCAGTTGGAGTGGCCGGCGCTCGGGACGCGGGCGCGGCTCGACGAGGGTTGTCTCAGCCTCTGGCTGCTGGGTGGGACGAGCCGGCTCCGGCTCCTGCGCTCAGTCTTCCGCCTCCTGCGCGGGCGGGGCTGGCTCGCGCCCGAGGTCGAGGCGTCGCGCCCGGAGAGCCTGACCGTCACCTCGCGCCGCCGCCTACTGCGGGTCGCGGTCGACGGCGAGGTGCTCCGCCTGCGCCCGCCGCTCAACTACCGCATCCGGCCCCTCGCCCTGCGCGTTTGCGTCCCGGGGGAGAAGGGAGCGGGGTGAAAACGGATTGCGGCCGTCGGCCCTCAATCCTCGCCGACCTACTCGACGTCGGTCGGGTCGTTGAAAAGAACGGTCAACCTGATACTGCCATGACCGAACTGCGGGAACCCTGCCGCATTCTGGTTGCCGGGATTCAGGTTCGATGCCGTTTCATCCGGCGGGAAGGTAATAGCTCTCGGCTAGTACTGTCGGCGGCCGCCAAAACATGTCGCCAAGAATCCGGCCCTGGGCAGACTCACTTTTGCGGGGCATGGGTCTGGAGTTGCGGCCGCGGAGCGCGGCGAGAATGGGAAATTAAGGGCCGGTCCTTATCCTCTTATGCGGCTAGCGCAGGACGCGTCCTGCCGTACTGCGTGGCTTGTTCAAAGGCATACGCCAGCTGCAAGACGGCGAAATCCTGTTGATGGCGGCCGACGATCTGTAGCCCGATGGGTAAGCCGTCTTTGGTGAAACCGCAGGGGACGGAGATCGCGGGCAGTCCCGTCAACGTGATCGCGTAACAGGTCGCCATCCAGTCAATGTAGGTTTCCATCTTCGCGCCATTAATCTCGCGCACCCACTCGGTTTCGACCGGGAAGGGCGCGACTTGCGACACGGGCAGCGCGAGAAATTCATAGCGTTCCAGAAACGCGCGGACGCGCTGGAAAAGTTCGCTGCGCTTCACTTCGGCGCGCGAAATGTCGGAGGCGCTCAGCCTCAAACCTTTCTCGACGTTCCAAACCACGGTCTCTTTGATCAGGTCGCGATGGCGTTTGAGGTCTTCACCGCGGTTTTGCGCGAAGGTCCAGGCCCGCAGAGTCTGAAAAATCTCATCGGCGTCTTTGAAGTCGGGTTCGCCATCTTCGACCTGGCAACCGAGCGCGGCGAAGACGGGGCGCGCCCGGTCGCAGACTTCATTGACGGCGGGCTCGACCGGGTAGCGTCCGAGATTACGGCTCCACGCGATGCGCACGCCGCGGAAATCGCGCCCAAGCGGGCGTGAAAATAGCCGGCCAGGTTCATTGATCGAAAGCGGCGCGCGCGGATCGGGGCCGGCCATGACCGCAAGCAGATAGGCCAGGTCTTGCACCGTGCGCGCCATCGGCCCCTGCACCGAAAGCGTGTTCCAGGCCATGGCCGCCGGATAGACCGGGACGCGGCCGGGCGAAGTGCGAAAGCCGACGACGTTACAGAAGCTCGCCGGATTGCGCAGCGAGCCGCCCATGTCGCTGCCATCAGCGAGCGGCAACATGCCGCAGGCCAGCGCCACGGCCGCGCCGCCACTGCTGCCGCCACAGCTCTTGCCGGGGTCGTAGGGGTTTCGCGTCGGGCCAAAGACCGGATTGAAGGTGTGAGAGCCCGCGCCGAATTCGGGCGTGTTGGTTTTGCCGATGATGATGGCTCCCGCGGCCTTGAGCCGCTCGACCAGCAAATCATCGCTGGCCGGCACGAAGTCTTTGTAAATCGGCGAGCCTTGCGTCGTGCGTATCCCGGCAGTCGCCACCAGGTCTTTGACGGCGTGCGGCAACCCGTGCAGCGGGCCGGGCGCTTGCCCTTTGGCTAAACGTTCGTCGGCTTCTCTGGCAGCGCGCAGCGCGGCCTCCTCGGCGATGAAAGTACAGATGGCGTTGACCTTCGGATTGACGCGTTTGATCTGTGCGATGAACGCGGCCATGACTTCGGCCGCCGATATTTCATGCGCACGAATCATGCGCGCCAGTGCGACGGCGTCTTTGAAACACAGCTCGGGTGCTGCTTCGGCTGGTGACTGAGCCATGGTTATCAGTTCCGCAGAAACCAATTCGGGCAGGACCGGGAGTGCTGCCGCACTGCCGGCGAAGCCTTTAAGAAAGTCGCGCCGTCCCGTTGGCGAATGAGCTTGATCAGAATGAGCTTGAGCGGATGGGTGTTGGTTTTTCATTCGCTCAGGCCAGGATCTCCTTGACCACTCGCCCGTGGACGTCGGTCAGGCGGAAGTCGCGCCCAGCATGGCGGAAGGTGAGCTTGGTGTGGTCGAAGCCGAGCTGGTGGAGGATCGTCGCGTGGAAGTCATGCACGTGGCACTCGTTCTCGGCGACCTTCATCCCGTAGTCGTCACTCTGGCCGTAGTTCATCCCGCCCTTGATCCCGCCGCCGGCGAGCCACGACGAGTAGGCGAAGCAGAAGTGGCCGCGCCCGTACTCGCCCTCGGCGGCCGGCGAGCGCCCGAACTCGGTCGTCCAGACGACGAGCGTCTCGTCGAGCATGCCGCGCGACTTGAGGTCCCGGATCAGCCCCGCGATCGGCTGGTCGATGTTGCGTGCCAGCGGCCCGTGCGTCTTCATGTCGCCGTGCGCGTCCCAGTTCTTCGACGCCCCGACGTCGATGAGCTCGATGAAGCGCACCCCGCGCTCGGCCATCCGCCGCGCCACCAGGCACTGCCAGCCGAAGCCGGTCGTCTGGCCGCGCTCGAGCCCGTAGAGCTTGAGCGTCGCCTCGGTCTCCTTGGTCAAGTCCAGCACCTCGGGCATCTCGCGCTGCATGCCGAAAGCCGTTTCGTAGCTCTTGATCCGCGCCGCGAGCTGCGAGTCCTCGACGCGCGCCCGGAGGTGGCGGCGGTTGAACCGCTCGAGCAGGCCGAGCTCGGCCTCCTGCATCGCCGGCGAGGCCGAGCGCCGGTTGAGATTGGCGACCGGCTCCGCGCCCGCGACGACGCGCGTCCCCTGGTGCACCGCCGGCAAAAAGTCCGAGTCCCAGACCTGCGCCCCCGCGTAGGGCAGCAGCGGCGCGAGCGCCACGAACGAGGGCAGGTTCTGGTTCTCGGTGCCCAGCCCGTAGCTCACCCACGAGCCGAGACTCGGGCGCTTGAAGGTCACCGAGCCGGTGTGGATGCCCATGGTCGCCTGGAAGTGGTCATTGTGGTCGCCGCGCATCGAGTTGACGACGCAGAGCTCGTCGGCCACCCCGGCGATGTGCGGGAAGAGCTCGCTCACCCAGAGCCCCGACTCCCCGCGCTGCTTGAACTCCCAGAGCGGCGCCAGCAGCTTGCGTTTGCCCTGGTAGAGCACGCCCGCCTTGGCGTCGGCGATGAGCTTCGGCTTGTAGTCGAAGGAGTCGACGTGCGAGCAGCCGCCGGGCAGGTAGATGAAGATGACGCGCTTGGCCTTGGCCGGGAAGTGCGGGGCCCTGGGCGCGAGCGGGTTCTCCTCGCCGAGCGCCCCGGCCCGCCCCTCGGCCGCGAGCAGCTGCGAAAAGACAGCGGGCATGAGGATCGAGCCGCTCAAGAGCGAGCGGACCATCTGGCGTCGCGAGAGATGTCGGCAATCGTCACTCATCGGTTCTCTCCCCGGGCCTTTATTCGACATAGAGGAATTCGTTGCTGCTCAGCAGCACGCGCAGGTAGCTCCCGAGCGCAGCGCGCGTCAGCCGCTCGGCCGGCGTTCCGGCCGCTTGCAGTTCGCGGCGCGCTTGCTCCAGGTACTGCGCCGCCTCGTGCTGCTCCTCGGGCCGCGCCGGGCGGCCGACGGCCAGCCGGAAGGCGTAGTCGAGGCGCGCCGGCGTCGTCTCGTAGGCCATGCCGACGCGCACCGCGAGCTGGTCGGCCTGCTCGTGCATGAACGGGTTGTTCATGAGGAAGAGCGCCTGGATCGGCGTCGTGCTCGCCGCGCGACCCCCGGTGATCGCGTTCTGGTCCGCGCCGTCGAAGACCTCGAAGTACGGGTGGCGCTTGAGCCGCTGCTGCATGACGTAGACGCTGCGACGGTCGGTCTCGTAGACGGCGAAGAACTGGTCGTGCTGCGTGAAGCGCCACGACGACTCGCTCGGGAACGGATGCTCGCCGCCCGGGCTGCGGTCGAGCCGGCCGCTGACGGCGAGGATCGCGTCGCGAATCTCCTCGGCCTCCAGCCGGCGGCGGTTGAAGCGCCAGAGGAGGTCGTTGTTTGCGTCGGCGGCCCCGTTCTTCGCCGCAGCGCCCCCGGCCGCGCCCGCCAGTTGGTAGACGCGCGAGAGCATGATCAGGCGGTGCATCTTCTTGACCGACCACCCGCCCTCGACGAAGCGCGCCGCCAGGTAGTCGAGCAACTCGGGGTGCGTCGGGGCCTGACCGCGCACGCCGAAGTCGTTCGGCGTCGGCGCGAGCCCCTTGCCGAAGTGATACTGCCAGATGCGGTTGACGAAGACGCGCGCGGTCAGCGGGTTCTGCGCGCTGGCGATCCAGCCCGCCAGCACGTCGCGCCCGCTGCCCTTGTGGCCGGCCGGCACTTTCTCTCCACCGAGGACGGTGAGGAAGCCGCGCGGCACCTCGTCGCCCAAACTGGCCGGGTCGCCCTTGCGGTGGAGGCGCGCGTTGGCGGGCAGCCCATCGACCACGGCATAGGCCTTGTCGACCTTGATCCGGCGCTCGCGCAGCTCGGCCATCCGCGCCTTGACCCGCAGCATGTCGGCGTCGACCTCCTCGGGCAGCCGCGTCGACGTCTGCACGACCTTGTGATTCTCGGAGTCGCGGTTGTAGTCGGCCGACTTGAGACTGGCCGCGGCGGGCGCGGTTTTCTTCGCCTCGCCACTTTCGTCGTCGTCATCAGTCCGGTTGTTGTTCTCTTTGGCGGCCGCCGCCGGCTCCTTGTCTTCCTTCTTCTCTTTCTGGGCTGTCTCCTTGGCCTGCTGCTCCTTGAGCCGCTTGTTGCGCGCCGCGATGCCGCGCTCGGTCTGGAGCCGCTCCTTCTGGTCGTCCAGATCCGAGAGTTCCTTCTGGTACCTGTAGAAGGATTCCGCCTTCGGCCCCGACTCGAGCGCGACCATCTCGGCCGGGTTCGGGTAAATCTCGGCACCGGGGAAAGAGTAGCGCGAACTATTGAAGATGCCGTAGAGGGCGTAGTAGTCGCGCTGCGGGATCGGGTCGAACTTGTGGTCGTGGCAGCGGGCGCAGCTCACGCTCAGGCCGAGGAAGGCCTTGCCGACGTTGTCGATCGTGTCGTCGATCGTCAGGTTGAACTCGGCGTTGCGCGAGCCGAAGCGGCGCGAGAGCGCGACGTAGCCGGTGGCGACGATCCGCTCGCGCTTCTCCGCCTCAGTCTTCGCCGGCAGCAGGTCGCCGGCCAGCTGCTCGTGGACGAACTGGTCGTATGGCTTGTCCCGGTTGAACGACTCGATGACGTAGTTGCGGTAGCGGTAGGCCGCCGTGATGGGGAAGTCGGAGTTGTCGCCCGCGGTGTCGGCGTAGCGCACCACGTCGAGCCAGTGGCGGCCCCACTTCTCGCCGTAGGCGGGCGAGGCGAGCAGCCGGTCGACGACCTTCGCGAAGGCGTCAGGCGAGGTGTCCTTGAGGAAGGCATCGACCTCCTCCGGCGTCGGCGGCAGCCCCGTCAGGTCAAAGGTCGCGCGCCGGATGAGCGTCCGGCGGTCGGCGTCGGGCGCCGGGGTCAGGTGCTTCGCTTCGAGCCGCGCGAGGATGAAGCGGTCGACCGGGGTCCGCGCCCAGGCGATCTGCTTGACCGCCGGCGGCGCGTGATCCTTGACCGGCTGGAAGGACCAGAATTTCTTCGCCTGGTTGAAGTCATAGGGCTGCGAGTTGGCCGCGGCGGCCGGCGCCGCGGTGCGCGGGTCGGGCGCGCCCATCTTGACCCAGGCCTCGAAGTCCTTGATCTGGTCATCGGAGAGCTTGCCCGTCGGCGGCATCTGGACTTTGGCGTCGGCGAAGCGGATGGCTTTGATCAGCGTGCCCTTCTCGGGGTCGCCGGGGACGACGGCCGGGAGGCCCGAGGCGCCGCCTGTGAGCAGGCCCTCGCGCGTGTCGAGGAGCAGCCCGCCCTGCGGCTTCTTCGACTGCGCGCTGTGGCACAGGTAGCACTGCGCGGCGAGCACGGGGCGGATCTTCGTCTCGAAGAACTCGACCTCGGCGGGCTTCAGGTCCTGCGGCGCGGGGCCGGTCACCGCGGGCCGCGCGGCCAGCATAAAGAGCCCACAACAAAGGACCGTAATCATTGCTTTAGACGCCAGCTTCATTGCCAGTCCCTCGAAATAGGCACCCTAAATGACCCGCGTTACAGATCCTGCTATTATACCTATCTCGGCGCCGGGTAACAACTTCTGGCGGAATTTTCGGGCAGCCCGTCTTCGGCTATCATGGCCAACAAAGGGGGAGCAAAAGACATGGAATTCAGACAGCTCGGTGCTTCCGGTTTGAAAGTCCCGGTGCTCAGCTTCGGCACGGCCACCTTCGGCGGCGGCAACGAATTCTTCCGCGCGTGGGGTAGCAGCGATGTCAAGGAGGCGAGCCGCCTGGTCGGCATCTGCTTGGAGGCGGGCGTCAACTTGTTTGACACCGCGGATATCTATTCGAACGGCCTCGCGGAAGAGATTCTCGGCAAGGCCGTCGCCAAACGTCGAGACCAGGTTCTCATTTCTACTAAGGCGACGTTCCGCCTGGGCGAAGGCCCGAACGACGTCGGTTCTTCGCGCCATCATCTGATCCGCGCCTGTGAAGCAAGCCTGCGCCGGTTGAACACGGATTACATCGACATCTATCACATGCATGGCTTCGACGCCCTGACCCCGGTCGAGGAGACCCTGCGGACGCTTGACCATCTGGTTGACAGCGGCAAGGTCCGTTACCTCGCCTGCTCCAACTTCTCCGGCTGGCACTTGATGAAATCTCTGACCGTCTCGGAAAGGTACGGCTGGTCTCGCTATGTGGCCCATCAGGCGTATTACTCCCTCATCGGGCGCGAATACGAATGGGAGCTCATGCCGCTCGCGCTCGACCAGAAGGTGGGAACCATCGTCTGGAGCCCGCTGGGGTGGGGGCGTCTCACCGGAAGAATTCGTCGCCACCAGCCGCTCCCCGCCGACAGTCGACTCCATGAGACTGCCGCCCAGGGACCGCCGGTCCCCGACGAATTACTCTACCGGACGATCGACGCCCTGGATGAGGTGGCCGGGGAGACGGGCAAGACCGTGCCGCAGATCGCTCTCAACTGGCTCCTCCAGCGCCCCACGGTGGTCAACGTGATCATCGGCGCCCGCGACGAGTCTCAGTTGCGACAAAACCTTGGCGCAGTAGGATGGAGTCTGACTGCGGAACAGGTCGCAAAGCTGGACGCGGCCAGCGACACCATGCCGATTTATCCGTACTGGCATCAACGCCAGTTCATCGAGCGCAATCCTTTGCCACCGAGGCACAGAGGCACAGAGAGTTCCTGAATGCTTCTCTGTGCCTGCGGTGCCTCGGTGGCTATTTCTTGGGCACATGCAATTGCTAACCGCTATCGTCCGCGGAGATATAGGCTTCTGACAACCGCCCGAGGGTGGCGCGCCCGAACCTTCGGCCGAGGCGAAGTAGCCTGAGGAAGATCAGTCCGGTGATGAAGGCGTCTCCGCCGGCCGTGTGCCGATCCCGCGGCGCGACCTCGAAGAACTCGGACAAAGCATCTAGCGAGAACCCTTGGATCCCGGGATCGTCCGCGAAGGCGCCGTCCGTTTGCAGGTGCAGTGCCAGGTCCATGGTGTCGAGGAAGCGATTCTTCAGGGTGATCCCGAAGTGTCGCTCGCCGGCTGCGTTCAAAGTCTCGACGTCATGGCGGATGTGGTGGCCGACGATCACGCCGTCCCGGAGGTACGGCAGGAAGAGCTCGAGTGCTTGAGGCTCGTCGAGGCCCTCCCTGGCCTCCTCCCGCGTAATCCCATGGACGGTGACAGCAGCACTGTTGTAGGCGACTTTCAACATGGCTTCGAAGGCGTCGGCGAGGATGATCTCGTTGGCGATCACCGCCACCGCGCCGATCGTGATCAGCCGGTCGCGTCTCGGATCCAGCCCCGTCGTTTCGGTATCCAGGACGACGAAGCGAACCTCCTCCGCGGGCGTCTGGTCCGTCCAGCTCTGCGTGAAACAGTCGAGGTAATGATTGATGAAATCGGGCGGGCGGTGATCATTCATGGCGACACGGTGGAACTGTAGATCGAGGAGGTTAAGGCGAGTAAACGGCGCGTCGCGTCGAACGCGGTCTTGAGCAACCGCTCTTCAAACCTGCTCAGGCGCCAGGGCTGAATGACCGTGCCGCCGTCCTGATCCGAGAGTCCCGCGAGGGCATGGTGGTAGGCGACAATGCGCCACCCTTCGGCCGCGTCATTCAGGATGGACGCGTACTGGGGCGTCACCCCGGCCGAGAATCCCAGCCGCTGCAGCGTATTCGAGCCCGACACTTCCCGCCCGGCGAACGCCCACACCCGCGCCGCGTCGACGATCGGATCCAGCGCCGTCTTCTCGACGTCGAGCGTGCGCGCCGGCGTGCCATCCGTTTCGATGACGGAGCCCTGGTAAAAAGTCAACGGCGGGAGGTTCGCCAGGGTGTCATTGGCGAGCACGGGGATAAAAGCTTGATCGCTCTCCAACTCCGCGAGAATCATGCGCTTGAGTTCCGCCCCCAGAGACGTGTCGCCGCTGACCACATGAAAATCGAAGTAGGCGCGTGCCGCATAGACCGCATTCCCGATCGGGTCCCGAATTAAACCGGCATAAAACTCTTTCCATCCGGAGAGCGTGCGGCAAGTAATATCCTGGCTCACCCGGGAGGGGCTCTGCCGCGCCCCCAGGCCACAGGCCTGGAGCTTCGCCGCCACTTGTCGGGCGAGGGCCCCGAAGTATTCTCCGGCCTCTCCTTCTTCTCCACGCGGCGGGTCCGCGTAGACGACTCCGAGATCGGGAGCCGTCGGCGTCAAGACCTCCTGGCGGCCTGCCCTGCCGAAGAAGAGCCAGCAGGACGGCAGCCCGGGATGCGGGCGGCCGTCACGCGTCATCTC
>Ga0075421_100010052_pt1 | contig 11671 bp, 7 predicted proteins | sample SoiMetdeltSBSDD5_FD_75292 | JGI IMG/M metagenome (GOLD analysis project Ga0075421, IMG submission 75292) | Bulk soil microbial communities from a Populus tree surrounding site in Tennessee, USA - Soil MetaG P. deltoides SBSDD5 | ecosystem: Environmental > Terrestrial > Soil > Tree plantation...
CCGCCGCTCGCGCAGAGGGGGGACGGCGATCGGCAGGACGGCCAGGCGGTAGAAGAGATCCTGCCGGAAGGTCCCCGCCGCCATGGCGGCCTTCAGGTCCTTGTTGGTCGCTGCGATCACCCGGGCATCGACGCGGATCGGCCCCTCGCCGCCGAGCCTCTCGATGGTCATCGAGTCCAGGGCGCGCAGGAGCTTCGCCTGGAGGGTCGGCGGGATCTCGCCGATCTCGTCCAGGAACAGCGTCCCTCCGGTGGCCCTCTCGAAGCGCCCGATCTGCCGGCGCAGCGCCCCGGTGAACGCCCCCTTCTCGTGCCCGAACAGCTCGCTCTCGAACAGCTCGGCCGGCAGGGCGGCGCAGTTGACCGCCACGAACGGCCCGTCGCGCCGCGCCGACTCCGCATGGACCGATCGCGCCACCAGCTCCTTGCCGGTGCCGTTCTCCCCGGTGATCAGGACGGCGCCGGTGCCGGCGGCAGCGCTCGCGATCTCCCGCCTCAGGCCGGTCATCGCCCGGGACTCCCCCACCAGGCGGTGGCGGGACTCCAGGACTCCGCGCAGCTCCCTGTTCTCCCTCCTGAGGCGGCCGAGGGCGAGGGCGTTCTTCGCCGAGAGCATCAGCCGGCCCGGGTCGGGAGGCTTCTCCAGGAAATCGTGCGCCCCCCGCTTGACCGCCAGGACCGCCTTCTCGATCGTGCCGTGTCCGGTCAGCACGATCACGGGGGCGTCGATCTGGAGCGCCTGCATCTCGGAGAGCACGGCGAAGCCGTCGCGTCCCGGCATCTGGAGATCCAGGATCACCAGGTCGACCTCGTCCCGGCGCAGGATGGCGAGCGCCTCGTCTCCGTCCGCCGCGGCCAGCGCCTTGTGCCCCTCCAGGTCGAAGAGGCGCACCACCGAGGCGCGGATGTTCGTCTCGTCGTCCGCGATCAGGATCGTGGCCACGTCGTCTCCTCGCGCGCCGCGGGGCGGTCCTCGCGCGCCGCGGGCCCGTCCGCCCGCGCCCCGGGGGCGGCCCAGGGCAACAGGACCCGGATCTCGGCGCCGCCTCCGGGGCGGTTCCCCGCCTCGATCCGGCCGCCGTGGTCGAGGACGATCCGCCGCGCGATCGCCATCCCCAGCCCGGTCCCCCCCTGGGTCGTCGAGAGGTACGGCTCGAACAGTCGCCTCAGCACCTGGTCCGGCAATCCCGGCCCCGTGTCGCCGACCAGGACCTCGGCCCCGTCCGCCGTCCCGCGCGTCGTCACGGTGATCGTCCCGCCCTTCCCCCGAAGCGCCTGCAGCGCGTTGCCGAGGAGATTGTTGATCACCTCGCTGATCCGGTCGGGATCGATCGACACGGGAGGCATCGCGGCGTCCAGGTCGGCGACGATCCGCGTCTCCGCGCTCGATCCCGCATAGAGAGTCACCACCTGGCCGATCACGCCGTTCAGGTCGGCGGGGCGCGGCCGGGGCACGGGCAGCCGGCCGAAGCGGGAGAAGTCCTCGAGGATGCCGCGGATCCGCTGGATCTCCTCCTGGATGGTGCGGGCGGCCGCCTCGAAGGCGGCGTCGAATTCCTGCGGCCTGACCTGCTTCGTGCGGACCAGCCCCTCGAGAGTCAGGGCGATGGGCGAGAGGGGGTTCTTGATCTCGTGCGCCACGCGCCGCGCGACCTCTTCGGCCGCGGCCAGGCGCTCGGTCTGCCGCAGCCGCTCCCGGCTGTCCGCGAGGCCCCGGGCCATGTGATTGAACGCCGCGACCAGAGCGCCGATCTCCCCGGGGCCCTCGGGCCCGGTGACCGGCTCGTAGCGATCGGAAGCGATGCGGCGCGACATCTCCTCGAGGCGCCGGAGCGGTCCCGTCACGCCGCGGGCCAGGACGAATCCCAGGAGGAGCGACCCGAGGAGGCCCGCGACCACGACCCCGATCGCGATGGCCCCCAGCGAGGTGGACAGCTCCGCGGCGCGGGCGAGCGACACGGCGGCCACGAGCGATCCGATGGGGCGGCCGAGGTGATCGCGCAGGGGGATCATCCGGTAGCTGTACGGCACGCCGCGGATGTCGAGGCGCCCTCCCCCGGCGCGCGGATCCTTCCAGCCGGCCGGGACCGGGGGCGGGTTCGCCGGGTCGCTGGCCGCCAGGATCGCCCCGCCGTCATCCAGGAGAAGCGTGCGGACCGTTCCGCCGGGCGACAGGCGCCTCAGGAAGTCCGCGTCCAGGAAGCGCCCTCCGACCAGGTGGATCTCCGGCCTGCCCGAGGCAGGACGCCGCGACTGCAGCGTCAGGACCCGGCCGATGCCGGGCGTGATGGTCTCCTCCACGAACGTGGAGCGCGCGTCGGGCAGGTCGAGCAGCCGGGGCTCCGTGCGCCCGGCGGTCGAAGGCGCGTGACCGGAGGCGAGGACGGTCCCTCTGGCATCGAGGATCGAGAGGCAGTCGAGGCCGGCGTCCGCCATGAGGGACGTGGTGGCATCGGCCGGGAACGGCGCGTCGCGCCCGCCGGCGGCGCGGAATCGCGGGTCGGTCTTCAGCAGAAGCGCGACGATCTCGAGCGCCCCGGCCGCGTCGTTCCCTTCGCGCGCGATGGCGGCCTCGAACTCCGAGAGGGCGTCGGCGATCCGCCCCTCGTCCTCGGCGCGCACGAGGGGAAGCACGCGCCCCCGGATGATCCAGACGACGGCGCAGGGCGGGGCCACGCTGAGGAGAAGGAGCAGGGCCGTGATGCGCGCGCGCAGGCCGAGTCTCATCGCGGGCGACGATATCACGCCGCGGGGCGGCCGGCGCCCGGCCGCCCGCCCGAGGATCGGGCCGCGGGATTCGGGACTAGCGGATTTCGGCCTTCAGCGACTTGCCGGCGGTGAACCGGACCACGCGGCGCGCCGGGATCTGAATCGGCGAGCCCGTCTGAGGGTTTCTGCCGGTGCGCGCCCTGCGTCGTGTCACCGTGAAGGTGCCGAATCCGACGAGGCTGGCGCGCTCCCCTTTCTTCAGCGATTTCATCACGTGCTCAAGGAGAGAGTCGATGACCCGGGATGCCTTGACCTTGGTCATCCTGGTGTCCCTCGCCACTCTGGCAGTCAATTCCGCCTTGTTCATCACGACCTCCTGGAACTAGCGTTGCAGAAGCCAGCTGATTCGGTCCGGTAATTTGATCGCTTATAACAAATGCTCCGTGCGATGTCAATGCGGGTTTCCCCGTCATAATTTCGCGGGCAAAAAATGAGCGTCCCGCAAGAGAAATTCGCAATTATAATGACCGGCATGTCGACCCTCCTGCAGATCGAGCTCCCCCGGCGCCGCCACGGAACGGACTCTGCCGGGCCCCGGAGCCTCCTGAAGCCCCTGGCGCGCCGCGTCGGCAGGGCGATCGAGGATTTCGGGATGATCCAGGACGGCGATCGGATCCTGTGCGGCATGTCGGGAGGCAAGGACTCGTACGCGATGCTGCACCTGCTCGATCATCTCAGGCGCCGCGCCCCGGTCCGATTCGAGCTCCTGGCCGTCACCGTGGATCAGGGATACCGCGGATTCCAGACCGGCGTTCTGGAGCGTTACTTCAAGGAAAAGGGATACGCGTATCACATCGAGCGCACCAACATCGCGGAGGTGATCGACGACACGATGCCGCTCGGCGACACGCACTGCTCGATGTGCGCCCGCCTGCGGCGCGGCGTCCTGTATCGACTGGCGCCCGGGCTCGGGTGCAACAAGATCGCGCTCGGGCACCATGCCGACGATCTCCTCGAGACCCTGCTGATGAGCCAGTTCTACAACGGCGAGATCTGTTCCATGCCGCCGGTCCTCGAGGCGCGCGACGGACAGAACGTCGTGATCCGGCCGCTGTGCTACGTGTGGGAGGAGGAGATCATCCGCTTCACGGCAGAGGCCGGATTCCCGGTCATCTGCTGCGCCTGCCCGGCGTGCGGAGACAATTCCCTCAAGCGCAAACAGATGAAGCTTCTCCTGCAGCGCCTCGAGGCGGAGCATTCCGGCATCAAGGCGTCGATGCTGCGCGCGCTCTCGAACATCCGGACCGGGCACCTTCTGGATCGGCGGTTTCTTCCGACGCTGGGGGGGCGGGCCAAGGCGGAGCCTGGACAGAAAAAACGGGACGGTGGATCAGCCCTGGGATCCACCGCCCCGACGCGGGCAGGAAGTCCAACCTGCCAGCGGGAGGGAGCTTAAGGTCGGTCGCCGTCAGGAACCGTCCGGCTCGCCGCAAACCAGAAGACCCCTGAAAACCCGGCGACCGTTTTTAAAGCCTTGGTGCCGTACTCCCTTGCTATTACGCCATGAGAGTACGGTCAAAATTGTAATTGTCAAGAAAGAAATTGCGCCTCTTTAATAACTCCCGCCCCAGGTAATAGACGCCCGCTATCTTGCTGGTGGAGCAAGCCCTATCTCCGGGGTAGACATGGGATTGGAGCAACCAGGAGCCTGCCCGGGTCCTGGGCCGAATACCCGGGCAGGCTCCTGTTGACCCCCCGGGGACCCTCGGCTAGACTCGGCCCCCCCATGATCCTTCCTTCGCTGCGGCAGGGGTTCACCGAGGCGGCCCGGCAGTACCGCATCACGCTGGTGCTCTACGTGGTCAACCTGGCGGCCGCGGCGTTCCTGGCCGCGCCGATGGCCGCGCTGATCGACGAGTCGCTCGGCCGGAGCGTGAACGGCCTCGATCTGTCCTTCACCTTCCGCCTCGAGGCGATCGTCGACTTTCTCTTCTCGAACCGCTCGGCGCTCGCCTCGCTGGATCGGGCGATGGGATTCGGCGCGCTCCTGTTCGCCGTCCTGGCTGCCCTTCTCACCGGCGGGGTCATCGACGCGCTGAAGAGCCCGCCCCGGTCCCCCTTCCTGCCGCGCTTCCTGGGAGGCTGCGGCAGGTTCGCGTTCCGCTACCTGCGCCTGATCCCGTACCTGGCGGTGGCGCTGTGGGGGGTCTCCCTGGTCAACGAGGGGCTCAATCGCGTCATCGTCCTGCTGTTCGATCAGTCGGACCACGAGGTCGCCGCCTTCTGGGTCATGCGCGGCAAGCAGGGGCTGATCCTCGCCCTGCTGCTCCTGCTGTCGGCCACGTTCGACCTGGCGCGCATCCTGACGGCGTTCGAGAACCGCACCCACATGGTCGGCGCGCTCCTGACCTCGGCCGGATTCGTGGCGCGCCACGCCGCCTCGATCCTCGGCGTGTACGCCTCCCTCATGGTGCTCGGGCTCCTCCTGTTCGTCCCCTACATCCTGGCGGGGCACGCGATCCTCCCGCCCGGGTCGATCATCCTTCTGGCCGTCGCGCAGCAGCTGCTGATGCTCGTGCGCCACTACCTGCGCGTCGCCGCGTTCGCCTCGCTCATGGCCCGCTACCGGGGCGCGACGGGCGCTTCTCCGGAAACCGGCGAGGAGCCGGCCACCGCCGGCGCCGGAGCGGCCGCCGCGGGGATGATGGCCCTGCTCCTCCTCGCCGCGCCCGCCCTCTCGTCCGCCGTCCTGGCCGCGCCGCCGGAGGCGGCGGCCGCGTCGCAGCCGCTCAGCCGCCGGGTCGTGGACTACGACATCGAGGCGACCCTGCAGCCGGACGCACGGCTGGTGCGCGGGCGGGAGACGATCACCTATCGCAACGCCACCCGCTCCGTCATGCGGGATCTGCAGTTCCATCTCTATCCGAACGCCTTCTCGAACACCCACAGCACCTACATGCGCGGCATCCCGTGGTCGGACGATGCGGCGCGCCGCCGGGTCGAGCGGCTGGGGCGCGAGCGGTCGTGGGGCTCGATGACGGTCTCCTCCGTCCGGCTCGCCGGCGGCGCCGACCTGACGGGCCGGGCGGCCATCGAGGACACGGTGATGAGCGTGCCGCTGCCGCAGCCGGTCGCGCCGGGAGAGTCCGTGCGGGTCGAGGTGGCGTGGGAGACGGTGCTGCCGAGGACCTTCCACCGCATGGGGCGCTGGGGCGATCACTTCGACATCATGCAGTGGTTCCCGAAGCTGGCCGTGTTCGACGACTCGGGCTGGAAGATCTATCCCTTCTCGCGCTACTCGGAGTTCTTCGCCGACTTCGGGACCTACCGGGTGACGCTGTCCGCCCCGCGCGACTACGTCGTGGAGGCGACCGGCGTGCCGGACGCGCCGCGCGACGGACCGGAGGGGACGCGCAGCGTGACCTACCGCGCCGCGGACGTCCACGACTTCGCCTGGATCGCCGACCGGAACGCCGAGGTGGCGAAGGACGTGTACGCCGAAGGGCCGTACGCCGCCTCTCCGGTCGAGATCCTCTACGTGCACCAGCCGTACCGGCGCCGCATGGCCCCCCTGATCCTCGCCTGCGTGAAGCAGGGGCTCCGCTTCTACGGCGAGCGCTTCATGCCGTACCCCTACCCCCGCATCGTGGTGGACGACCTGCCGATGGGGCTGGGCGGCGGGATGGAATACCCGATGCTCTTCACCACCTCGATGGCCTGGTTCCTGCCGCGCCTCTACACCGCGCCCCAGGAGGTCACGCTGCACGAGTTCGGCCATCAATACTGGTACGGCATCGTCGCGACGAACGAGTTCGAGGAGCCCTGGCTGGACGAGGGGATCAACTCGTTCGTCACGCGCCTCCTGATGGAGCAGGAGTACCCGCCGCGGCCGGGCCGGACGGCCGACGGCCTCGCGGCCTACGCGGGGGCGCGCCTGCTCGGCGAAGGCCTGGAGCTCGACCTGGGGCGGGTCACGCTCGATCTCGACCAGCTGCTGGGCTTCCGCGCCACGCCGTTCCGGCCGGTCGACGGCGGTTTCCTCGGCTATCCCGTCGGCCCGTTCGCCCTCGATCTTCCGGGGCTGGGGGACGGGGGCCTGGTGGGCAGCAAGGAGGCGTACGCCTCGGTGGCCCGCGACAACGCGATCGTCACCCCCGCGTGGGGGTTCCGTCCCGGCTCTTACAGCGACACGGTCTACAGCAAGACCGACGTGGGGCTCGAGACGCTGCGCCGCGTGCTGGGTGGCGAGGTGATGCAGGACGCCCTGCGCGACTACGTGCGCCGTTTCCGGTTCACCCATCCGACGAGCGGCGATTTCTTCCTGGTCCTCAAGGAGGCCGCCGCCCGCGCCCGGCCCGGCCTCGACCTGACGCCGTACATCGATCAGCTGTTCTACGGCACCGGCACGCTCGACTTTGCCGTCGACTCGCTGCGCAGCCGGGAGGCGCGCGCTCCGCGCGGGCTCCTGCCGCCGGCGCGCGCGGGGGAGGGGGCGATCGATCGTCTCGCCGAGCCGATGGAGGGGGACAGGAAGGCGTTCGAGACCGAGGTGGTCGTGTCGCGCCGCGGCGAGGTCGCCCTGCCGGTCGAGATCGTCGTCCGCTTCGAGAACGGCGAGGAGGTGCGCGAGACGTGGGACGGACGCGCCCCGTGGAAGCGCTTCACCTACGAGAAGAGCGCGCGCGCCGATCGGGCCCTGATCGATCCGGCGGGCGTGTACGCCATGGACCTGGACCGCAACAACAATTCCCTGACGCGGGATCCGCACGACAGCGCGATCGCACCGCTCGTGCTCCACTGGCTCTTCTGGGTGCAGAACTTCCTGCACCTGGCGTCGTCGATGGTCTAGGAGCTTGTCCCGGTCGCGGCTACATGTCGAAGCGCACGACCGTCTCGGCCTCGATCCCCTGCGCCGGCGCGGATCCCTGGGAGAAGCTCATGGACGGATCGTCCAGGCGGACGCGCACGGTGTAGCGCCCCGGGGCCGGCACCGGCCCGACGTCGAACTCGTAGCGGCGCACCTCCCCCGGGAGAAGCTCGATGAGCCGGGCGGCGAGGCTCGCGAGCCCCGCGCGCGAGTCGGAGGGGGCGGGCGAAGGGGCGGCGGCCGGAGCGGCGGCGGGCGCGGGGCGGGACGCGGGGGGTTTACCAGGCCGCGCCGGCGGCGGATCGGACTCCTGGGCGTAGATCTGCCGTGTCACCCCCACCTCCGGTCCGGACTGCGACGGCGCGAACGCGACCCCGTGGTCCGTGACATTGCGCACCACGAGGGCGCACGGGACCCGGTCGGGGGGACGAGGCGGCTCGTCCGGCGTGCAGGACACGTCCGCCGACAGGTCGCCCGGCGACCGACCGAGGAGCGCGCGCAGCGCCGGCAGCGCCGGCTCTCCGATCAGCGCCAGGAGTCGCAGGCCTTCGAGGCGGTGCGGCCCGTAGTCGCGCGATGCGTACTCGCGGGCCCTCGCGATCCCCTCCTTCACCCAGGCCTCGCGCGGCTCGTCCCGGTGCGCGACGTACCACTGCCGCCAGCGGGTCAGGGCGTTGCGCCGGTCGTCGCCGGACCCCGAGGCATCGTAGTGAAAGGACTGGCAGGTGATCGCCTGGAGCCCGCGGTGCGCGGCGTCGCCGATCGTCCAGGTCCCCTCGGCCGCCAGGATCCGGCGCGAGTCGGAGAGGCGCGACAGGAGGAACGGCACGGCCCCCGCGATCAGGTGCCTCTGGGCGGCGCGGATCACGGCATCGACCACCCAGGCATCCCGGTCGAGGGCGTAGCCGGAGTAGGCCGCAAAATCGGCGCAGCCGGCGTCCGACAGGGCGCGCACGGCGTGCTCGCGCACGGTCGTGGAGCGCGACGAGGCGTACGCGCCGAGCGTCCGGCACGGGGCGGCGTCCTTCCGCAGCGCTTCGAGAATGCCCGGCCGCGACGCGTCGTACTCCTCGGCCGACAGGAGCGGGAGCAGCGGATCGTCCGCCGCCAAAAGGCCGGTCCCGAGCCCGATCGCGATCAGGATCGCGGCGCTAAGTCGAAAGCTCAGACACATTTGTAATTCTCTCGCGTCAAAAACTTGCCTCCTCGCTGGCCGCCATATATATATTGGAGCGGACGGAACACACAAGGCTTCGTTGCCTTGACGCTCCTCGGACCGTGTGTTACAGTCCGCCGCATCATAGAGAAGAAGCGGTCCGAGTGATCCCGTGGGGAGCATGGGCTCCCTCGATTCCTTCCCGCAGCCGCCCGGTCCACGAGCCGGCCGGTCGACACCAGCCCGTCACCCGCGCCACGGGTGAAGGCTGTCTGACGAGCGGGGATCAACGCTCCACCCGGAACCCACCGGGTCCATTAGGGAGGTCTCCATGTGGGATAAGAGGGACACCATCGGTCGCCCCAACGAGTCGTCCGTCAATCCGGTCTACACACCCGACCCGGGGAAGGGAGGCCGCATCGTGAATATCGGACCGTCGATCATGATCAAGGGCGAGCTGCAGGGGAACGAGGACCTCACCATCGACGGCCACGTCGAGGGGAAGATCGAGCTCCGCGACCACAACCTGACGATCGGCCCGAACGGCAAGATCAAGGCCGACCTCCACGCCAACACCGTCGTGATCGCGGGCGACGTGCAGGGCAGCGTGCACGCGAAGGAGCGGGTCGAGATCGCGCCGACGGGCCGCCTGACCGGCGACATCGCCTCGCCGCGCATCACCATCGCGGACGGCGCGCACTTCAAGGGAAGCGTCGACATGGAGCGCGGCGACGGAGCGCGCAAGGCCGCGCCGGCCGGCAAGTCCGAGGAAGTCCGCCGCATTCCCGAAATGAAGGACGACCTCAAGATCCAGGGCAACCGCCTGTAACGGCGGCGCCCGAGCTGGACTGCCCCGGGGCCTTCCGGCCCCGGGGCGGCAGCCGGGGCCGCGCGGCCGCGGGGCGGCCGGGGGCAACGGGGTCATGCTCCACCTGTTCCGCAAGTCGATGTCACGCGACGGGTCTCCGATCGACGGATCGGAGGAGCCGGTCATCGCATCGCATATCCTCCCGAAATTTCTCAAGCGCCTGCGCCCGATGGAGAAGCCGCGGCTCCTCGACCTGGGGCGCCTGTGCGGCACCAACATCGAGTTCTTCGCGCAGAACGGCTGCAAGGTGCAGGTCGAGGACCTTCTGCTCGCCGTCGAGTCGACCGACGGGGATCAGCCCGGCGCCGCGACGCCGGACGCCGGGGCCGGCGCGCTCGACGACTCCCCCGCCGGCGGCGGGATCGTGCACGCCACGGATGGCGGTGCCGCGCCGTCGATGCACGCCTCGCGCGGACGGATCCTTCCGCCCGGGACCCTGGCACCCCCGGGACCCGCTCTCGAGACGGGCGCCGGCTCCGCCTCGCCCGCTCCCGCCCCGGCCGACGCGCCGTCGGGCGCAGGAACCATGGCCGCGGGCGCCGCCCCGGGGTTTCCGGCGCGACCCGGCGCGCGGCCGACGCGCCGCATCGTCCTGCCTCCCCGCACCTTCACGTCCAACCTCGCGGCCCAGGCCGCGGCGCGGGAGTCGGCGCGACGCGCGGGGGGACCGCTGGCGCCGCCCACGCGGAACGCCGCCCTGCCGACGCGGTTCGACTACCCCGACGAGACGTTCGACGCGATCGTCGCCTGGGACATCTTCAATTTCTACGAGGCCGGCGCCATGCGCCTGATGGCCGGCGAGGCGCGCCGCATCCTGCGCCCGGGCGGGCTGCTGTTCGGATATTTCCACGCCCGGCGACCCGAGGGGCCCGACACGCCGCGGCGCTATCGCATCGTGGACGAGACGCGCGTGGTGCGCGACGGGCAGCCGGGACCGCCGCTGTCGCGGCACGTCTACCAGAACCGCGACCTCGAGAAGATGTTCTCGGGCCTGACGATCGTCGAGCTCTACTTCCTGAAGAACTCGACGCGCGAGCTGCTGATGGAGAAGAAGGCGACGCGCGCGGACGGGAGCCGAACGCTCGTCCGGCCCGCCGTGCCCAAGTCCCGCTTTACCCTCGAGTAGCCCCCCGGACACGGTTCGGCCGCAAAGGCGCTATAATCACCGCCTTCCTTGAGAGGAGATTCGTGCACGGACATGCTCGTCGCGGCGACATCCGCAACCTCGCCATCATCGCCCACGTCGACCACGGCAAGACGACGCTGGTCGACCGCCTGCTGCAGCAGACCGGGACCTTCCGCGCCAACGAGCGGCTGGTCGACCGCGTCATGGACAGCAACGACCTGGAGCGCGAGCGCGGCATCACCATCCTGGCCAAGAACACCTCCATCCGCCACCGCGGCGTCAAGATCAACATCGTCGACACGCCGGGGCACGCCGATTTCGGGGGAGAGGTCGAGCGCATCCTCGGCATGGTGGACTGCGCCCTTTTGCTCGTGGATGCGGCCGAGGGGCCGCTGCCGCAGACGCGCTTCGTCCTGAAGAAGGCGCTCGAGCTGGGGATGCGGCCCATCGTCGTGATCAACAAGATCGATCGCGCCGACGCCCGGCCGCACGAGGTGCTCGACGAGGTGTTCCAGCTGATGCTGAACCTCGGCGCGGCGGACGAGCAGCTCGACTTCCCGCACGTCTACACCTCGGCGAAGCTCGGCTACGCGCGCCTCGAGCTGGATCACACCGACACCACCGTGCGCCCGCTCCTCGACCTGATCCTCGACCGCGTGCCGGGTCCGCCGGGCGACGACGCCGCCCCATTGCAGCTGCAGATCGCCACGCTCGACTACAACGACTACGTCGGCCGCATCGCCATCGGGCGGGTCTACCGCGGCCGGATCAAGCTGGGGGACCCGATCTCCATCTTGAAGCTGGATGGCTCGGTGCAGACCTGGAAGGTGACTCGGCTGGAGACGTTCGAGGGGCTCAAGCGGACCGGCGTCGAGGAGGCGGCGGCGGGCGAGATCGTCGCCGTCGCCGGCATCCCGGACATCCAGATCGGCGAGACCCTCGCCGA
>Ga0075421_100010054_pt1 | contig 11671 bp, 9 predicted proteins | sample SoiMetdeltSBSDD5_FD_75292 | JGI IMG/M metagenome (GOLD analysis project Ga0075421, IMG submission 75292) | Bulk soil microbial communities from a Populus tree surrounding site in Tennessee, USA - Soil MetaG P. deltoides SBSDD5 | ecosystem: Environmental > Terrestrial > Soil > Tree plantation...
CACGTATTCCCGGTACGCCCTGGCGGCCGTGCTCTCAGCACGCCCTTCGGCGCGCTCCACGGCCTGGTCCGCCCCCTCTGCCGCACGCTTCGTCGAATCCAGCAGCTTGCGAAGCTCGACCAGTCGGTTGCTGGTCTCCTTGAGCTGCTCCCCCAAGAGCGCCACCGCCTGCTGCTCGGCGGTGATCTGGGACGCCAGCGGGCCGATGGCGGGCGGATCGACCTGCGGTGGGTTGCCGGCTGGCACGCCCGGCTGTCCACCGGGCGGCACTGCTCCAGTGCCCGGTGTCACCGGGTTCTCTGCGCCGCCTGCGGGGTTGGGGCGAGCGCCGGAGTCCGGCGGGTTGGGCTTGCCAGGGTCAGCCAGGGCCGGTCCAGCGGCACCGAGGAGTATCGCTCCGGCCAGTCCCAACGCTCCCAGGGAACGAACCCAGCTCCGGTGCCACGGCGTCTTCCGATTCCGCATCCAACCGACCCCGCTGTGTCTGACGTCGATGTCATCACACGACTCCGGATGGCCACCCGAACGTCGTGCGGTGTCCACCGTACGATGGTTTGTCTGACACTTCCAGGTGTGGTGTCAGGTTCCGGTAATCAATGCCATCCGATTGTGTCACGTGTAAGTCACCCGACAGGGCGCGGCGTCGGCGCGGCGTGGCGCTGCCTCGCCGGTCCATTCCACGAAGCGCCTGCCGCGTACCCTCGGCCACATGGACGCAGCGCTGAAGCGGGAGATCGAGGCCAAGGTCGCGGCGGGGGAGCGGTTGGGCCGGGAGGACGGGATCGCGCTGTACGAGTGCGACGAACTCGCCTGGTTGGGCCGACTCGCGCATCAGAAGCGGACCGGGCTGAACGGCGACCAGGTGATGTTCAACATCAACCGGCACCTGAACCTCACCAACGTCTGCGCGGCGTCCTGCGGGTACTGCTCATTCCAGCGAAAGCCGGGGGAGCGGGCCGCGTACACGATGCGGGTTGAGGAGGCGGTCGCCAAGGCCAAGGAGATGGAGGCCGAGCAGCTCACCGAGCTGCACATCGTGAACGGTCTGCACCCCACCTTGCCGTGGCGGTACTACCCCAGAGTGCTGCGCGAGCTGAAAGCCGCCTTGCCGAACGTCTCCCTGAAGTGCTTCACCGCGACCGAGATCCAGTGGTTCGAGAAGATCTCCGGCAAGCCGGCGGACGAGATCCTCGACGAGCTGATCGACGCCGGGCTGGAATCCCTCACCGGAGGCGGCGCGGAGATCTTCGACTGGGAGGTACGTCAGCACATCGTGGACCACGAGACCCATTGGGAGGACTGGTCCCGGATCCACCGGACCGCGCACGGCAAGGGCATGAAGACTCCGTGCACCATGCTCTACGGGCACGTGGAGCAGCCCCGGCACCGGGTGGATCACGTACTGCGGCTGCGGGAACTCCAGGACGAGACCGGCGGATTCGCGGTCTTCATTCCGTTGCGCTATCAGCACGACTTTCACGACTCGAAGGACGGCAAGGTCCGCAACCGGCTGCAGGCCCAGACCACGATGGCCTCGCCAGCCGAGTCGTTGAAGACATTCGCGGTGTCCCGGCTGCTGTTCGACAACGTGCCGCACGTGAAGTGCTTCTGGGTGATGCACGGACTGTCCGTGGCGCAGTTGTCGCTCAATTTCGGCGTGGACGACCTGGACGGTTCGGTCGTGGAGTACAAGATCACCCACGACGCCGATTCCTACGGCACGCCGGAGACCATGCACCGCGAGGACCTGCTGCACCTGATCTGGGACGCCGGCTTCACTCCGGTGGAACGCAACACCCGCTATCAGGTGGTACGCGAGTACGGTCCGCCACAGTCGCAGGCAGAGCGGCGTGCGGAGCCGCAGCCCATCACCCTCTAGGCAGCCGGATGACAAAGGAACCGAGCCGGAGCCGGTCCGAACGGACCTCCGAGTCGGCGATCGCGTGGCCGCGCCGCGACGGTGAGGGGCGGATCCCCGCGTTCCGCCACCTGCTGGAGGCGGTGGCGGTGTTGCTGGTGATCGGTCTGCTCGCGGTCGGGGTTCTCGACCTGCTGTCGGCCTGGGTGCGGATCGGAGAACTCGGCGGCACCAGCGGTTGGCTCGGTGGTCTGATGGCCTTCTGGTTGTACGTGGAGGAGTTCCGGGCCTGGCGGGGCAGCCGCAACCGGCTGCTGCTCGCCTTACTCGCGGGCGTGATCTCACTCGGTGCGGGGATCCTGGTCGGTGGGTTGGCGGACGGCTTGCCGATACTGCTCGGCGGCGGGCTCGGGGTCGCCGTCGCGGTGTTGGTCTACGCCCCGATCTGGTTCTTCGGGATCCGGGCGATGGGCGATAAGGAGGTGGCCGGGTGAGTGCGGCGGTGAAGTACACCCTGGGCCGGATCGGGTTGCTGGTGTTGGCGGTGCTGGTGCTGCTGCCGCTGCGGCTGAACATTTTCCTGACCCTGATGATCGCGCTGCTGGCGTCGATGCTGCTGTCGTACTTCCTGTTGCGGCGTTGGCGCGACGAGCTGGCCACGGAGATCATCAGGGCCCGCCGGCAGCGCCAGGAACAGAAGGAACAGTTACGGGCCGCGCTGGCCGGGGAAGACGAGCCTGACGAGTCCGACAAGCCTCAGGGGGACGACGGGGACGACCGCCGTTCCTGACCCGTACCCGGGCATTGGGTGACCCGGCCAGCGCGGCCGGTGATCAATCGCACGTTCGACACACCCGTCTGCGGTGGCTCTCTCCTGGCCACGCGGTACCGTCTGTCCAGCCGTACTACAGCGAAGCCGGTGAGACCCCGGCGCTGTCCCGCAACTGTGATGCCCGGCGGTTCCCTGCCGCCGACGGACAAGCCAGGTCGCCTGCGGTACGGCCGCGATCAGCGCTCTCGAGGAACGGGCGCCTCGCGCGACTTCTGTCGGGCGAAGCCACCCACCTCGACCTGACAGGAGGCAGAAGATGAAACGCGGAGTCATGGCTCTCGCAGCCGTCCTCGCGGCCGGGTTCGCCCTGAGTGGTTGCGGCGGTGTCGAGTCAGCCCCCACGGAAACACCGAAACCGGCCGGCGGACAGTTCCCGGCCACCGTGAAGGCCCCGGACGGCGAAGTCACCGTCCCGGAGCGTCCCACCAAGATCGTGTCGCTCTCGCCGAGCGCCACCGAGATGTTGTTCGCGGTCGACGCCGGCAAGCAGGTCGTCGCGGTTGACGAATTGTCCAACTTCCCGCAGGGCGCACCGCGTACCAAGCTCTCGGGATTCAAGCCGAACGCGGACGCCATCGCCGGGTACGACCCGGACCTGGTGGTGCTCTCCTACGACGCCAACGACGTGGTGGCGGGCCTGCGCAAGTTGAAGATCCCGGTGTATCTGGCCCCGGCGGCGACCACATTGGACGACTCGTACCGGCAGATCACGGATCTCGGCACGCTGACTGGCAACAGCGACGCGGCGGCCGATTTGGTGAAGCAGATGAAGTCGGACATTGAGAAGCTCACCCGGGACCTGCCGAAGCGCACCGAGCCGTTGACGTACTACTACGAACTGGACCCACAACTGCACTCGGTGGCTTCGAAGACGTTCATCGGCTCGGTGTTCACATTGGCCGGACTTCAGAACATCGCCGACAAGGCGGACAAGGAAGGCACCGGCTATCCGAAGTTGTCGGCGGAGTACGTGATCGACACTGACCCGGATCTGATCTTCCTGGCCGACACCAAGTGCTGTGGCCAGTCGCCACAGACCGTGGTGAAGCGTCCCGGCTGGGACAAGTTGTCCGCGGTACGCGGCAAGCGAGTGCACGCCCTGGACGACGACATCGCCTCCCGGTGGGGACCCCGGGTGGTGGACCTGCTGCGGGTCGCGGTCGACGCGGCGACGTCCGCGACACCGTAGCGACGCGGTAGCCGACAAGGTGTCCGTGTCCGCCGGGTCCGATTCGGCCCGGCCCGCGAGCCCGCCGATCCGCTCGGGAAGCCCCAGGGTCACGGCTGGCTGGCTCGCGGCCGGGCTGCTCGCCGTCACCGTGACACTGGTCGCGGAAGTGGCGATCGGGCCCACGACGCTGCCACCCGGCGCGGTGGCACTGGAACTACTCGACCGGATTCCCGGCGTCGAATTGACGAGCGGACTCGGCGAGCGGCAGGCGGCCATCGTGTGGGAGCTGCGGTTGCCCCGCGCGATGCTGGCCCTGCTGGTCGGAGCCCTGTTGGCATTGTCCGGTGCTGCCTACCAGGGGGTGTTCCGGAACCCGCTCGCTGACCCGTACCTGCTCGGTGTCGCGGCCGGTGCCGGGCTCGGCGCCACGATCGCGGTGCTGCAGCGCAGTGAGATCCCGGCGGAGACCCCGGTGGAGCTGCCGGTGGCGGCGTTCGTCGGCGCGCTCGGCGCGGTGGTGCTGAGCTACGCGCTGGGCGTCGGCGGGCAGCGATTCCAGTCCGTGGCCACGCTGGTGCTTGCCGGGGTGGCGGTCGCGAATTTTCTCACCGCGATCCAGACGTACCTGCTGCAACGCCGGTCCGACACGATCCAGCAGGTCTACTCCTGGGTGCTGGGCCAGCTCGCGGTCTCTGGCTGGCACGACGTGGCGTTGCTGATGCCGTATGCCCTGTTGACCATCGTCGTGGTGCTGAGCCAGGGGCGGCAGCTGGACGTGCTCGGGGTGGGCGACGAGGAGGCGGCCAGTCTGGGGCTGCATCCGCGGCGCAGTCGTTACCTGCTGCTCGCCGCCGCCTCGCTGGGGGCCGCTGCGGCGGTGTCGGTGAGCGGTCTGATCGGGTTCGTGGGGATCATCGTGCCGCACCTGATCCGGCTGGTGGCCGGGTACAGCTACCGGGTGATCCTGCCGCTGTGTGTGCTGTTCGGCGCGGCGTTTCTGGCCGGCACCGATGTTCTGGCTCGAACCCTGCTGGCCCCGGCGGAGCTGCCGATCGGCGTGGTGACCGCGTTTTTCGGGGCGCCGTTCTTCGTGATTGTGTTGCGTTCGGCAAGGCGGGTGCCGGTGTGAGCGGGGTTGCGACGTGACCGCGATCGAGGTCCGGGATCTGTCGGTACGCCTGGACCGGACGGCAGTGCTGCGCGGGATCGACCTGTCGGTGCCCACCGGAGCCTGGGTCACCGTGATCGGGCCGAACGGTGCCGGGAAGTCGACCCTGCTGCGGGCGGTGGCGGGTCTTGTCGGGTTCGCCGGCTCGGTGGAACTGGACGGAGTCCCGGTGCGGAGCATGCGCCGCCGGCAGCGTGCCCGCACCATGGCGTTGGTGCCGCAGTCACCGGTGGTGCCGCCGGGCATGGCGGTGCTGGAGTACGTGCTACTGGGTCGTACCCCGTACATCTCGATGCTGGGCCGGGAGAGCCGGCACGACGTCCGGGTGGTCACTGACCTGCTCGATCAGCTCGACCTCGCCGGGTTCGCGGAGCGGCCGTTGCACACGCTGTCCGGGGGCGAGCGGCAACGGGCGTTCCTGGCCCGTGCGCTCGCTCAGGGGGCCACCGTGTTGCTGTTGGACGAGCCGACCAGCGCCCTGGACATCGGTCACCAGCAGGAGGTCCTGGAGTTGGTCGATTCGTTGCGTCGGGCGGAGCGACTCACCGTGCTATGCACGATGCACGACCTGGTGATCGCGGGGGAGTACGCGGAGCGCCTCGTGCTACTCGACGCCGGGCGGGTGGCCGCCTCCGGTACGCCGGGCGAGGTGCTCACCGAGGAACACCTGGCGCGACACTACGGTGCCCGGGTGCGGGTGATCCCCGGAGACACCGGCCCGGTGATCGTGCCGATCCGAGGTCAGCTGCCCGACGACAGCCTGGACTGATCGATTCGGCTTCCGATGGCACGTTCCTGGATCGGCATTGCAATTCCATCCAGGATCCTCAGTAGACCGAATTCAAACCGTCGGGCCGGTCCGATGGCGGCCTGGCACGTTGGCGCTCGCTGGTGCCAGTCAGTCTCCCGTGCCAAGACTCCGCAACCAGGTTCCCCGATCTGCTGCCACAGAACCCGTAGCGCTGAATCACCGATCTTGGAAACACGCCGCGATCGATTTCCCGGTGGCCTCCACGATCTCTGTCCAGAGTCGGCAAACGTTGGGGCGAGTGGACGGCTCGCCATCGGGTGACTGTCGCTTGCATCACTTGTCAAGTTTGTTGCCTAGACGTGATGTCGGACTTGACACATTGGAAGGATATCGGTCATTCTGCTGTAGTCCTTGATTTGGTGGCTGGCTTCGTCAGGGGCTTGTCGGAGCCGGAGCCACCGCCACGGGGGTGGCCGGAAAGCGGGGAAAGCGAGTGACCGACCGATCCAAACCCGAATTCATGTAGGACTGGGGCTCGTCGAGACGCGGGAAGTTCTGTGTCTACGGGCCTCGGTCAATAGCGGCCGGGTATTGGCGCGAACCATGTCTCGACGCGTTCCGCGCGCCGGCCGAATGAAATTGAAGGAGTTATCGTGAAGAACCTGCGTGTCGTTGCGGTCAGGCCGACGGGTGTTCCCGGGCGGTCGGCTCGGACCGTGCTGTGCGCGACACCAGCCTCCCAGTTCGGGAGAATCACGTGACAACCGCGGCTCGGCCGGTGACCACTCGAACCATGGACACCGGCATCCGCGAGGCGATGTCGCATCGCCTCAGCCGCGCCGTCGGCCGCATGTCCGGTGCCAGCCACATCGTCGTGCAGCCCTGGACGACCGACGGCAGTCCCCTGGCCATCCCCGGCCACCTGAACCCCACTTCCCCCGAGCCGTTCGGTCGTCGGTTCGGGGAGACGCGACCCCAGCGGCCACAGTGGAGCACCCGGTACAGCCTCGCAAACCTGAGGAGCGGTGCGGTCAGCACCGACCTGACCGGGTCCACTTTGCACGCGAACTACCACATAACCTCCCTTCATGTTGGCCGGAGAGTCTGTTGTCCCGACCAGTCGCGAAGGGCGGCCAGCCAGCGAGATCGTGGATCCTCTGGGAATCCAGCGGTGAAGCCTGACACCACCACCGGTGCCGCGCGGTTCTGTCGTACGGGCCGTTTCGACCCCGGTGAACCTGGCGTCCGGTCTTCTCTGTGGCCGGCGGGCGTCGAATAACGGCGTCCCGCTCCCGGTTCACCGCGGTTTTCCCATGGGCTTCAGTGGTCCTGTCTGGTGTGTGAGGTTCGACGACTAACCGAAATCGGCCCTTCTGGCAACGCGTAATCGCCAATTTGGGGCAGGTTGGCGCCTGCCCAGAAACGGAGGTATCCGTGAGGCCACGGATTGCTGTCGTCGGTGCCGGAGTCTCCGGAATATCGGCGGCTTATCGACTCCGCAATGACGCGGATGTGACCCTTTTCGAGGGCAATCCGACAGCGGGTGGGCATGCGCACACGGTGGAGATCGCCGATGCCGGTCGGACCATTGGTCTGGACACCGCGTTTATTGTCCACAACCCGGAGCATTATCCGATGTTGACGAAGTTTTTCGCCGAACTCGGAGTAGCTACTCAGGACCATCCGACCGGATTCTGTTTCTTTGATCGGGACCAGCAAAGCAGTTATGTTTCAGATGACCTGGAACTTGACATCGAGCAGGTCCGGGAAAAGTACGACTCCGAATTTGTGGCACTGCACCAGGAGGCCGCCCGATTCTATCGGGAAAGCCCCCGGCATTTCCTGCGTAAACAGGCCGACATTCCGATGGGTGAGTACCTCGACCGCCACGGATACAGCGAGGCGTTCCGGTACGGGTTCATCGTGTTGATCGCCTCAGCTGCCTGGTCGGTGCCGAACGAGCTGGTCTGGAAGATGCCGGCCAGCACCATCATCGCGTTCTACATGGCCCACGGCGGGGAAGGGCTGGGCGGTCGGCGGGCACCGTGGCGAACCGTCGCCGGTGGCAGCATCAGCTATGTACGCCGGGCGATCGAGGAGATCGAGCGGGCTGGCGGCAAGGTGCGACTGAACACGCCGGTTATGGCGGTGACTCAGGATGCATTAGGGGTACAGATCGGTACTTCTACCGATTCAGACCGTTTTGACTACGTAATCATGGCTACGCACGCCGATGACTCGATGCGGATCGTGCGGAATCCGAACCGGCAACAGGCGCGACTGCGGGCGATCGACTACAACACGACGGACGTCGCGTTGCACACGGATCGTTCCTGCATGATCGCTGACCGCAGCGTCTGGCGTGGCTGGAACTACGGCAAGATCGGCCCCAACAGGGACAACAAGGCGTGGGTCGTCTATTACCTGAATTCTCTTCACGAATTCACCAGTGGGACCGACTACTTCCTCACCCTGGACTACCCGGACGAGGTGAAGCCCGAGTGCCTCATCGAGCGCTTCTGGTACCGCCATCCGGTTATCACGAATGAAGTTCGCGAAATGCAGCGCGAGATCCGGGACATCGTCGTGACACCAGACTCCCGGATCGCCTTCGCCGGCTCGTACGTCCATTCCCGCAAGTTGGGCATCGACATCATCGGCTCGCACGAGGCCGGTTTCGACTCGGGGCTGTCTGCGGCCGAGGCCGTATTGCGCCAGGCACGGCACCACCAGTAACCCCCTCATACCCAAGGCAGGAACGATGACGAACCCCCACACGGCCCCCACCGAACTCACCGAGGAGATGGTCCAGAACTGGCTGCGTGAGAAGGTCGCCAGCCGACTCGGGACCGCGCCGTCGGAGGTGTTGCCAGACACGTACTTCGACGACTTCGGGCTGGACTCGACCGAGGCATTGATCCTGGCCGGGGAACTGGAACGCTGGCTCGGGTTCGAACTGGAGACAACGGCACTCTGGTATCACCCGACCATCGCGGAGCTTTCCGCCCATATCGCGTCGGAGCACAGCAGTGCGCGGGCGCGGAGCTGATCGGCGGGCCAGGCCGCTGGTCCACCGGTACGGCAGCGCCGAAGGTGCCACCCCGACAGCGGTCGTGGTGCACCCGGGCGCGCTGCCCAGCACCGTGTACCGGTCGCTCGCGGACACCCTGGCCGGGCCGGAGAGCACCGTGAGACCAGCCATGACGCTGTGGCTGGTGGACCTCGACCGGGTGCCGGAGTACACCGAGTCGGCGCTGCTCGGCGGGCAACCCCGTACCAGCGTCGCGGAGATGGCGACGACGGTCGAGCGGGAACTGCGTGCCGCCGGAGCCATTGCCGGCGGCACCGACTGGGTGCTGGCCGGATGGTCGTTCGGCGGCGTCATCGCCCACGAGCTGACCGGACGGCTGCACCCAGCCGAGCTGCCCAGAGGGATGGTCGTTCTGGACAGCATCGCTCCGGTGCCGGACTACACAAAGGACGACGGTGAGCTCGACCCCGCGATGCTGATGCCCTGGTTCGCGATGTTCCTGGGCGCGAAGCGGGGCGTCGCACTGCCGCTACCGGGCGATGGCCCCGTGCCGACCCTCGACGACGTGCTCAGCGCGGCGGTTACGGGTGGTGCCCTACCCGCGGACACCAGTGTGGCCGGGCTGGGAAAGGTGTACCAGGTATTCGAGGCCGGCTTGCGGCGCAACAACCTGATCTGTACCGGCTTCAACGCCGAGCGGGCGCGGGTGCCGGTGACCCTGATCCGTCCCGAGGGGAGCCTGCTGGATACGCCCGACCCCCTCGGTTGGGAGCAGCTCACCGACGACCTGAAGGTCGTCGTCTGTCCGGGCGACCACTACTCGATGCTCTCCGACATCGCGGCGGTTGACACCGTCGCCGCGGTGCTCCGCGACGAGGTCGCACCCCCAGTGCCGGTGTCGGGCGATCGGCAGAATGAACGGAGCTTCCACCATGTCTGACAGCAGAGGCAAGGACGGCATCGCCGTCATCGGCCTCGGCGGACTGTTTCCGAAGGCCGCCAGCTTGCGCGAGTTCTGGCGCAACGTGTACGAGGCGGCCGACTGCATCACCGAGGTACCAGAGACCCATTGGAGTCCGGAGGACTACTACGACCCGGACCCGAACGCCCCCGACAAGACGTACACCACCAAGGGCGGCTTCGTGCCGCACGTGGGATTCGACCCGATGGAGTTCGGGCTGCCGCCCAACATCATCGGCGTCACCGACGTACTCCAGTTGCTGAGCCTGGTCGTCGCCAAGCAGACCCTGGTCGACGCCGGCACCGACCGGCCCTGGTACGACTCCTCCCGCACCGGAGTGGTGCTGGGTGTGACCGGTGCGAACTCGCTCACCCAGCCGCTGGCCACCCGGCTTCAGACTCCGGTGCTCAAGGATGTGGTACGCAGTTGCGGGCTCTCCGAGGACCAGGTCGAACACATCGCGAACACCTTCTCGAAGGCGTTCGCGCCGTGGGAGGAGCACTCGTTCCCCGGCATGCTGGGCAACGTCGTCGCCGGCCGGATCGCGAACCGTCTGGACCTGGGCGGGATCAACTGCACCATCGACGCGGCATGCGCCAGCTCACTCGCCGCAGTGCGGATGGCGGTTGACGAACTGGAGATGGGCCGCGCTGATCTCATGCTGACCGGCGGCTGCGATGCCGAGAACACGATCCTGATGTACCTGTGCTTCTCGAAGACACCGGCGTTGTCCCGAGGCGGCAAGATCCGGCCATTCGACCAGGACTCCGATGGCACCCTGATCGGTGAGGGCCTCGGGATGCTCGCCCTGAAGCGGCTGGCTGACGCGGAACGGGACGGCGACCGGATCTACAGCGTGATCCGGGGTCTCGGCGCCTCCAGCGACGGCCGGTTCAAGAGCATCTACGCGCCCCGCCGCGAGGGGCAGATCGTGGCGCTGCACCGGGCGTACGACGACGCCAGTTTCGGCCCGGAGACAGTGGGCCTGATCGAGTGCCACGGAACCGGCACCAAGGTCGGCGACATGACCGAGATGTCGGCTCTGCTGAACGTCTACGACAAGGCCACCAACGACCGTCAGTTCGCGGCTCTCGGCAGCGTCAAGTCGCAGATCGGCCACACCAAGGCGGCAGCCGGGGCGGCATCGCTGATCAAGGTGTCACTGGCGCTGCACCAGAAGATCCTGCCACCGACGATCAATGTGGAGAAGCCGCGCGGTGATATTGACTTCCCAAACTCACCGTTCTATGTGAACACCCGCACCCGCCCCTGGCTGCGGGAGCCGCATCGCCCGATCCGCCGGGCCGCGGTGTCATCGTTCGGCTTCGGCGGAACCAATTTCCACTGCCTGGTCGAGGAACACGACTCCAGCGGCACTGATCTGCGGATGCTGCACCCCGCCGCGAAGGTGTACCTGTGGCACGCCGCTGACCACACCGAGCTCGTCGAGGCGGTCACCAACACCCCGGACGGCATGGACATCGCCGCCGAGGGCGTTCCGGCTGACGCGGCCCGGATCGGCTTCGTGGCGATCGGGCCAGCCGAGGCCGCCGACCTGCGGGAGCGGGCACTGGCGGCGCTGCGTGAGCGTTCCGATGTGGACGCGTTCGATCTGCCGGAGGGCGTCTGGTACCAGCGCCGTGCGGCAGTGCCGGGAAAGATCGCCGCGATGTTCGCCGGGCAGGGCTCCCAGTACGTCGGGATGGGTACCGAGGCCACCATGGCGGTCCCGCCGATCCGGGCGGCCTGGGATGACACCAGTCTCGTGATGCCGGGCGACCAGCCACTCAACCGGGTTGTCTTCCCACCGCCGGCGTTCTCCGAAGCCGAGAGCAAGGCCCAGGAGGAGGCACTGCGGCGGACCCAGTACGCGCAGCCGGCCATCGGTGCTCTGTCGAT
>Ga0075421_100010055_pt1 | contig 11669 bp, 6 predicted proteins | sample SoiMetdeltSBSDD5_FD_75292 | JGI IMG/M metagenome (GOLD analysis project Ga0075421, IMG submission 75292) | Bulk soil microbial communities from a Populus tree surrounding site in Tennessee, USA - Soil MetaG P. deltoides SBSDD5 | ecosystem: Environmental > Terrestrial > Soil > Tree plantation...
GTCTTCTACACGTTCTTCCCGCACACCCAGCTGGCCGACGGACCGTTCCTCTCGAGCATCGTCCTGATCGTAGGGTTACTGCTGCCCCTCCGGGCCGTCTCGTACGCGGTCATGCGCAGCCGGCCGTTCCTCGAGCGCGTCCTGATCCTGGGGACCGGGCCGCTCGCCGCCGAGATCCTCGCCGAGATCCGGCGGCAGCCGCACTTCCGCTACGCGGTCGCGGGCCTGGTGAGTGACGGCCGGAACGGCGCGCCCGCCGCCGTGGCCGGCGTCCCGGTGCTCGGCGCGCTGGAGCAGGTCGAGGCCATCGTGCGCGGCGTCAAGCCGGCGCGCATCGTCACCACGCTCACGGAGCGGCGGGGCCAGCTGCCCGTGCGGGAGCTCCTCGAGGCACGGTTCTTCCTCGGCGCCGTCGTCGAGGACGGGGTCGAGGTCTACGAGCGGCTCACCGGCAAGCTCGCCATCGAGACGCTCCGACCGAGCAGCCTGCTCTTCGCGCAGGACTTCCACCGGTACCGCATGGACCGCGCCGTGGCGCGCGGCCTCTCGTTCGCGACGGCGCTCGTGGCGCTCGTCATCACGGCGCCGCTCTGCCTCCTCGTCGCGCTCGCCATCCGGCTCGACTCCGCCGGCGGCGTCCTCTTCCGCCACGAGCGCCTGGGGCTCCGGGGGCGCCCCTTCGAGCTCCTGAAGTTCAGGACGATGCATCCGGCGCCGGTCGCCTCCGAGTGGGTCCGCGACAACGAGCGGCGCATCACGCGCATCGGCGCCTGGCTCCGGCGGTTCCGGCTGGACGAGCTGCCCCAGTTCGTGAACGTGCTCCGCGGGGACATGAACCTCGTGGGGCCTCGCCCCCACCCCGTGACGAACCGGGCGCTCTTCGAGGCCCACATCCCGTACTACGGCCTCCGGTCGCTCGTGCGCCCGGGCCTCACCGGCTGGGCCCAGATCCGCCAAGGGTACGCGAACGACCTGGCGGAAGAGACCGAGAAGATGCGCTACGACCTCTACTACATCAAGCACTTCTCGCTCAGTCTCGACGTCCGGATCCTCGTCGACACGGTGAAGATCGTCCTGTTCGGACGCGGCGCGCGGGCGGCCGACGCGTACCAGGCCGGCCAGGCGCTCGAGGTCACCCCGCGGTGACACATGCCGAACGTGTCGAGGGTAAGATCCCGCGGTTAGGTGGTACCGGCTACGCGCTGCGGGTGGTCTTTCCACGGCTAGAGACAGTCCAGATCCCGTTAGAAGGACGCTGAGCCGTGCGGATCATCAACATCGCCGGTACCCGTCCGAACTTCGTGAAGATCGCCCCATTGCTCCGCGAGATGCGTCGCCAGACCGGGATCACCCCTTTCTTGGTCCACACCGGCCAGCACTACGACGACGCGATGTCCGGATCGTTCTTCCGGGATCTGGACATCCCGATGCCAGACTTCAACCTCGGGGTCGGATCTGGCTCCCACGCCACGCAAACGGCTGAGGTGATGCGCCGGCTCGAGCCGATCCTCGTCTCAAGCGAGCCGGACCTCGTGCTGGTCGTCGGAGACGTGAACTCCACGGTGGCGGCCGCGCTGACGGCGGTCAAGCTCGGCATTCGTGTGGCACACGTGGAGGCCGGCCTCCGGAGCTTCGATCGAGCCATGCCGGAGGAGATCAACCGCGTCGTCACCGACGCCATTGCCGATCTGCTCTTCGTGACGGAGGAAAGCGGCCGTCACAACCTCCTCCAGGAAGGAGTTCCGGCGGACAAGATCCACTTCGTCGGCAACGTGATGATCGACGCACTTGAGGCCTTCCGTCACCGATGGCTCGACTCTGAGGTCTTCGAACGCCTTGGGCTGAACCGGGATCGGCCCTACGCAGTCCTGACCCTGCACCGTCCGTCCAATGTCGATGACCCGCTGACCTTCGATCGCCTCCTGGCGGCTTTGCGCGCGCTCGCGCGTCACCTCCCCGTCGTCTTCCCCGTACATCCCCGGGTTCGGGCCCGGTTGCGATTGGAAGAGGGGGGGGCAAGCGCCGAGCCGGGAACTCCGGCCACGTTCGCCGAGAAGGATATCGTCTGTGTCGAGCCCCTCGGCTACCTCGAGTTCGTCGCGCTGTTGAGTGGGGCTCGACTGGTGCTCACGGACTCGGGGGGGATCCAGGAGGAAACGACGATCCTGGGCGTGCCGTGCCTGACGCTGCGCACCACGACCGAACGCCCTGTGACAGTGACCCACGGTACCAATCGGATCGTCGGTACCGATCCGCAACGGATTCTGGCGGAGGCGCTCTCGACATTAGAGCGCCCTCCGAAACCGTATGGGCGGCCCAGCCTCTGGGATGGGCAGACGGCGGCGCGTATCGTCGAGGTTCTACTCGCTCGACCCGGGGCCGGGAAGCGTCGTGACACCGGCTGAGGAGGCGTCCCGTGGTGGAGGAGAAGCCCAGCGCATGCTCATGCCGGTCGCTAATCCGCGGGAGCAGAGGATGGCCGCCGTGAGGGATCGCCTCGCCAAGTCGGTGTTCTGGCTAACGTGGTCACGGGTCACTTTGCAGCTGCTCTCGCTCGTGTCGACAATTGTCGTGGCTCGTCTCTTGGACCCGACCGACTACGGCTTGATGGCACTGGCCGGAGTGTGGACGAGTATCGTCGCGCTCCTCTCCGAGTTTGGGCTCGGCGCAGCGATCGTTCAGTTCCGGCGCCTCGAGGATCGCCAGCTCAACGCCTGCTTTTGGTTGAGTTTCAGTGTGGCGCTTTCGGGCTACGCGGTGATGTACGTCACTGCCCCCTTCCTCGCCGCCTGGTTCAGGTCAGCCTTGCTGGCCGATGTCTTGCGCGTTGCGGCCCTGTCCATTCTCTTGTTAGCCTTTCGCGTCGTGCCGGACGGCCTGCTACGGCGAAGGCTCGAATTCGACAAAGTGTCGCGGGCGGAGATCGCCGGTGCTGTCGCGAGCATCCCAGTCGTAGTGGGGATGGCTTGGACCGGTGCGGGGGTCTGGGCACTCGTGACAGGCGTCCTCGTCGGCTCCCTCGTCCAAACGCTCATCCTATTCTGGGTGGCGGACTGGATGCCAAGTCTCACCGTCGGGAGACCGATGTTACGGGAAGTTCTTTCATACAGTGCTTCGACGGCAGGATCGCGGATCTGCTGGGTCGCCTATGAGCATGCCGACGCCTTCATCCTCGGCAAGATCTCCGGGGACGCCATCCTTGGCGGCTACTCGATTGCGAAGCAGCTAGTCCTCATGCCCGTCGAAAAGATCGCCGGGATGGTGAACCATCTCGCCATGCCGGTGTTGGCAGAATTGCAAGAAGACCGGATGGCGATGCGCGCGGTGTTCCTGAAGGCTATCCGCTTGGTGGCGTTGTCAACCTTTCCGCTGTGCGTCGGCTTGGCGCTGGTCGCGCAGGATCTCGTGCGCGTTGTCCTGACCGACAAGTGGATTCGCGCGGTGCCGCTTATCCAGATCCTGGGTCCATATGCCCTGATTCGGTCAGTGTCAGTTCTTCTGCCGCCCGTTCTGATGACTCGATTCAGATCACAATTCTTGCTCGGCTACAACATCACGCTCCTCGCAATCATGCCGCTGGCGTTCGCGACTGGCGCGGTGTGGCTGGATGACGTGGGGGTCGCCCTCGCATGGGTCGCCGTCTACCCGATCGTGCTGTTAATCCTGACGGCCGAGGTCCTCCGGACGGTCGACCTGTCTTGGAGCACCCTCGGCCGACAGCTCTGGCCGCCGATCGCTGGAACCCTGGTCATGACGGCGAGCGTAATACTCGTGCGCTGGGCAGGCTCGCCGTTGACTGCAAATAGCGCAGTCGGCCGCCTCGCCCTTACGACGCTGGTCGGGGCGGCAGCGTACGCCGCGACGGTGATCGCGTGTGCAGGACCCGCTCGGGGGGACATCCGTGAAGTGACCATGTGGCTGTGGCGTCTTCACCATACGCCCACACCGGTAAAATGAGCAATCTAGAGGCCGGTGAGGTGACTTCCGAAGGAGTGGCCACCTGTCACTGGGCAGTCAAGGCAGACAGCGCCGATCGATATCGCAGGATGGGGGAGCATCGGGCAGCGGCGCGCAGTCCCGATAGCTCGACGGTCGAAGCAAAGAGGATCGCCGCGACAGAATGGCGTGGCCGAGAAATACACCGGTCTCGTCGCCACGGTGCGATATGTTCTAAGTCTCAGGTTAGATCCGGCCAGGGCCCACTCCCCCGTCCAGCAGGCGAATGTATCTGTGAATTCCACTCGTACGAGCTTGCCGACCACTTCCATGCGCTCCTTCGATTTCCCAGCTACCGGTTGTTCATACACCCTATCAGATCCTTCAGGCGCGACGACGTCCAGGTCCTCGCGATGCCGATCTAGACGAGGAATCCCGTGGACGGTCATGCCGCCCGCTGGTGGCGTCCCGTGGGAACGATCCCGCCAGACGCTGGATCTCGACGGACGAGAACGGTGCCGGACTCGTCGAGCCCGAAATCGGCCGCCTTCCAAGATTACCCCGCCGCGTTCTGGTGCCTGATGGCGTTCACGTTCATCGTGCTCGTGGCTCCTCAAAACGTGTATCCTGCACTGCGACCGCTCAATATCGCCTTCATCACCGGCGGGGCGGCGCTCGCGTTGTTCCTGCTAGGCGCGCTGTCCCGCGGCACCCTACAAAGCCACCCACCACGCGAGATCAAGTTGTTCGGGCTCTTCGGACTCCTCGCTCTGGCCTCGATTCCGTTGTCCTGGTGGCCCGGCGGGAGCTGGGAGGTCTTCTTCGGCCAGCTGTTTAAGTCACTGATCGTCTATGTCCTGGCCAGCCAGCTCCTTGTCGACCCGAGGCGTTTCCGCCAACACCTCTGGCTCTGCCTGCTGTCTGGCATCGTGATCGCGGCGATCGCGCTGTCCTCCTTTCTCGGTGGCGTGAGAGTTGGAGGGTATCGAATGGCCGGCGCGATCGCGGGGATGACAGCGAACCCTAACGACTTGGCTCTCACGCTTAACCTGTTCCTGTCATTCGGACTGCTCCTCTGCGTCACAGGTTCCGTCGTCGGGCGCATCGCGGCCGGCGCGTTCGTCCTGTTGAGCTTGGCGGCGGTCCTCCTGTCTTTCTCCCGGGCGGGCTTCCTGACCCTTGCCACGGTTGGCGTCCTATGCTTCGGGCGCGCGATCCGGCGGGGAGGGCTTCCCGCACTGCTCGGGCTCGCGGCATTAGCGCTCCTCGCATCGCTCCTCATCCCGGCGGGGTACGGGGAGCGGATTTCGACCATTTTGGATCACGCGGGAGAAGGATCCGCGGAAGACCGACTTGCGGACATGACCCGTGCAGTGCGGGTGACGATTGAAAATCCGTTCGTCGGTGTCGGTCTCGGGCAGAACATCCTGGCTCTGGAGGCCGCGGGTGGCCGGTGGCACTTTGTGCACAATGTCTACCTTCAAATCTCCGCCGACCTTGGCATCCCCGCCCTGGTAGTCTTCCTGGTCCTCTTCGGCTTGCTGATGCGCCAGGTACGCGAGATTCACGCGCAGCCGCCATCCGGCGTGGCAGGCCGTCAGCTAGCCGCCATGGCTGAGGCCACTGAGGTGAGTCTTTGGGCCTATGCGGTCGCGGGGATGTTCCATCCGGCCGCCTACCAATTCTACTTCTTTTACCTGGCGGGCTTCGCCTCCGCCCTCAACCGAGCCCACCGCGGCCTAGCGGGCCCGGATCGCTATACGAAGAGCGCCGTGTTCTGGAGCGGCTTAGGCAGCCGCTGACACAATGACCCGGCCGCGCGTCCTGCTCGTGGGTGACACGCTGGCGCTTGGTGGAACCGAGGGCCAGTTCGCAGAGGTCGGCTGCGGGCTGTCTCGCACCCGCTGGGACGTCAGAGTCGCCTGCCTCCGCGCGGAAGGACCGCTCCGGGCGCGGCTGGAGACCTCGGGAGTCGGGGTGGCGAGCATGGCCGGACGCTCGGCGTTGACCATTGGCGGGATGGCGGGGATCCTTGCCCTCGCGCGCCGGCTCCGGCAGGAGTGTGTGGCCCTCGTCCACACATTTGACTACTACTCGAACGTCCGTGGCGTCATCGCTGCCCGGCTCGCGCGCGCGCGGGTGATCGCCAGTCAGCGCGATCTCGGCAACCTGCGGTCGCCCCGTCAGGAGCGGCTCCAACGTCTCGCCCTGCGGCTGGCCGACCGCGTCCTCGTGAACTCGCCCGCGGTCGACAATGTGGTAAAGGCTGCCGGGGTCCGTCCGGAGCGAATCGCCCTCGTCCCGAACGGCGTCGATCTCGACCGGTTCCGGCCCGTACTCCGGGCGCGCGCGCCCGAGGTAGTGGTAGTCGGGACGCTGGCGAATCTCCGGCCCGAGAAGGGTGTGGTCGACATCGTGCGGGCGGCTGCGCTCTTGCGGGAGCGCTGCCCGGATGCCCGCGTCGTCCTGTGGGGCGACGGCGCCCTCCGCAAGGATCTCGAGGGCCTGATCGCGACGCTCGGGCTCGCGGACACGGTCAAGCTGCAGGGCCGGACGGACGCGCCCGAAGCCGCTCTCCGGACCCTCGATGTGTTCGTCTTGGCCTCGACGAGCGAGGCGAGCTCGAACGCGATCCTCGAGGCTATGGCCACCGGACTCCCGGTGATCGCAACGGACGTCGGCGGCAATCCATGGATGGTGGAGGACGAGCGGACCGGGCTGATCGTGCCGCCCGGCGATCCGGCCGCCCTCGCCAAGGCGCTCATGCGGCTCGTCGAGGATCAGCCACTCGCGGCGCGCCTTGGCGAGGCCGGACGGACCCGGGTCGAGGTGGAGTTCGGCCTGGACCGGATGCTCGATTGCTTGGAAAGGCTCTATGCGAGCGTCCTCGGCCGGAGGGCTGTCGCGTGAGGTTGGAGCGTCTCGTTCGCATGCGCCCGGCGGAGCTGGTGGAACGAGCTCGCCAGGAGGCCGGGAAGCAACTCGACCGGGTGGTCTCGGCTAGCCGTCGGACTCCCGCGCCCGCCCGCGTCCTCGACCGTCTTGCCGGCGGTCCCACAACGGCCGCGCTCCGACATGACGCCCGCCCAGGTAGTTTTGACCGTGCCGCTGAGCGGCTCCGCGACCGCCTCGTGGAGTCACTGCCGGCGCGATTTTTCCCCGGGGCGGGGGCGGACGAGACGGCGAAGCTAGTTTGGCAGCACGCGCCCGGGCTGGCGGAGGCCACGATCCGGACAGCAGAGGCGGCGGGCCGGGGACGGTTCGATCTCCTCGGCTACCGGGGACTCGACTTCGGGACCCCGATCGACTGGCGGTTTGATCCCGTTTCCGGACAGCGGAGCCCCCTGGTCCACTGGAGCCGCCTCGACCCACTCGATCCAACCAGGGTCGGCGACAGCAAGGTCGTGTGGGAGCTCGGTCGCCAGCAGTGGGCGATCCACCTCGCCCAGGCCTACCGGCTCTCCGGCGACCCTCGCCACGCACGGACGGCGATCGCCGCGATCTTTTCTTGGATCGACGCGAATCCGCGCGGCCTCGGGATCCACTGGGCGAGCAGCCTCGAGATCGCCTTCCGGCTTCTCTCCTGGCTCTGGACCCTCGCCCTTTGCCGCGACGCCGAGGCGCTGACGCCCGGCGCGGCGATCCGCATCGTTGATGCCATCGACCGGCAGGCGCGCCACGTGGCGCGGCACCTCTCCCACTACTTCTCGCCCAACACCCATCTCACTGGGGAGGCGCTCGGCCTTTTCGCGGTTGGCGTGGCCCTTCCCGAGCTGGCCGGCGCCGCAGCGTGGCGGGAGGCGGGCCGGCGGATCCTCGACGCCGAGGCGCTGCGCCAGATCCGGCCGGATGGCACCCACTTCGAGCAGGCGGCTTGCTATCAACGCTACACCGCGGAGATCTACCTCCACTACCGGGTGCTGGCGGACCGCCACGGGCTAGACATGCCGCCCGCGATGCTGGAACGAGTGGAACGCCTGATCGACGCTCTGCTCACGTTGCGGTTACCCGACTGGACACTCCCACCGATCGGCGACGCCGACGGCGGCTGGCTCTTCCCGCAGCCCGGGCGCGGCCCCCGGGATCCGCGCGGCGTGCTCGGTCTGGCCGCGGCCGTGCTCGGACGGCCGGACTGCCTCTGGGCGGCGGAGGGGCTCACGCCGGAGACGCTGTGGATCCTCGGCCCCGAGGCTGTACGCGCCGTTGAAGCCATCGCGCCTGCGCCCCCGGCGAGCCCCGCTTCATGCGTGCTGCCGGACGGCGGTGTGGTTGTTATGCGGAGCGGCTGGGCCGAGGACGCGCACCAGCTGATCTTGGACGCCGGCCCGTTCGGTGACCCTGCTAGCGGGGCCCACGGCCACGCCGATCTCCTGGCCATCCAGGTCGCCGCCTTCGGTGCCCCCGCGGTCGTGGATGGCGGCACCGGCAACTACACGGCCGCGCCGGTCTGGCGGGCTTACTTCCGGGGGTCTCGCGCCCACGCCACGGTGCTCGTCGACGGACAAGACCAGGCCCTGCCGCGCGGACCCTTCGGCTGGACGCACCGGCCGGGCGCCCGCCTCACTCGATGGACGGTCGGCGACGAGGTGGAGCTCGCCGAGGCGGAGCACGACGCTTACGACCGGCTCACCGACCCAGTGCGCCACCGTCGACGCGTTCTGTTCGTGCATCGGCAGTGGTGGGTCGTGATTGACGACCTTCTAGGCCGCGCCGTCCACACGATCGAGCTGCGGTTCCCTCTCGCGCCGTGCCGGGCGATGCTCTCGCCGGACGGCTGGGTCCGCGTCCCGGGCGCCGGGTCCGGTGGGCTCCTGATCCGCGCCGTCGCTGCGGTGCCACTAGCCACAACCCTCGTCGAGGGCGCCCTCGATCCGATCGACGGCTGGATCTCAACAGATTACGGTACTCGCCAGGCCGCCCCCGTGCTCCTCTACCGCGCGAGCGCGACGCTGCCCCTTCGCATGGTGACGATCCTCTGGCCCGTGAAGGCCATCGACGCAGCTCCGCCCGCGGTGGACGTGCGACCGGACCCGACCGGGATTCCTCGCGCAGTGGTCGCGGCTGACGGCACGGTCCTCGACCTCGAAGGCGGGGTTTAGCCATGTGCGGCATCGCGGGGATGGTCAAGCTCCACCCAGGCGACGTGGCCGAGCGCGCCGTGGTCGAGCGGATGCGCGACGTGCTGCGCCACCGCGGCCCCGACGGTGACGGGCTCTGGCTGGAGGGGCCCGTGGGGCTCGGCCACCGGCGCCTCGCCATCGTGGATGTCGCGGGTGGCCAGCAGCCGATGACGAACGAGGATGGGAGCAGCTGGATCACCTACAACGGCGAGGTCTACAACCACGTCGCGCTGCGGGCCGAGCTCGAGGCCCGCGGCCATCGGTACCGGACCCGGAGCGACACCGAGACCGTCCTCCACCTCTACGAGGAGGACGGCGAGCGGTGCGTCGAGCGGCTCCAGGGCATGTTCGCCTTCGCCCTCTGGGACCGGGAACGCGAGCGGCTTCTCCTCGCGCGCGATCGCCTCGGCATCAAGCCACTCTACTACGCGGTCACCGACGACGCGCTCCTCTTCGGCTCGGAGATCAAGGCCATCCTCGCGGACGGCACGATCAAGCCCGAGCTGGACTCGACGCTCCTCCCCGAGTTCCTGGCCACGGGCTACGTGGCCGGCGAGGCGACCCTGATCCGGGGCGTGCGGAAACTCCTCCCCGGCCACACCCTCACCTGGTCGCGCCGCGAGGGCGCCACGAAGCGGCGCTACTGGCAGCTTCCCGCCGGGGAGGACCGCCTTTCCGCGAGCCTCGCGACGCGCGCGGCCACGCTCCGTCGTCAGCTCGAGACCGCCGTCCGGAGCCACCTCATGAGCGACGTCCCGCTCGGGGTCTTCCTCTCGGGAGGCCTCGACTCGAGCGCGATCGCCGCCCTGATGGCTCCGATGACGCGAGAGCCAATCCGGACGTTCTCGGTTGGCTTCGACGAGCCCGAGGCCAACGAGCTCGGGTACGCGCGGCTCGCAGCCCGCGCGGTCGACGCCGAGCACCGCGAGGTAGTCGTCACGCCGGGCGAGTTCTTCCAGGCTTTCCCTCGCCTCGTCTGGCACGAGGACGAGCCGATCGCGTTCCCCTCGAGCGTGCCGCTCCACTTCGTCTCACGTCTCGCCCGGGACCACGTGAAGGTCGTGCTCACTGGCGAGGGCGCGGACGAGCTTTTCCTCGGGTACAACCGCTATCGCGTGACCGCCTGGAACGCGCGGCTCGCGGAAGGCTGGGGAGCCATGGCACCCGGGGCGGCTCGCGAGGCATTGCGGAACGCGGTGAGCCGTCTGCCCCGGCGGATCGGCCGCTATGCAAGCCGGACCTTCCTCGCGCTGGACGAAGGCCCGCGAGCGCTCTTTTGCGAGAACTTCGCCGTGTTCCCGACGGCCCTCCAGCGGAGGCTCCTGGCCGACCCGGCGCTGCTCGCGGCGCGCGACCCGTTCGGCGACACCCTGCGGGCCCTCGCCGACGGCGGGCCCGACCTCTGTCAGGCTATGAGCCGCGCGGACCTCTCAACCTACCTCGTCGAGCTCCTCATGAAGCAGGACCAGATGAGCATGTCGGCTTCGGTGGAGAGCCGCGTCCCCTACCTCGACCATCACCTCGTCGAGCACGTCCTGGCCATGCCCGCGCGCTTCAAGCTCCGCGGCCTCGAGACCAAAGCCGTCCTCCGCGAGGCCGTCCGTGACCTCGTCCCCAGCAAAATCCTGGCACGTCGGAAGATGGGCTTCCCGGTCCCGGTGGGCCGCTGGCTCCGCGGCGCTTTCTGGCCGCTTGTCGAGGAACTCGTCCTGGGCGCCCGGGCCCGGAGTCGCGGGCTCCTTGATCCCGGAGCCGTCCGGCGCCTCGCGGAGTCGCACCGCCGGGGCGACGCCGACCACGGTCAGCGGCTCTGGCTGCTCCTCGGTCTCGAGCTGTGGCACCGGGTCGTCCTGGAGGGCGAGGATCCGGACACGGCGCTGGTGGGTATCCCGCGAGGATGCGCAGGATGACGCCGATGCGGATCCTCTGGGTGAAGGTGGGCGGTCTCTGGCCGCTGACCGCGGGAGGCCGCCTTCGCAGCTACCACACGATGGCCGAGCTGAGCCGCCGCCACCGGATCTCCGTGGTGACCACCCATGCCCCGGGCGAGGATCCCGATGCGCTCCGATTGCGGCTCCCCGATGCCGAGGCGGTGGTCTCGATTCCTCATGCGGCGCCGAAGCAGGGCAGCGCCGCCTTCGCCGCCGCCCTCGCGCGATCGTGGCTCTCGGCGCTTCCGGTCGACCTCCGGCGCTGGCGGGTGCCGGCCGTTCGCGACGCGGTGCGGGACCGGCTCGTCAAGGGTGACGTGGACCTCGTCGTGGCGGACTTCCTGGCAGCCGTACCCAACCTTCCGGAACGGTCCGGCACGCAGGTGCTGCTCTTCGAGCACAACGTGGAGCACTGGATCTGGAAGCGGCTCGCCGGAATCGAGCGACAGCCGGCGCGGCGCGCCCTCCTTGCCCTCGAGTGGCGCAAGCTCCGGCGGTACGAGGCGGGCGCCATCCGAGCCGCCGACTTGACGGTGGCGGTCTCGGAAGCCGATCGCGAGGCGCTGCGTTTGCTGGCGCCTGGGGCCCGGGTCGAAACCGTGCCGACGGGCGTCGACGTCGACTACTTCACCGCGGGCACCGTCGCCGAGACGCCCGGAGCCCTCGTTTTCACGGGCTCCAT
>Ga0075421_100010056_pt1 | contig 11667 bp, 13 predicted proteins | sample SoiMetdeltSBSDD5_FD_75292 | JGI IMG/M metagenome (GOLD analysis project Ga0075421, IMG submission 75292) | Bulk soil microbial communities from a Populus tree surrounding site in Tennessee, USA - Soil MetaG P. deltoides SBSDD5 | ecosystem: Environmental > Terrestrial > Soil > Tree plantation...
CCGGTCGTCGACACCGAGATCGGCCGGCTCGGCATCATGATGGCCAACGAGGGGTCCTATCCGGAGAACGCCCGCGCGCTCGCCCTCAACGGCGCCGAGGTCGTCTACCGCGCGTCGTACCCGCATCCGGCCACCGGCAACGAGTACTTCGAGATCCAGAGCCGGGCCCGCGCGCTCGACAACAACATGTACGTCATCGCGCCGAACATGGGGACCTACTATCTCTTTCCCGAGGAGACCACCCCGATCGACACGTTCGGGGGGCGGTCGTTCGTCATCGACTACAAGGGCCGCATCGTGGGGCGCCAGGACTACGGGGCGGGCTCGACCTATGTCGCGGGGCCCGTCGACATCGAGGCCCTCCGGCACCACCGGGCGTCGGCGCAGTGGGACAACTGGCTGAAGGACGTCCGGGCCGAGCTGTATGGCATGCTCTACGAGAAGCCGATCTACCCGAAGAACCTCTACCTCAAGCGGGAGCCCATGAAGCACGCCGAGTACCGCCAGAAGGTGATCAAGCGCCAGATCCGGCTCATGCACGAGCGCGGCGTCTGGAAGAAGCCGAGCGCGTGAGGGACTCGGCGCCCCGGGTGTCGGCCGGCGGCCGCCGGGGGCGCCGGCTCGCCGCGCTCGCGATGGGGGTGGCCGTCCTGGCCGGGTGCAGCGCCTTCCGGCGGACGCCGCTCGACGTGCCCCCCGGCCACCGCGTGGTCATGGGAGAGATCGCCGTCGCCGGGTTCAGCGAGCCCCAGGTCGCTCTCGACATCGCCCGCGAGGACGGGGCGTTCCGGTACGAGCTCCCGGTCGACTTCCGTCTGACCCCGTTCGTCATCACGCTGCCTCCGGGCCGGTACCAGATCACCCGCCTGCGCTTCAACGAGATGGGGCGGACCTTTCCCGAGGAGGTGGGCTTCCCGCTGCGCGTGACCTTCGACGTGGGCGATGCCGCCGCGGTGTACGTCGGCCGGCTCCAGATCGAGCGGGTCGTCTTCGCCCGCCAGCTTCGGGTGACCGTGCGGGATGACTACGAGCGGGCGGTGCCCGAGTTCCGCGCGCGATATCCCGAGCTGCCGCCGAGCATCGCGCGCGCCCTGATGCAGACGACCTGACGCCGCCATGGCGATCACGCCCAGCGCGTCGTACAGCTTGACCATCCGGGCGGCCATCAAGAACCGCCCGGGGATGCTCGGTCTGCTCACCTCGGCCATCGGCGAGGCGGGCGGGGACATCCGCGCCGTCGACCTGGTGGAGCTGGTCAAGGATGTCATCGTCCGCGACCTGACCATCAACGCGCGGGACGAGGCGCACGGTCACCACATCGTCGACGCGGTCCGCCGCGTCGACGGCATCCGGGTCGTCAACGTGTCGGACCGGACCTTCCTCGTGCATCTCGGCGGCAAGATCGGGATCTGCAGCAAAGTGCCGCTCAAGACGCGGGATGACCTGTCCATGGCCTACACGCCGGGCGTCGCCCGTGTCTGCCTGGCGATCCGGGAGGATCCGGAACGGGCCTTCGCCCTGACCATCAAGCAGAACGCCGTGGCGGTCGTGACCGACGGCACCGCGGTGCTCGGGCTGGGTGACATCGGCCCGCAGGCGGCACTGCCGGTCATGGAGGGGAAGTCGCTCCTGTTCAAGGAGTTCGCGGCGATCGATGCCTTCCCGGTGTGCCTCGCCACGAAGGACGTCGAGGAGATCGTCCGGACGGTCAGGCACATCGCGCCGGTCTACGGCGGCATCAACCTCGAGGACATCGCGGCGCCGCGCTGCTTCGAGATCGAGGAGCGGCTGCAAGCGGAGCTCGACATCCCCGTGTTCCACGATGACCAGCACGGCACCGCCGTCGTCGTGCTGGCGGCCTTGCTCAACGCGCTCCGGATCGTGCGCAAGGAGCTGGGAGACATCTCGGTGGTCGTGTGCGGCGTCGGGGCGGCCGGGACGGCCACCATCCGGATCCTCCGGTCGGTCGGGGTCCGCCGCATCCTGGGGGTCGACGAGCACGGCATCCTGGCGCCCGGGCGGCCCGAACCGATGGACGCCATGAAGCGCCGCGTTGCGGAGGAGACGAACGCCGAGGACCGACGAGGCCGTCTGTCGGACGCAGTGGAGGGGGCCGACGTGTTCATCGGCCTGTCCGTTCCCGGGGTTCTCCGGGCCGGCGACGTCAAGGCGATGGCGCGGGACCCGATCGTCTTCGCCATGGCCAACCCGGTGCCCGAGATCATGCCCGAGGACGCGGCGCCGCACGTCCGCGTGATGGCGACCGGCCGGTCCGACTACCCAAACCAGATCAACAACGTTCTCTGCTTTCCCGGCTTTTTCCGGGGCCTCCTGGACTGCCGAGCGGTGCGGGTGACCGACGAGATGAAGGTCGCCGCCGCTCACGCGATCGCGTCCGTGGTGAGCCGCCGAGAGCTTCACGAGGAGTACGTGATCCCCAGCGTCTTCAACAAGAAGGTCGCGCCGGCCGTGGCCCGCGAGGTCGTTCGGGCGGCCCACCAGCGCGGGCTCGCCCGTCGGCGCCGGCGGGCGACGCACCTCTGACCGCGGCCCGGATCCCCCTGCGCATGTCGGACGCATTCGCGGAGCTGGCGCGGCGCACCGAGGAGATCTCGCCCTTCCTGGCGGTCGAGGTCTTCGAGCGCGCGCAGGAGCTGGAGCGCCAGGGTCACGAGATCGTGCATCTCGAGTTCGGCGAGCCCGACTTCGAAACCCCCGAGGTCGTGCGCGAGGCTGCCGTCCGGGCGATCCGCGACGGACGCACGAAGTACGCCCACAGCCTGGGCATCCTGCCGCTGCGCGAGGCGATCGCCGAGCACTACCAGCAGACCTACCGGGTGGCCGTGTCACCCGACCAGGTGCTGGTGACGGCGGGCACGTCGCCGGCGATGCTGCTCCTCTTCACCGGGCTCCTGTCCGCGGGCGACGAGGTCGTCCTGTCGGACCCGCACTACGCGTGCTATCCGAACTTCGTCCGCTACGCCGATGCCGTTCCGGTCTACGTTCCCACTCCCGAGTCCGAGGGCTGGATCCTCCGGGCCGAGGCGGCCCGCGAGCGGCTCTCCCCGCGCACCCGGGCGGTCATGGTGAACTCGCCGGCCAACCCGACCGGCGCCGTGACCTCGCCCGACCGGCTGGCCGGGTTGGCCGACCTGGCCGATCGTCACGGTTGCTGGATCGTGTCGGACGAGATCTACCACGGCCTCAGCTACGAGGGGCCGGACCACAGCATCCTCGAGTACACGGATCGCGCGTTCGTGTTCAACGGCTTCTCGAAGGCGTACGCGATGACCGGATGGCGCCTCGGGTACGTGATCGCACCCAAGGCGTACGTGCGCACGCTCCAGACGCTCCACCAGAACTTCTTCATCTCGTCGAACGAGTTCGTGCAGTGGGCCGGCGTGGCCGCTCTGCGCCAGGCGTCGGCCGACGTCCAGCGATTCCGCGCGATCTTCGACGAGCGGCGGCGGGCCATGGTGGACGGGCTGCGCTCGATCGGGCTCGGCGTGGGGGTGGAGCCGACCGGGGCGTTCTATGTCTTCGCCGACGCGCGCCGCTTCGCCAGCCGGTCGTACGACTTCGCCTTCGAGATCCTCGCCGAGACCCGCGTGGCGGTCACCCCGGGAATTGATTTCGGGTCGGGTGGCGAGGGCTATCTGCGCTTCTCGTACGCGAACAGCCTCGAGAGGATCGGGGAGGCCCTGTCGCGGCTCGGCGTCTTCTTGCGCGACCGACCGGCGCCGGGCGCGGAGCCGCCGGCGTGACCCCGTGGGACGTCCGTCTCGCCCGACGCCTCGTGCGCCCCCTTCGGCACACGCCGCTCACCCCGAATGCGCTGACCACCCTCGGGCTCCTCTGCTCGCTGGGCGCGGCGACCCTCATGGCGTCCGGCGATCCCTCGCGCTGCGCCTGGGGCGGCACGCTCTTCATGGTCGCCGTGCTCGTCGACCACATGGACGGAGAGTTCGCCCGGCTGACCGGCATGACGAGCCGATTCGGCCACTACTACGACCATGTCGCCGCGGGCCTCGGATACGTGAGCCTGTTCCTCGGCCTCGGGATCGGATTGCAGGAGAGCTGGCTCGGGACCCGGGCGCCCATCGCGGGCGGCATCGCCGCCGCGTCGATCGCGGCCGTCTTCCTGATCCGTGTCTTTCTCGAAGAGACGGCCGGGAAGACGATGGTCGCGCAGGCGAACTGGCGGGGATTCGAGCCGGAGGACGCGCTGTACGTCGTGGGGCCGATCGCCTGGACGGGAGCGCTGGCGCCCTTCCTGCTGTCGGCGGCGGTGGGCGCGCCGGTGTTCCTCGTCTGGGTCGCGTGGTGCGCCGCCGCCCGGCGGTCCGCCACCGCGCCGGCGCACGGGGACCGGCGCCTCGGTTGACCTCCGTGCGGACGGAGCCGGAGCCCGTTGACGGCCACGACGCGCGGCCCTAGGCTCGGTCGAGCGAGCGGGGCCGGACGAGCTTCGCGCGTCGGCCCGCGGGGGTGATCATGGCCAGCGCGACGGACGGCGATCTCGTCGGGCACTTTCGTGTCGCGTACGAGTCGTTGGTCCGATATCCCGTGCTGATCGCCCCGCCGCTGGCGGTCGGCATCCTGGGGTTTGTCCTTCTGCTCGTCGTCTTCCTGCTCGCCGGTGGCGCGACCGTGATGGGCGCTCTCATGGGCGGCTTCCAGGGCGGCGGCGACGTGATGGCGGCGATCGGCATCGTGGGAGTGGTCTTCACGATGCTGAGCTTCGGTCTCGTGATGGCGCTGCTCTGGCTCGTCAGCTCGTGCATGGTCGTGATGATGGCGCGTGACGCGCTGGACGGTCGCGAGCCCGCCATGGGGCCCGCCCTCACGGCGGTGCTGGGGCGCCTCGGCCCGGTCGTCTGGGCGTCCTCGCTCGTGACGATCGTCGTGGGGCTCGGGTTCCTGTTCCTCGTGATCCCGGGCGTCGTGGCCGCGGTGCTCCTGGTTTTCACGATGCCGGCGGTTCTCCTCGATGGGCTCGGCGCGACCGCCGCCATGAAGCTGAGCGTGGCGATCGTCCGACGCCACCTCGGCGCCGTGATCGGTTTCGTCGTGGGGTCGCTGCTCGTGCTGGTGGCGGTCGCCTTCGGATCCTGGATCGTCGGGATGATCCCGTTGCTCGGGTTCCTGGCGTCCTTCGCCCTGCACGGTGCCGCGCTGAGCTACCTCACCGTCGTCGCCGTCCGCCTCTACCGGGGGCTGGCGACGACGTGATCGGAGGGGTCGGCGCGTGAGGGAGTCACCGGAGGCGCGGCGACGGCGCGCCCGCGCCATCGTCCGGCATCTCGAGCGCGCCTATCCCGACGCGGCGTGCGCGCTCCGATTCACGACGCCGCTCGAGCTCTTGGTCGCCACCATCCTGTCGGCCCAGTGCACCGACGAGCGGGTGAACCAGGTCACCAGCGCCCTCTTCCGGAAGTACCGCGAGGCGGCAGACTACGCGAAGGCGGATCCCGCGACCTTCGAGGGCGAGATCCGGTCGACGGGGTTCTTCCGGGCCAAGACGCGCTCGACGCTCGCCATGGCCCGGGCGCTGCTGGAACGCCACGGCGGCGAGGTTCCCTCCACGCTCGAGGCGCTGACAGCGCTGCCGGGCGTCGGCAGGAAAACCGCCAACGTCGTGCTCGGCAACGCCTTCGGTATCCCGGGGATCGCCGTCGACACCCACGTGTTCCGGGTGACCCAGCGGCTCGGTCTCGCGAAAGCCGACGACCCCGACCGGATCGAGGCCCAGCTGGCGGACGTCGTGCCTCGCCCCGGCTGGACGCGCTTCTGCCACCTGATACAGGCTCACGGCCGCCGGGTGTGCCTGGCCAGGGCCCCGGCCTGCCCGGCCTGTCCCGTGCGCGCGCTCTGTCCGTGGCCCGGGAAGACGGTCGGCGGGGGCGCCCCGCGCGCGGCGTCGGCCGCCGCGCGCCCGCGGCCGGCGGCCTATCGGAGTCGCTGACCTCCGGCCGGAGGCGTCGGGAGCGTCAAACTGAGACACTACCGGAGCGTCACGGGGGTTGACACCCCGGGACGCCTCCGATATGGTTACTGCTTGCGATTTGCGCCGGAGCGGTCCGCCTCGAAGTGGCCGTCCGCTCATCACTATCTCGAGAGCGTGGAGACGGACGTCGTATGCCGACGGTCATGCCGAAGAAGGAAGCCTTGCCGCGGAGCTGGCACCTCATCGACGCCGACGGGCAGGTCCTCGGTCGGCTCGCCGCCCGCGTTGCGACCCTCCTGATGGGAAAGCACAAGCCGATCTGGGCGCCGCACGTGGACACCGGGGACCACGTCGTGGTCATCAACGCCGCGAAGGTCCACCTCACGGGCCGGAAGCTCATGGGCAAGCTCTATCGGACCCATTCCGGCTACATCGGCGGCCTGAAGGAGACGCGGGCCGACACGATGCTTCGCACGCATCCGGAGCGCGCGGTCGAGTGGGCGGTGTCGGGGATGCTGCCCAAGACGAAGCTCGGCCGCGCGATGGTGAAGAAGCTGAAGGTCTACCGCGGGGACGATCACCCGCATCAGGCGCAGCGGCCTCAAGCGTTGCCCGCCCGTAAGAAGGAGTCGTGATGGCCGAGCTGGTGCAGTTCTACGGGACGGGTCGGCGCAAGACCTCCGTCGCCCGCGTCTTCCTCCGCCCCGGTCAGGGGCGCATCATCGTCAACCGTCGGCCGTTCGAGGACTACTTCCCGCGCGAGACTCTCCGTCTGATCGTGACCCAGCCGCTCGAGCTCACGGGGACGACCTCCCAGATGGACGTGCGGGTCAACGTCGGCGGCGGCGGGCTGTCGGGGCAGGCGGGCGCCGTCCGCCACGGGATTGCCCGGGCGCTCCTCGAGTTCAACACCGAGCTGCGGCTTCAGCTCAAGCGGGCGGGGATGCTCACGCGCGACCCACGGATGAAGGAGCGCAAGAAGTACGGGCAGCCGGGCGCGCGCAAGCGCTTCCAGTTCTCGAAGCGGTAGTCCGGATCCCTCGGAGCGACCCCGGGAAGGTCCAGGCGACCTTCCCGGTTCGTTTTTGGAGAGGCCATGGTGAGCGGCGGCGACTTCGAGTGGACCGAGGGCGGCATCACCGCGGTCCCGGGAATCCTTGCCGCCGGCGTCCACGCCGGCATCAAGGCGACCGCGGCCCGGGACCTGGCGCTCGTGTACTCCTCCACCCCGGCCACGGCCGCCGGCGTCTTCACGACGAACCGCATTCAGGGCGCGCCCGTGAAGGTCAGCCGGGAGCGTCTGCGGAGCGGCGTGGCCCAGGCCATCGTCGCCTCCAGCGGGTGCTCGAACGTGGCCACGGGCGAGCAGGGCATCCGCGACGCCCGGGAGATGACGGAGATCGTCGCCAAGCACCTCCGGATCCCGGACGAGCGCGTTCTCGTCGCCTCGACGGGCATCATCGGCCGCTACCTGCCCATGGAGAAGATCCGGCCGGCGCTGCCGAAGCTCGTGAAGGCGCTGACCCCGCAGGGCAGCCGCGCGGCCGCCGAGGGCATCATGACGACCGACACCCATCCGAAGGAGGCGGCGCTCCGGGTGGAGATCGGCGGCCGGCGGGTGACGATCGGCGGCATCGCCAAGGGGACCGGGATGATCCACCCCTTGATGGGCACGATGTTCGGCTTCATCGCCACCGACCTCGGAGTGGAGCGCGACGCGCTCCAGGGGGCGCTTCGCCGGGCGGTCGGCGGCTCGTTCAACCGCATCAGCGTCGACGGAGATCGCAGCACCAGCGACACGGTCGTGATCCTGGCCAACGGCTTGGCCGAGAACCAACCGCTGGCGCGAGGGGACCGGCGGCTGCGCCCGTTCCAGCAGGCGCTCGACGCCCTGACCCAGCGCCTGGCGGTCATGCTGGTCAAGGACGGCGAAGGCGCGACCCTCGTGATCGACGTGCGTGTTCGGGGCGCCAAGGCGCGCCGGGACGCGGAGATGGCGGCCCGCTCCATCGCCAACTCGCCCCTCTTCAAGACGGCCATGGCCGGCCGCGATCCCAACTGGGGTCGCGTCATGTCCGCCCTGGGCGCCTCGGGCATCGCGCTAGAGGAGGATCGGGTCGCGATCTGGTACGGCGAGGAGCAGGTCGCGGCCGGTGGCCGGCTCCGGGAGGACGTTCGCTGGGACCGGGTCAAGGCGGAGCTGGCCAAGCCCGAGGTGACGGTCACGGTGGACCTCGGCCTGGGCGCGGCTCAGGAGCACATCTGGACCTGCGACCTGACGACCGACTACGTTAAGATAAACATCGGCACCAGCTAACATCACACACGCGCCCCGGGGTCGGTGGCGGCGCCGCGGTAACGCGGCCAGCCGCAGGGGGCGCGGCGGCGAACCGACCGGGAGGAACCATTCGGGATGGCCCAGATCACCATGAAGGAGCTGCTCGAGGCCGGAGTCCACTTCGGCCACCAGACGAAGCGGTGGAATCCGAAGATGGCCAAGTACATCTTCGGCGAGCGCAACGGCATCTACATCATCGACCTCCAGAAGACCCTGAAGAAGTTCCGCGAGGCCCAGGTGTTCGCCCGCGACCTCGCCGCCGGCGGAGGGAGCCTCCTGTTCGTGGGCACCAAGAAGCAGGCCCAGGAGACCATCGCCGACGAGGCGGCCCGCTGCGGCATGTACTACGTGAACCAGCGGTGGCTCGGCGGGACGCTCACGAACTTCTCCACGATCCGGAAGTCGATCAACCATCTGAAGCGGCTCGAGGAGATGCGCGACGCGGGGGAGTTCGAGCGCGTCACCAAGAAGGAAGCGGCCGGGCTCGACCGCGAGCGCGGCAAGCTCGAGAAGGCGCTGTTCGGGATCAAGCAGATGGACGGCTTGCCCTCCGCCGTCTACATCATCGATCCGCGGAAGGAGCGCATCGCGGTCGCCGAGGCGCAGAAGCTCTCGATCCCGATCATCGCGATCGTGGACACGAATTGCGACCCGAGCGGGATCGACTATCCGATCCCGGGCAACGACGACGCGATCCGGGCGATCCGGCTCATCACCTCGAGGATCGCGGACGCGGTCGTCGAGGGACGCGGCGTCTCCGCCAAGATGACCGATGAGGCCGAGGCGTCGAGCGGGGATTCCGAGCTGGCCGCGTCCGTCGGCGACGAGGCGGAAGCCGTCGCGGCGACACAGCCCAGCGGCGTCTAGCGAGACGCCGCGATCAGCGCGGCTCGGGCTGAGCGGGTGCCGCCCTCGGGACGGCTCGTCCCGAGCCCCGCCGGACGGCGCCGCGGCGACCATTCGGTTTCGGCGACAGGAGGATCTCGGGAATCATGGCCACGACGGCGGAGAAGGTACGCGAGCTCCGGGACAAGACCGGAGCCGGCGTGATGGATTGCAAGGAGGCGCTGGCCGCCTCCGGCGAGGACCTCGAGAAGGCGGTCGACTTCCTCCGGAAGAAGGGGCTCGCATCGGCGTCGAAGCGCGCGAACCGGCAAGCCCGGGACGGCGTGGTCGGCTCGTACATCCATGCGGGCGCGAAGCTCGGCGTGCTCATCGAGGTGAACTGCGAGACGGACTTCGTCGCGCGGACCGAGCCGTTCCAGGAGTTGGTGAAGGGCCTGGCGATGCAGGTTGCGGCCGCCACCCCGCGCTGGGTGTCCCGTGAGGAGATTCCGGAGGACGTGATCGAGCGGGAGCGGGAGATCTACCGGCAGCAGATGGCCGATCAGAAGAAGCCTCCGCAGGTGCTCGACAAGATCATCGAAGGGAAGCTCGCCAAGTTCTACGAGGAGGCGTGCCTCGTGGATCAGGTCTACATCCGCGACGCCGGCGGCAAGCTGCGGGTCGGCGACCTCGTCGCCCAGGTGAGCGCGCAGACCGGCGAGAAGATCGCCGTGCGGCGCTTCGTGCGGTTCCAGGTCGGTGAGTGAGGCGAAGCCCCGGTTCAAGCGAATCCTGCTGAAGCTCTCCGGCGAGGCGTTGGCCGGCGAGCAGGGGTACGGCATCGATCCCGCCGTCCTGGAGCGGATCGCGCGGGAGATCCGGACCATCCACGAGCTCGAAGTCGACACCGCCGTCGTGATCGGCGGCGGGAACATCTTCCGGGGCCTCCAGGCCTCGGCCTCCGGGATGGACCGCGCCTCGGCCGACTACATGGGCATGCTGGCGACGGTCATCAACGGGCTCGCGCTCCAGAGCACGCTCGAGAAGGCGGGCCTGATGACCCGCTGCCAGTCGGCCATCGACATGCCGGCGGTGGCCGAGCCGTACATTCGGCGGAAGGCGATCCGGCACCTCGAGAAGGGACGGATCGTCATCTTCGCGGCGGGAACGGGCAACCCGTTTTTCACGACCGACACCGCCGCCGCCCTGCGGGCCGTCGAGGTCGGCGCCGAGATCATCCTGAAGGCGACCAAGGTGGACGGCATCTACTCCGCCGATCCCATGGTGGACCCGCGGGCCGTGCGGCTCGACCACGTCACCTACATCGAGGCGCTGAACCGGGGCCTCCGGGTCATGGACACGACGGCCATCTCGCTGTGCATGGAGAACAAGCTGCCGATCGGAGTCTTCAACCTGAACACTCCCGGGAATCTCCGGCGGGTCGTCTGCGGGGATCCGGCGGTCGGGTCTTTCGTCAGCGACAACGCGCCGTGATCGAGGTGACGCCATGACCACGGCCCAAGCCGTCTACAAGGATGCCGAGACGCGGATGCAGGGCGCTCTGGACGTCCTCTCCCGCGAGTTCGCCGGCGTGCGGACCGGCCGAGCCAACACCGCGCTCCTGGAAGGGATCCGCGTCGACTACTACGACACCCCCACGCCGCTCAATCAGGTCGCGAGCGTGTCGGTCCCCGACGGGCGGACGCTGACGATCCAACCCTGGGACCAGGCGACGCTGGTCAAGATCGAGCGGGCCATCCAGAAGTCGGATCTCGGCCTGACGCCCATCAACGACGGCAAGCTGATCCGCCTGTCCATTCCCCCGCTGAACGAAGAGCGGCGCAAGCAGCTTGCCAAGTCGGTGGGCAAGCTCGCCGAAGAGGCCCGGGTGGCGATACGAAACGTGCGGCGGGAGGCCAAGGAGAAGGTCAAGGCGCTCCTCAAGGACAAGAAGATCCCCGAGGACGACGAGCGACGGAGCGAGACGGAGCTCCAGAAGCTCACCGACCGGTTCACACAGAAGGTCGAGGAGCTCCTGAAGAAGAAGGAGCAGGAGATCCTGGAGTTTTGACCGCCGACGCTCCCGGCTCGGCGGCGGACGCGCTCACCGCCGACGCCGCCGCCCTGCTCGACTCGATCCGCCAGCAGCCGCTGCCGCGGCACGTCGCCGTGATCATGGACGGCAACGGGCGGTGGGCGGGTCTCCGCGGCCTACCCCGGGTTGCCGGCCACCGGGAAGGGGTGCGGACGGCGCGGCAGACGGTCCGCACGGCCGGCCGGCTCGGCATCGAGGTCCTGACGCTGTACGCGTTCTCCTCCGAGAACTGGACTCGGCCGGCCGCCGAAGTGAGCTTCCTCATGCGGCTCCTGGAGAGCTCGGTCGACGAGGAGCTTCCCGGCCTGATCGAGAACAACGTGCGGCTCCGGGCGCTCGGCGAGCTGGACACTCTGGCCGACGGCGTGCGGCGAAGCGTGGAACGCGCCGTTCTGGCCACGCAGGGGAACACGGGCCTCACGCTCCAGATCGCGCTCAACTACGGGGGGCGGCGGGAGCTGG
>Ga0075421_100010057_pt1 | contig 11667 bp, 11 predicted proteins | sample SoiMetdeltSBSDD5_FD_75292 | JGI IMG/M metagenome (GOLD analysis project Ga0075421, IMG submission 75292) | Bulk soil microbial communities from a Populus tree surrounding site in Tennessee, USA - Soil MetaG P. deltoides SBSDD5 | ecosystem: Environmental > Terrestrial > Soil > Tree plantation...
TGTTGCTGTGAGCTGGAACTGGTTGCTGCAGGGTAACAGCCAGAACCCTCGGGAAGTCCCTCTCCAGTCGAGAGGCCTCCCGAGGGTTCTCTGGTTTTCACCCTGCAGCATTCAGTACCAGCTCACAGCAAACAGCGCTGGTTGCCGTTCCCGATTCCCGATTCCCGATTCCCGACCTAGTTCTGCTATTCTCGGTTGCCGACTCTGAACGTCTCCGTGCGCTGCTCGTAGCGACGGGTCTCTCCGCCAAGGAGCCGGGTGGCGAGTGTCGACAGGCCACGGCCGAGCGCCGTGCCCGGGTTTCGCTTTCCGCGCACCGCCGGCCGCAACTCGCCTCGAAGCCACCGCTCCAATTCGTCGAGGTCAGACATCGACATCACTTCGACCTCGAGCACGACGTTGTAGTACTGCCGCGCCCGGGTGCGACGCGCCGGAAGCGACGCGAGGTATGGACGCGCGATCGCCGCCTGCGCGTCCTCGTAGCGCTCGAAGCGGCCGATCGTCTCGACGCCATTGCCGAAATGCCGCGAGATTCGATACGTCTTCGTCAGCGGCTCGTAGCGGACGAACACGTCCCACTCGACCGACGCCTCCACGTCGTCGAACCACCCACCGCGCGACCACAGGTCGGCGCGATAGTGGAGGCGCGCAGGAAATCCATTCTGCAGAAGCCTCCGCAGCTCACCGTCCGCAATGATGTTTGCCGTGCGGACCACCGGGCCGCGCGGCACCGCTTCGCCATTAGCGGGGAGTGTCACATCGATCCCCGCCGAGTGTTGCGACCGGGGTTCCTCGGCGTTCGCGCTTCCATCGCGTCGTGCCGATGCCTGCGCGCCAGCGACAACCGTGGGAGGACCCACCGTCAATGCGAGAGCGAGGACGACCGCGAACGCGCGCACGTGACTCAGAACCGGCGCCCCACGCGGACGAAGAAGTTCGGCGGCTCCTTCGAGTCCGACACGGACTTGGCGACGAACAGGCCAAGCATCCCCGCGTCGAAGCCGATACCGACGTCGGTCCTGAACGTCGAAGGCGAGGGAAAGTCGCCGTTCGGGTACTGCAGGTCACCCTGTTGCGGGCCCACGAGCCAGCCGCGCCCCGCGTCGGCGAACACGACCCACTGTGCGCGATGGCGCCAGCCGCCACGCTTCCATGAGTTGTCGAAATCGAGGTCGTCGAACAGCGAGATCCAGAGGTCGCCCCGGTACTCGACCTGCGCGAGCACCATCCGTTCGCATTGAGCCGGAACGCCTAACGGGATCTCGCCGCCGGTGCTGCACTGCCGCACGTCGTCGCCGGAGCCGGTGCGACGGAAGGGGTAGCCCGGGAGCGTGCCCGGTCCACCCACGGAGAAACGGCGCTGCAGCGGGAGCTCGTCACCGTTCAACCACCCGCCGGCAACGAGGCGGAGGTTGAGCTGTCCTTCGGGCGAAACCCGGTTGTAGCGACGGAGATCGAGGAACCCGCGCGCGTACCTCGTGAAGCCGTCGGTGTCGGGATCCCGTACGCCGGGCGATGTGGCACCGAACGCCGTCGTGGTTCCGGAGCCATACTCGTAGTCGGCCGTGATGTACCACCCCGAGCGCGGATCCTCGTCGTGCGTCCGGGTGTCTACCTGCAGCGTCCCGTTCGTGACGTGGAATCGGCCTTCGTCCATTGACGGGTTCGGGCGCCAGTCCTGACCGTTCCGGAACAGCGTAAAGGGGTCGAGTGTCTCGCGCATCGCCCACCGCTCATCGCTGAGTGATGCCGTGAGGTCGAGCCCCGGCACGATCGTCAGGCGGACGAAGCCCGAGCCCCCGTGACGGTTGTAGTAGTCGCGGTAGTCGCGGTGCAGGAAGAACGACGCCAGGCCGACTTCCACATCGCTCAAGTGCCAATCTTCGGGCGGATCGACGACATCGAACAGCTTGCCGCCAACGGTGAGCCCGGGGCGACCGCCGACCGAGAGCTCGGTCTTCACGCTGTGGCCGACCGTGGCCGAGTTCCACTTGAGCTCGTCCCCGGTTCGGAAGATCCCCATCACGTCCACCGAGAGGCGGCTGACGCCGAACCGGTGGCCGAACGACGGTCCGAGGTAGATCGGCAGCCCCTCGACCCGGTTATACGTTCGCGCCGAGATGAGGCGAAGATCGCTGTAGCTGCGAGAATGCCACTTCTGCCGGTGGTTCCACCATCGCGCGTCCTCTTCACTCGAGCCCGACGGGATCAGCCGGTCGCCCTCGCGGCGATAGGTCAGGCGCTGGCGATACATTCGCACATCGCCGCCGATGAACGCGTCGTCCTTTCCATTCACGTTCCCGCCGACGACGAGAATCTGCCCCTCGACGCGCGCGCCCGGCTTGAGAAGCACGTCGGAGTTGATCGCGATCACGCGACCGTTGACGCGGCCGGCGATCGTCACCGGACCGTTGAGAACGGCGACGTCCCCGGTGATCACGCGGCCGCTGTCCACTTCGTAGGCGCCCGTCGCCCGTACCGTCGCGGGTGAGTTGAACGCGTCGGTGACCTCACGCTCGATCTCCGGCGGGAGGAGCCGCGTATCGAGCACCGTATCGCGCGGTGCGTTCGTCTGCTGTGCGCTCGCAGCCAGCGGAACGATCATGCACGCGAGCGTGGCCAGCCCGCGCGCCGCGAGGAGCTTCGTCATGCGCTCTCCGAGAGAGATTCGAGTCGCGCTCACGCTAGGCACCTCTCATACCGGGGTGCCGCCGCACGATACTCATAAACACCACAACGAGTTCCGATTTCGCAAGCGCCCTCGCCCGCTCGGTCGTGTCCTTTCGTGAGGGCAGGGGTGTGTCGGCGCGTTACGAAGGCGTCGACTCGGCACGTTCAGGGCGTTCCGCGCGATCGGACCGGTCGACGCGATCAGCATCCACGATCCCGAGGCGCTTCATGCGCCGGTAGAGGTTCGGCCGGTCGGTCTGGAGGCGACGTGCCGCCTCGGCCACATTGCCGCCGGCCACGGACAGAGCTCGGGTGATCAACATCCGCTCGTACTCGTCGAGCGTGTCGGTGAGCGAGGCGTCCAGCGCACCCGCGTTAGGGAGGGATAGCGGCTCCGACAACCGCGCCGATGTGGACGGTAGCACCCCGGTCACCTCCTCGATCGACACCTGCCGGCCCGCATGCAGGATCGCCAGGCGCTCCACGATGTTCGCGAGCTCACGCACGTTGCCAGGCCACCGATGCCGTACGAGGACGTCGAGTGCTTCCGGGGTCCACGACGTCAGGGGCTGCCCTGTTCGCCCGCGATGGACCAGCGAGAAGTGGCGGACGAGCTCGGGAATGTCATCCGGGCGCTCTCGGAGCGGTGGGATCGAAAGCGGGATGACGTTGAGTCGGAAGAACAGGTCCTCGCGGAATGTCCCAGCCGCGACCGCCCGAGCGAGATCCTTGTTCGTGGCCGAGACGATCCGCACATCCACGCGAATGGGACGCCCGCCGCCGACCCGCTCGATCTCGCCGGACTCAATGGCGCGCAGCAGCTTCGCTTGCGCCTCCGCGCCGAGGTCGCCGACCTCATCCAGGAACAGCGTGCCGCGGTCCGCGAGCTCGAACCGTCCGATTCGTCGTTCGGTCGCGCCCGTGAACGCGCCGCGCTCGTGACCGAACATCTCGCTTTCCACGAGATCGCGCGGAATGGCGGCGCAGTTCACGCGCACGAACGGCCGATCGCGGCGCGGGCCGCCGGCGTGGATGGCGGCGGCCACGAGCTCCTTCCCGGTGCCGGACTCGCCCGTGATGAGCAGCCGCGCGTCCGACGGCGCGACGCGGGCGATCAGCTCGCGGACGCGTCTCATCGCCGCGCTGCTTCCGACCATTTCGCCGGCGAGTCCCAGGTCGGCGCGCAGGACGTGTCGCTCGCGACGGGCGCGCCGCAACTCGAGGGCCGACGCGAGGGCGAGAAGCACACCCTCGGGCGTGAGCGGTTTCTCGAGGAAGTTGAACGCGCCGAGCTTCGTCGCGCGCACGGCGTCGCTCAACCCCGCACGGCCGCTCATCATGACGACGGGGAGGTCCGGTGCACGCTCTCGTAGCGCCGCGAGCACGCCCATCCCATCTAGTTCGCCCGGCATCATCAGGTCCACGAGGGCGACGTCGGGTTCTGCGTCCGTGGCGAGCGCCACACCACGCGCGCCATCGGCGGCCTCGCGAACCTCGTACCCCTCGGAGGCGAGGAGCGCGCCCACCATCCGCCGGATGTTGGGCTCGTCGTCGACGATCAGAACGGACGGCATCGCGCGGCCGACTCGTCAGGCACGTCGCCGGCGCCGGCGACGAGAGCGATGGTCGATCACCCTTAACGCCGCTCGCGGGCGCGGAGCATCGGCGCGTCCGCCGGCTCCGGTTCCGGCTCCGGCAGCGCGTGCATCCCGGATAGCACCTTGCTCGTAAACCGCTGCCCCTCCGAAATACGTTCTACCTCGAGCGCGATAGCGTCGACGGCATGCTCGATCCGTTCGAGGCGCATACGCGTGTCGTTGTCCGCCAATGGAGCGGCGGCCCGTTTGTCCATCCGGCGCGCGAATGCGCGAGCGAGCGGGACGCCGATGGCAATGACGGCGCACATCACGAAGAACGCGACGGCGATGATGATCGCGCCCTCCGGGACCTGCGGGCCTCCCGGGAACTCCTGTACCCATGGCGGTGCCTGCCCGGCCTGCGCCTTCCACTCGGCATCGCGTGCCTGCCGCTCCGCGTTGCGGACCACGCGCTCGGCGTCCCGTTGTGCGCGTTCTGCATCGCGCTGCGCGCGTTCAACCTGTTGCTGCGCCTCGCGGAGGGCACGCTCCACATCGGCTTGCGCGCGCGCCGCGGCTTCCTGCCCAACGGCACGAGCGGCCTCCGCCTGCTGTACGATGCGCACAACTTCGGCGCGCGTCGGCGCGGCCTGTGCGACAATGATCGTCACCCCACTGAAATCAACGGCCATGATTCCCTCCGTCCCGTGGCCGCGTCGTTGGTCGTCGCGCGGCGGGTCGTGCCTCACGCATCGCGGCTGCCCGTACGTTGCGGCACCGCGACCCGCTCCGGCGATCCGTCAGTCATGAGTCGAGTCACGAAGCGCTGTCCCTCGGCGATTCGCTCCACCTCGATGGACATCGCCTCGATGGCTTGCTCGATCCGTTCCAGCCGTGCCGACGTGTCGGGCGGCGTCAGCGGCTGAATGCTCTGCCGGTCCCACCGCCGAATGACTGCCCGCACGAGCGGGATTCCGATCGACATCACGATCACGGTGAAGAACAACGCGATCGGTACGACAATGTCTTCGTCCACTCGTCTCGTCTCCTAGGGGTTGGCGCGCTGGTTCGCGCGAGGCAGCGGCGGCGCCTCCGCGGGCGGCTCGCTCCCGGCACGACCCGCCAGCAGCTTCGATGTGAAGCGTTGTCCCTCGGCGATACGCTCGACCTCGATGGCAATTGCGTCGATTGCCTGCTCCATCCGCTCGAGGCGAGCATCGATCTCGGTGGGGACGTGATTCGCGCCGCGAGTGCTGCCGTGGTCGATCCGACGCGCGATCGCTCTCGCAATCGGCGCCCCGATGACGACGACCGGGATCATCGTGAACATCACGATCGGAATCAGTTCACCGGGAATGGGCACTGACTGCCTCCGTTGCGTCGATGCCGGAAGTGGGCAGCGTGAATCGAATCTCCGTCCCGTCGCCAACCGTGCTCGCGGCGTGCACGCTCCCATTGTGCGCGAGCACCGTCTGGCGCGCGATGGCCAATCCCAACCCGGTGCCGCCCGGCTTGTGCGTCACGTACGGTTCCCAGATGCGGGCCAGCCGATCCGGTGGAATCCCGCATCCCGAGTCGCGCACGGAGATCACGATACCGTCGTCGCCGTTCCGGCGCTCCCGCGCGACGGTCACGCCAATGCGGGCGGGTCGTTCGGGCCGGTCCGCCCGCCCCGAGCGACACGCGTCGACCGCGTTGAGCAGGACGTTCGAGAGCGCGCGCGCGAGGGCATCATGGTGGCCGCGGACCATCGGTACGTCACCCTCGATGCGGACATCGGCTTCGACGTCAGGCGGTACGGACACGCGCGTGGTGTAGCGCACGAGCTCCGCGACGTCCACGTCCGCCGGCGGCCCCTCGGGAAGTCGCCCGAACTGCGAGAAGCTCTTTGCCATATCCTCGAGGCGACGCGACTCGGCATCGAGCACGTCGACGACTTCGCTGAGCGAATCCGGAGCGTCGCGGCGAAGGCGCGCGACGGCGAAGCGGATGGGAGTGAGCGGGTTCTTGAGCTCGTGCGCCACTTGCCTCGCCGATTCACGGAATGCGCGGAGTCGTTCAGCCTCGATCTCGCGAGCCCTCGCATCGCGAAGCTCACGGGCCACGGCACGCATGCGTGAGCGCAGCACCGCGAACTCGGGAGCGCCCTTGCGTGGCGGTCCTTCCGGTAGCTCTTCCCCCCGTCCGAGCCGGTCGGTCCACCCGACGAGCTCGTCGATGGGACGGCTGAGCTGTCGACTGAGATGACCTGCCACGCGCGACGAGATGAGGATGAGAACACCTACCGCGACGATTGCAACGACAACGATTACAGGGACCGCGCGTTGCGCGACGAAGCCGAACCGTCGAGCCTGGGTGAGCGACTCCTGAAGCTCCAGCTCGTGCGCTCGCAGTGCCGCGCGGTCCTGCGCCGACAACGGCGCGCGCTGCGCCGCTGAGATCACCCGGCCGCCTGTTGCCGCCGCCCGCTCCCATGCCGAGCTGCCACTCACGAGCGGCAATGCTCTCGCGAACGTTCCCGCCCACACGAGCGTGAGCACGATCGACGGAAGCGTCGCGAACAGCGTCAGGATGAAGAACAGGCGCGTCCGGAAGCCGACTGGACTCACTCGGGCTCCTTACGGCATGGCTGGGAACGTGGTTTCGTAGAAGATACGCGGCGTCCATGGCGCGCGCTCCACCCCGCCCCCCGACCCCCACCGCATGAAGTTCCATACCTCATACCTCACCTTCAACACGAAGCGGCGCCAGGAGATCATCGACATCACCGACGAGGTGGAGAAATGCCGGGCAGCGGCCGGCATCGATGAGGGCATGATCCTCGTGTCGGCAATGCACATCTCGGCCTCCGTGTTCGTGAACGATCACGAACCGGGCCTCTGGAAGGACATTCTCGACTGGCTCGAGTCGCGTATCGCCCCGTGGTCGCCGGATGAGTACCGGCATAACAGCGGGACGGGTGAGGACAACGCAGCCGCGCATCTCAGGTCCCTGACGGTCGGCCATGAAGTGATCGTGCCGGTCACGAAGGGGAAGCTCGACTTCGGACCGTGGCAGCGCGTCTTCTACGGAGAATGGGACGGGCAGCGGCAAAAGCGGGTCATCCTCAAGGCCATGGGCGAGTGAACGACCAGAACGGCGCTGTTTGCCTTTCCACGCTGCAAACAGCTGGCTGCCGTTCGTTTGGTCTGTTCGGTAGACCCTAGTGTCTATTAGTTTTACCCGGTTCCCGATTCGGAGCATGATGGCGAACCTCTGGACGCTTGCGCAGGTGTTTCGCCAAAGTGCGCGTGAGCACGGTCAGCGAACCCTGGCAGTCGCAGGCGGAAGCAGGCAAAGCTACGCGCAGGTAGACGCCAGATCGTCGGCGTTGGCCGCCGCCATGTCCGAGTTGGGAATCGAGGCTGGCGATCGCGTTGCGATCATCCTGCCCAATCGACCGGAATGGATCGTTTCGTTGCTGGCGTGCGCCAAGCTCGGAGCGACCGTCGTTCCGGTCAACCCGCGACTCAACTACCACGAGCTCAAGTACCAACTCCGCCACGCCGAGGTCTCAGCCGCGGTGACGGCGGAGCAGTACGACGGGATCGATTTCCTCCAGTACTTCGAGGATGTCATCGCCGAGCTCCCCGACCTGCAGTACCTGGTCACGGTGGGAGACGAGGAGCTGTGGTACGACGACCGGATCTTCAGGTTCGAGGATCTCGTGTCGAGCGGGGAAGGGAGGCCATGCCCGGAGTCACCGTCGGCCGGCGATGACTCGGATCTGGCGCTCCTGTATACGTCGGGCACGATGGGGAAGCCGAAGGGTGTTCGCCTGTCGCACCGCGCGGTCGTCGAGACCGCGGTGCTGACCGGTGACGCCATCGCGATGAGTGCCGCGGATCGCGTGCTCGTGGCGCTCCCGCTTTTTACGATCTTCGGCTTCGGTGTCGTGGTCGGCGCGATTGCGGTTGGCGCCACGCTCGTGTTGCAGGAGGAATTCGACGCGCAGGGCGCCATTCGGCTCATGGAGGCGGAGCGCGTCACGGTCCTCCATGGCGTGCCAACGATGTTTCACCTGTTGATGCGGAATGTCACGTTCGATCCGTCACGGCTGCGCTGGTTGCGAAGCGGGATCATTGCGGGGGGCTCGGTATCCGAGGACCTCTCGGCTCGCGTTCGCGGCTGGTGCGACGTGGAGATCGCGTACGGCCTCACGGAGACCGGACCGACCGTCGCCGTCACTCGGCACACGGATTCCAGAGACAAGCGCGTCACCACCGTCGGGCGTCCGCTCCCGGGGGTGGAGGTGAAAGCGGTGGACTTCGTGACCGGAGCGCTCCATGGCCCCGAGGCCGTGGGCGAAATCGCGGTCCGAGGTCCGAACGTCATGCTGGGCTACGCCCGCATGCCGGCCGAGACCCGGCGCTCGTTCACGCCGGAAGGTTTTCTGCTCACCGGTGATCTCGGTATCATCGATGAGGACGGGTACGTGCGGATCGTCGGTCGCCGTCGCGAGACGATCCTGCGCGGGGGATATCAGATCTACCCGCGCGAGGTGGAGGACCAGCTCCGCGCACACCCCGCAGTGGACGATGTCTGCGTGATCGGCGTTCCCCACGACATCCTGGGTGAGCTGGTGTGCGCGTGCATCGTACCGGTCGAAGGCGCCGTGATCACGGGCGAAGAAATCAAGGAATTCGCCCGCGACACGGTGGCCGACTACAAGGTTCCCGATCTCGTTCGCTTCTTCGATGAGTTCCCGATGACCGGGAGCGGCAAGGTGAAGCGGCGAGAGCTCGAGCGCATGGTTGCGCTCGATCACACCGCCATCATAGGAAGTTCATGAACTCACGTCACCCGCGGCCGCCTCGCGCCCACGTCGCTCCGATTCACCGTGGGCCCCAGGCGATGCCCGCCGTGAGCGGCCCGATTCACACGCACGCGCCTAACGCCGCACTCCTCATCGATTTCGACAACGTCACGATGGGGATCCGCTCCGACCTGCAACAGGAGCTCCGCCACCTCCTCGGCTCCGAGATCATCAAGGGCAAGGTGGCCGTGCAACGCGCGTACGCCGACTGGCGCCGCTACCCGCAGTACATCGTCCCGCTCGCCGAGTCGTCGATCGACATGATCATGGCGCCCGCGTACGGGTCGTCGAAGAAAAACGCGACCGACATCCGCCTGGCCGTCGATGCGATGGAGCTCGTCTTCACGCGTCCCGAGATCGGCACCTACATCCTGCTCTCCGGCGATTCCGACTTCGCGAGCCTCGTGACGAAGCTCAAGGAGTACGGGAAGTACGTGATCGGCGTCGGCATCCGCGAGTCGTCCAGCGACCTGCTCGTCATGAACTGCGACGAGTATTACAGCTACAACGCGCTCGCCGGTCTCGTGAAGGCCGGTGAGGAGGAAGTGGTCAAGTACGACCCGTGGGAGCTCGTCAGCGAAGCGATCAAGCGGATGGCGCAGAACGGCGACGTGATGCGCTCCGACCGCCTGAAGCAGGTCATGCAGGAGATCGACAATTCGTTCGACGAGAAGAACCTCGGGATCTCGAAGTTCTCGCGCTTCTGTCTCGAGGCCGCGCAGCGCGGGCTCATCTCGGTGAACAAGCTCGAGAACGGGCAGCTCGAGGTCGGTCTGCCGCGTGAAACGCTCCCCCCGGTTGCGGACGCTACGGCAGCACGCCTGACGGCGCCGACACCCGACGACAACGGGGCGCGCGACGTGCGCGACGGGCGAGAGCCGCGCGAGGGCCGCGATGAGCGTGGTCGGCGCGGTCGGCGGGGTCGAGGCCGCGGTCGCGACCGCGAGGACCGCGGACCACGTCAGGTCACGGGGCAGATGCCAATTCCGCTGCCCGAAGTCACCGACGAGACGACCACGACGCCGCCGCACGGCGATGCGCTTTCACATCCACCCGCAACCGTCACCGGCGAGTCGCCCGCGGTCCGTCCGTCGGCCCCACCCGGGCCGGAGGAGGGTGCCATCGGTGTGGGCGGGGAACGCCTAACGCGGCAGGAGGCGTTCGGTCTCGTCGGCCGCGCCGTCGCCGCCCTGACCTCGGGCGATCGAGCGGTGCCCGCGACCCGCGTGCGCGAGAAGGCGTTCGAGCTGCTCGGACGCGACAGTGAGAGCCTGAGCGAGCGCAACTTCGTTCGCATCCTCAAGGACGCCCACGATGGTGACGTCATCGACCTGCGCCGGCGCGGCGATGACTACGAGGTCGCAGCCGCCGCGCAGGCGGCCCCGGTGGCCGAGCAATTGAACAGAGCAGCAGCGGCGACTTCGCCAGCGGCGCGCCCCGTTGCACCGGCACCCAGCCCGCGCGGTATGGGGCCGCGCGGCGCGCGCGCCCGCGGGCCGATCGGCCGCGGAGGCGAGGTCCCGCCGGACCTTCTGTTGCTCGGCGTCGTCGAGGAGGCGCCGCCGGCACGCGCTGACGTTGCGCCGATCGATACGGCATCGCACGACGCCGGCGAGATCGCCGAGACGACTCCACACGCGCCGGCGACGAAGCGGTCGCGCGGTGGCCGGAAGAAGGCGGCCGCGAAGAAAACCCCTGCCAAGACGACACGCGCGTCAGCCGCGCCTCCGACTGAAGCACCCGGCGCGGCAAAAGCGCAGGGCTCCTCGAAGCCGCGCCGCGGCCGCGCGAAGAAGAAGGCGGCGCCCGCGACCGCCGAGGCATGACCGAGCGCCGCGGGCGTACGTACCCCGCGGCGTTCTACGATCGGCCCACGGAGCTCGTCGCCCGCGAGCTCCTGGGGGCCATCCTCGAGTGCACGACCGACGACGGGGTAGCCTCGGGCCGCATCGTAGAAACCGAGGCGTACCTGGGCCCCGATGATCCCGCGTGCCATGCCGTCGTGGGTCGAACGGAGCGAACGTGGCATCTCCACGGACCCCCGGGCATCGCGTACGTCTACTTCATCTACGGCGCCCACTGGTGCTTCAACGCCGTGACCCGTGAGGCGGGCCACGGAAGCGCCGTGCTCGTTCGTGCCGTCGAGCCGGTTGCGGGGCTCGACCTCATGCGAGGGCGCCGTGGCCACCCGCGTCGCGACGTCGATCTCACGAACGGGCCGGGGAAGCTGTGCCAGGCGTTAGGCATCACGGGCACGCTCGACGGGGCTCGCCTCGATCGCCGGCCGCTGCGCATGCTCGCCGGGCCGCCGGTGTCCGACGCTGACGTCGTCGTGACACCGCGCATCGGGATCACCCAAGCCGCGGACTGGCCGCTCCGGTGGTACGTGCGGGGGAGTCCGCACGTGTCGGCCGCACGCCCCGGCCCCGCGCGTCCGCGCCGCCGCAGCCGTCGAGCGCCCTGATCCGCCGAGTCCTGATGGCGAGCGGGCCGCGCCAGTTGGCGCGGCCCGCTGTCATCCAATGAAACGCGACTACCGAGTCACCAAATCTTTTCGATCGCGTC
>Ga0075421_100010059_pt1 | contig 11666 bp, 8 predicted proteins | sample SoiMetdeltSBSDD5_FD_75292 | JGI IMG/M metagenome (GOLD analysis project Ga0075421, IMG submission 75292) | Bulk soil microbial communities from a Populus tree surrounding site in Tennessee, USA - Soil MetaG P. deltoides SBSDD5 | ecosystem: Environmental > Terrestrial > Soil > Tree plantation...
TCCAGAGCACGGCCGCCGGCGACCTGACACGCTTTATCCGTAACTATTTCGATACCACGACCGGACCCAAGACCGCGCCCGAGAGTTACCGCCGCATCGCCCAGGTGCTCCAGCGCTCACCGGGGGAGGTGCTGTTCCTGTCTGATATCGCGGCCGAGCTGGATGCCGCCCGGGCGGCTGGCATGCAGACCGTTCTCTGTTTCCGCGGGCCGGGCTTGCCCGACTCTCCCGGGGTGCACCCGGTCATTCGCACCTTCGATCAGGTCTCCGGTGCGACCTTCGCCCCGGGGTGACACCGCCGTACTAACTAGCTTGCCGCCGAATCTGCCGGAGCCGCTTGCCGCAGCGGCTGCGCTCCCTTTCCACCCACGATGCGCTTGACGGTCGTGCCGGCCGGGATCCTATCCGGCGGGGCGTCGAGCCCGTTTACCACCGCCAGGCGCTCTACTGGTATGGTGGACGGGTATTTCTGGTTGAACTCCTCCATCGACATGTCCCGGTCCAGTTTCACCAATTCCACTTTGTATGGCTCCACGTCGAGCCGCGCTTTATCAGTCAGCTCAGAAAAGCTGTTCATGGTGCGCTTGAAGGTCTCGTCACGGGCCTGCAGTTTGCCGCCGGGAGTGTACCCGAGCAGCTGATAGGTCAACTCCCCGTATTTGACAAAGGTGACCAGACCCTGAATGGGGCCTTGTTCAGTTTGGGTCTCGAAGTAGCTGGAGACGGCCGGCAGGCCGTTGATTGGCGCACTCGATGGCTGACTGCCCTTGATCCCCTCCTGGCCGAGGAACTGTTTGGCGGCCTCGTCCGGGGAGCCCTTCCCGGGGGCGGTGAGCTGTAGCATCGCATCCTGCTCCGGGCTGATGGCGACGAGCGCCTCGGGAGAGTTCTTCGCCTTCCAGCCGGCCGGAAGCTCCAGCTGAAACTTGAGTCCGGGATGATAGAAAGTGTTCCCGTCGATGTAGCCTTGTCTGGGGTCCTCGCCATAGGTCATCCCGGCGATAATCGGCAGGTATTCTTCCCGACCCTTCTTGAGCTGCTCTTTCGGGACCGAGAGCGTGTCGAGACGCTTGAGAGTGGCCTGGACCCGATTACCGGGGTTCGGGTGAGTGGATTGCCATTCGGGGATGTCGCCGGCGCCCTCCAGCTTGCTGACCCGCTCCAGGGTCTCAAACATGCTGGCCATGGACCGTGGATCGTAGCCATCCCTCACCATGTACTTGAAGCCGAGCTGGTCGGACTGGCTCTCGGCGTCACGACCGTATTTCAGAAACAGCACCCCCAGTCCCTGACTCGCGAGCCCGGCGTACTTGGCGATGTCGGACGAGATGATGCTCCCCACTCCGAGCCCGATCTGGGCCAGCTGCTCCCGGGTCATCTGCTGCACCGAGTGCCGGGCAGTTACGTGCCCGATCTCATGGCCCAGGACCCCGACCAGCTCCGCTTCGTTGTTCATGTGGGTCAGGATGCCGCGGGTGACGAAGATGAACCCACCGGGTAGGGCAAAGGCGTTCACGGTCGGATCATCCATCACGTGGAAAGCCCAGGGCAAGTTGGGGCGCTCCGATTTCGCGGCGATTGCCAGGCCGAGTTTGCTCACGTAGTCCTGCACCTGCTGATTGTCGTATACTCCCATCGTTTGGACGATCTGCTGCTCGTATTGCTTCCCCATCTGGATCTCCTGCGACTCCGACACCAGGGATATCTCGCTCTTGCCGGTAGCAGGATTCCGGGCACACGACGCGAAACCGGCTCCGAGGCTGGCCAGGGCCACAAAGGAGCCGGCTTTCCGGAACGCTACGCGCATCATGCCTCCTTTTCTCCATCTCGTAGGCGAGCTCACTCGGGCTGGTTGACCATGATGGTGAGACCCGTGAGCTGAAACGGTTCGCGGAACGGTACCAGCCGGTGCGCCAGCATCTCTGGAGCGAGTGGCGGAGACGGAGTCCTCGGCTGGTCCGGAAACCTGAACGTCTTCCGGTCCACGATGTCTATGTGGCGCAGCCAGGCCGGTCCAGCGTCCAGCCAGAGCTGGCGGCCGTCATCGGATACCTGCCAGCGTCCCATGAAGACTAGAGTCACCTGGTGTCCGCACGCCTGGTCTCGGTCGACTTGCTGCAGTGAGTAAACGTGGCTCGGCAGCAGCGTCAGCAGCACGTCGTCCCATTGGTCTCCGCCGCAGGGGCGGTGACTGGAATAGGTGCCCGGCGCCGTTACCCCCAGCTCGTTGCGACCTGAGCTGAGGCAGCCGACCAGCAGGAGCGAACCGAGGCCAGCTCTCCGCTGCAGGTAGTGGAACCACCGCCGATGGAACACGGTGCTTGAAGAGTGCCATGGCGTTCATGGTGCAGCCTACTGTCACAAATGACAGTCAGCCGCACCTCAGGTGCCAAGCCTTCGGCTGCACGAAGGCCCTGATTCCCGCCACCGAGAGCGTGGTCCCCAGCCCCGAGTGCTTCCGGCCCGACCAGGGGAGCCGGGGACTCACCCGGTCGCAGCAGTTCCAGTAGGCACTCCCCGCGTTCACCTCGGCCAGGATCCGCTCCGCCCGCGAGCGGTCCCGGGTATACACCGCCGCAGTTAGGCCGTACTCGGTGTCGTTCATCAGCGCGGTGGCCTCGGCGTCATCGGCCACTGCCTGAATGCCGATGATCGGTCCGAAGCTCTCCTCCCGCATCAGCGCCATCCGGTGGTCGGTATTGGTGAGCACCGTCGGCTCGAAGTAGTAGCCCCTGCCTCTGCACCGCCTGCCGCCCAGCTGGAGATGCGCGCCCTTGGTCACCGCGTCAGCCACCTGGGCCTCGAGGACGTCGAGCTGGGCTCGCCGAGCCAGGGGCCCGATGTCGGTGCGCTGGTCCTGGGGATCGCCCACCACTAATGCCCGGACGCCCTCGACGAACGCATCAACGAATGGGCCAGCGATCCGCTGGTGGACGTAGATCCGCTCCACCGCGCAGCAGCTCTGCCCCGCATTGTAGAAGGCGCCTTCCACCAGTGCCGCGGCGGCAGCAGCGACATCCACGTCGTCACTCACGTAGGCCGGGTCCTTTCCGCCCAGCTCGAGCTGGACCCGGAGCAGCCGGGATGCAGCCCCCTCCGCGATCCTTTTTCCGGTGGCATAGGAGCCGGTGAAGCAGACCGCGTCGACCTCCTGCTGCACCAAGGCGCGGCCGGTATCCCCGGCACCCACCACCGGTTGAAACACCTCGCGCGGCACGCCCGCCTGGTGTAGCAGCTCGGTCACCGCCAGCCCCGAGAGGGTGGCAAACTCGGACGGCTTATACAGGACCGCATTGCCGGTCAAAAGCGCGGGGAGATAGACGTTGGAGCCGACGAAGTACGGGTAATTCCAGGCCGAGATGTTGGCGACGAGGCCCACCGGCTCGTAGCGAATCCGCTCCTCCAGGGGCGGAGAGCCGGAGGGGCGGAGAACTACCTCCTCAGCGATGGCGGCGTCCGTGTGCTCCAGGAAGAACTCGATCCGGGCCGGCATCGCCTTCAGCTCGTTGGCGGACTGGCGGATCGGCTTGCCCATCTCGCTGGTGAGCGTTCTCGCCAGGTCGTCGCGCCTTAACTGGAGCAGCTCGCCGAACCGGCGGACAATGGCGAGCCGCTCCGCCAGCGGAGTCCGGGCCCAGCTGCGCTGCGCCGTCCGAGCGGTGGCCGTCTTCCGCTCGATCGAGGACGCGTTGTCCTCTTCCAGCTCCGCCAGCACCTCCTCCGTCGCCGGATTGATCACCTTCATCACGCAACGCTCCGTCCGCCAGCCGAACGCCGGTGGCGCCGCTTCGCCGTAGCCTCGAGGAACATCTCGCGCAGCGGCGCGGTGGGGAGCAGCGACCGGTCGTCTGGATCCTGGAACTCGGGATGCCACTGAACCGCGTAGACCCACGGACCTGGTCGCTGGGTCCCTTCCGGCTCATACCTGACAGCTTCGACCAGCCCGTCGGGTACCGATCGAGCCTCGACCTGGAGACCACGACCCAGGGTCTTGATCGCCTGGTGATGCACGCTGTTCACCCGGCAACGATGGTTTCCAAGGTGCCGCTGGGCCAGCCAGGAGTCCGGCTCGATGGCGATGTCGTGCTGGAGCCGGTCGTAGCGCTCGAACTCGCGGTGGGTAAGGAACCCGGGACACTGGGTCGCGATATCCTGCAGCAGGGAGCCGCCGAAGATCACGTTGAGCATCTGGAGCCCGCGGCAGACGCCCAGCACCGGCCGATCGAGAGTCATCGCCGCGCGGACCAGCTCGGTCTCATATCGGTCCCGCACCCGATCGCCCGCCCACTCGGGCTTGAGCGGCGCCTCCCCGTAGCTTGCCGGGGCTACGTCGGTTCCTCCCTGGAGCACCAACCCGTCCACGCCGGCCAGCAGGTCATCGGCCCCGACGGCGCCGGAGGGCGTGGGCAGGAGCTGAGGCGCCACACCCCCGGCCATCAGCCAATGGGCCAGCGACTCCTCCAGGTAGAGGAGCGTCTTACCCTTGAAGATCGGGCGAGCGGGATCGGCATGGAAGAAACAGGAAGCGACGCCGATGCGGAGTGGTACGGTCATTAGTCGTTAGTCGCTAGTTGTTAGTCACTAGTCATTAGTCACTAGTCACTAGCCGTAGTCTTGACTCCTTCTAACGGTGAACTATCACTGCAACCATCCAACGACTGGCGACTGGCGACTGGCGACTGGCGACTGGCGACTGGCGACTGGCGACTAGGGACTAGCGACTAGGGACTCGCGACTAGAAGTAGTTGCTGCTTATCCCGCCATCGACCACGAGCACTGCGCCGTTGGTCCAGGCCGACTCGTCCGACGCCAGAAAGATCCCGGCATGGACGATGTCCTCCGGCTGGCCGAACCGGCCCGTGGGGTTCCGGGCCAGGCGCACTCGCTTGGCCTCCGGGTCCTTGAGCAGCCACTCGGTGAGGAGCGGAGTCTCGATCGGGCCCGGACAGATGGCGTTGCTGCGCACCTTCCGAGGCGCGAACTGCACCGCCAGCGACTTGGTGAGCGCGATGACCGCGCCCTTGCTGGCGGTGTAGGCGTCCTGGGGGACGCTGCAGCCGAGCAGGGCGACGAAGGAGGCGATGTTGATCACCGAGCCCCCGCCGCTCCGGATGATCTCGGGAATGCCGTACCGGCAGCAGAGATAGATACCCTTGAGGTTGACGGCGAGGGTCCGGTCCCACACCCACTCCTCGGTGTCGATGACCGAGCCGTCCTCCGCCATCATGATGCCGGCGTTGTTGTACAGGACGTGGAGTCCGCCATAGCGCTTCACCGTGGCGGCTATGGCATTCTTGACGTCTCTATCCTTGGTGACGTCGCAGGGCACGGCAACGGCGTCGCCCGAGCCGGCGGCTTCCTCGCGGGCGGCCGCGGCCGATTTCTCGCACGCCTCGGCGTTCAGGTCGGCCACCGCCACCTTGGCGCCTTGGGCGCAGAACATCGCCGCCGCCACTCGGCCCATCCCACTGGCCCCGCCGGTCACGAAGCAGACCTTACCATCCAGTCGCATTGAAACCCTTCAGCTCAGATGAATGAGGGTGGTTGGGTGGCCTGACCGCCTGACTGCTCACCCCCGCTCTAGATACCGCTCCCGCTCCCAGCAGGTCACTACACTGTCGTAGGCCTCCTGCTCGACCCGGGCAGTGTTCAGGTAGTGCTCCACCACCTCTTCGCCGAAGATCTGCCGGGCCAGCGCGCTCTGCTCCAGCAACTGTGCCGCTTCCCACAGCGCTCGGGGAATCCGGGGCACGCCGCGCGCCTCGTACGCGTTGCCCCGGTATTCGGCGGGCGGCTCGATCCGCTGCTCGATGCCGTGGAGCCCGGCGCCGATCAGCGCGGCATATGCCAGATACGCGTTGGCGTCGCCGCCGGGAAGCCGGGTCTCGATCCGGAGCGCCGGCCCCTCGCCCACGATCCGAAAGGCGCAGGTGCGATTGTCCCGGCCCCACACCAGGCTGGTGGGCGCCCAGCTTCCGGGCGCGAAGCGCTTGTAAGAATTGACGAACGGTGCAATGAAGAAGGCCAGCTCCCGGATGCCGGCGATCATTCCGCCCAAGAAGTGGCGCATCGTCTCCGACATCCCGTAGGGCGAGGCGCCGGGCTGAGCGAACACCGGGTCACCGCTCCCGGCATCGCTCAGGCTCAGGTGCACATGCGCGCTGCTTCCGGTCCAGGTGTGGTCTGGCTTGGCCATGAAGGTGACCGCGTGCCCACTCTGCCAGGCCATTTCCTTGAGGCCGTGCTTGAAGATCACATGCCGGTCCGCTGACTCCAGCGCCGTCGAGTAGTGGATGTTCACCTCGTGCTGGCCCGGCGCCGCTTCGCCCTTGCTGAACTCCACCGGAATCCCTGCGGCGCACATCTCATTGCGAAAGCGCCGGTAGAGCGGCTCAGCTTTGGTGGCCTGCAGTAAGTGGTAGTCCTCGTTGTACCACCCGAAGGGCTCCAGATCGTGGAACTTCTTTCTGGCGGCGGCCTCGTAGCTGTCGCGCAGGAGGTAGAACTCGAGCTCGCTTGCCATGAGGGCCTCGAATCCCACCTCGCGGGCCCGCTCCACCTGGCGGCGGAGCACCGTCCGGGGCGCTACCGGGATCAGGGTACCGGACGATTCGTCTTGGACGTCGGCCAGCACCAGCGCGGTCTTCTCCAGCCAGGGAACGATCCGGAGCGTGGCCCAGTCGGGAACGGCGAGATAGTCACCGTAGCCCGTCTCCCAACTCATCAGCCGGTAGCCGGCGGGGGTGCGCATCTCCATGTCAGTGCCGAGGAGATAGGTGCACACGTGGGCGCCATGGTGCGCGTGATCCAGGAAAAACTGGCCGGTTACCCGCTTTCCCATTAACCGACCCTGCAGATCGGTGATGGCGCTGATAACGGTGTCGACCGAGCCGTCGCGGATGCACGACCCGAGCCCCTCCAGATCCATCGATGCAGTGCGCTCTGCCGGCCGGGGCACGCGGTCTCCTCGGATTGGGTGGGGGAAGCTATCGGGGGCACGCACCGAAACGGAAGCAGCCCCGATCAATTCCTATTGACGTAGTCCCCTTTGCCTTTTAGGATGGAGCGCGTTTTGGAAAACTATTTGAGAATCATTCTCATCATAGGGAATCACCGTGACAAGCCGTATCGCCCTCCTTTTCCTCCTTGCGTGCCTGCCCGCTACAGCAGTGGCCCAGGGTGATTCATCCCAGACGGCGCAGCGGGATACCACGCCGCTCACCTTACCCACCATCGAGGTGAAAGGCGCGGTCCGCCCGGCCTACCTCACCCAGCAGAGCACCACCGCCACCAAAACCAGCACGCCGCTTCGGGACGTCCCCCAGTCGGTCACTGTCATCACCCGGAACGTCATTGCCGACCAGCGGATGCAGAGCATGGGCGAGGTGACCCGCTACATCCCGGGCATCACCATGGGGCAGGGCGAAGGTAACCGCGACCAGCCGACCATTCGGGGGAACAACACCACCGCCGGGTTCTTCGTCAATGGGATGCGGGACGATGTTCAGTATTTCCGCGATCTGTACAACGTCGAGCGGGTCGAGGCGCTGAAGGGAGCCAACGCGCTGATCTTCGGTCGGGGTGTCGGAGGCGGAGTGCTCAACCGGGTGACCAAGGTCGCCGACTGGACGCCGATTCGCGAGCTGTCGCTACAGGGCGGCTCCTACGGCAACCGTCGCACGGCGGTGGACGTGGGCCAGGGAGTCTCGGACGCAGTCGCGCTGCGGCTCAACGGGGTGTACGAAAACTCCGACCTCTATCGCGACGAAGTCAACGTCGAGCGCTACGGCCTCAATCCTACCGCCACGGTCCAGCTCTCGCGCCAGACCCGGGTGCTGGCGAGCTACGAGCATTTCAGGGATGATCGCACCGCCGACCGGGGGATCCCGTCCTTTGCCGGAGCACCGCTTTCGGCCACGACGCCGCGCACCTTCTTTGGCGATCCCTCGCTGAGCTACGCCGATGCCCGGGTGAACATCGGTACCGCCAGCATCGAGCACACTACGGCCGGCCTCGTCACCCTGCGAAACCGAAGCGTCTTCGCCGACTACGACAAGATTTATCAGAACGTGTTTCCCGGTGCCGTAAGCCCGTCGGGCACCGAGGTGAGCATATCGGCCTACAACAACGCTACCAAGCGGCGGAACCTGTTCAACGAGTCCGAGGTCAGCTATCGCCTGGTGACGGGCTCCATCAGCCAGACGCTGGTCGGGGGCTTTGCCATCGGCCGGCAGATCACCGACAACTTCCGCAATACCGGTTACTTCAACGACTCGGCGACCACCATCACCGCCCCGGTATCGAATCCGACCATCGCGGTTCCGGTCTCCTTCCGTCAAAGCGCAACCGACGCCAACAATCATTCAACCGCTACCTCGCTGTCGCTCTATGGGCAAAGTCAGGTGGTACTCTCCGACCAGTGGCAGGCAATCGTGGGCGCGCGGTACGAGCACTTCGAGGTGGACTTCCACAACGCCCGCACCAACGAGGCGCTCAGCCGCACCGACAATCTGGTCTCACCCCGGGCGGCCCTGCTCTTCAAACCAGTCGAGCCCGTCACCCTGTACTCCAGCTACAGCGTATCGGCCCTGCCCAGCTCGGGTGATCAGTTCTCCTCGATGACCGTGACCACTGCGACCCTGGAACCCGAGAAGTTCCGGAACTACGAGATCGGCGCCAAGTGGGACGTGCTGGACCAGCTTTCCCTGGCGAGCGCGGTCTATCGTCTGGACCGAACCAACACGACGGCACCGGATCCTGCCGATCCCACCCGGACGGTTCAGACCGGGAGCCAACGGATCAAGGGATTCGAGTTCAGCGTGACCGGCGCGGTGACCCCCGCGTGGCAGATCATCGGCGGGTATGCCAATCAGGATGCAAAGGTCACCAGCCGAACCGTCGCGGCCCCGGCCGGAGCCCGGGTTCCCCTGGTGCCCCGGAATACCGTATCCCTGTGGAACCGCTACCAGGCGACTCACGCGCTCGGTTTCGGGGTGGGCGTGGTCTACCAAGACGACATGTACGCCGCCATCGACGACGCCGTGACGTTGCCCAGCTTTACCCGGTTCGACGCGGCCGCCTACTATGCCATGAGCCGCCACCTCCGATTCCAGGTGAATCTGGAGAACCTGTTCGACCGGAAGTACTACGCTACCGCACACAGCAACGACAACATCACCCCCGGCTCGCCTCGCGCCGTACGGGTGGCAGTCACCACCGGGCTTTAAATCCCCAATCCCCACTTTGCCCGCCCGGCAGTCAGTCATGCCGGGCGGGCTTTTCTATGCTTAAGTCCGGCTGGCGGAATGGTCGCCCCATCCTCACATTCGACTAACTCTGCCATGCGATGCGACATATGATAGCGTCCCGCTGGGCCTTGCTCCTCCCGCTGGCTCTTCTCCTCCCCGACGCGGCCTCGAGTCAGAGTGGCCCTCGGCGCGCCGACCTGGGAATGCTCAGCTCCTCGCTCCAGGCCGTGGTGGCGAAGGTGGCGCCGGCCGTAGTCCAGATTCAGGTGGCGGCCTACGGGCCGGTCAGCGCCGGAGCCACGGGAGCGGGAGCCCTCCTCGGCAGCCAGCGGAGCACCGGATCCGGCGTCATCCTGAGCTCCGACGGGCTCATCATGACCAACGCTCATGTGGTAGCGGGCGGCCGCAGGTTCATCGTGGTGCTCCCCCGGCCCGCGGCGGCCGGCGCACCAGGCCGCTCGGTGCTGCCGCCGGTGTCGCAGGAGGTTCCCGCCACCCTGGTAGGGATCGATCGCGAGACCGATCTCGCGCTCCTCAAGGTCGCACTGAAGAACCTTCCCTTCGCCCGGCTGGGAGAATCCGATTCCATTGCGCCGGGACAGGTGGTGCTCGCGTTCGGCAGTCCCTTCGGGCTGACCAGCAGCGTGACCATGGGCGTGATCAGCGCGGTAGGCCGTCAGTTCCGGGACGAGGACCGGATGATCTACATCCAGACCGACACTCCGATCAATCCGGGGAACAGCGGCGGCCCGCTGGTGAGCGATAACGGACTGGTTATCGGGATCAACACCTCGATCCTCAGCCAGTCCGGCGGCAATGAGGGGATCGGCTTTGCTGCCCCGGCCAACATCGTACGCTTCATCTACGACCAGATCCGAACCGGTGGCCGAGTCCGGCGCGGAGAGATCGGTGTGTTTGCTCAGACGATCACGCCGGCACTGGCTGCGGGGCTGCGCCTGAGCCGCGAATGGGGGGTGGTGCTGGCCGATGTCTACCCCAATAGCCCGGCGGCCAAGGCGGGGCTCCGAATCCATGACGTCATTCTCTCGGTGGATGGCAAGCCGATGGAAAATGCGCGCCAGTTCGACGTCACCCTCTATGCCCAGAAGCCGGGAAGCTCAGTCAATCTAGAGGTTGGGCGCGGCCTGCAGCGGCTGACCCTGCCGGTCACCGTCGTGGAGCGGCGGGACCAGACCGACCGCTTCCGCGACTTGGTGACCCCGGACCGGAATCTCATCGCGCGGCTCGGGGTTCTGGCGCTGGATCTGACGCCCGAACTGGCCCGGCTAATTCCGGATCTGCGGGACAACAACGGGGTGGTAGTGGCCGGCGTGGCGAGCGATGCCACTGGAGGCGCCGGACCGATCCCCGGCGACGTGATCTACGGTGTAAACGGCGAGCGGATCCGAACCCTCGCCGATCTCCGCGCCGCCATCAGCCAGATTGCCGCCGATTCCACTGCCATCCTCCAGATAGGTCGGCAAGGGCAGTTCCGGTTCCTGACGGTCACGCTCGAGTGAGCTGGGACGCGATCGTCGTTGGTGCCGGCCATAACGGGCTCACCTGTGCCGCCTACCTGGCCCGCGCCGGTCGTCGGGTGCTGGTACTGGAGAGCCGGCACCGAATCGGAGGCGCCTGCACTCTGGAAGAGACCTGGCCCGGATATCAGGTCTCGCCCTGCGCCTACGTCTGCGGCCTGCTTCACCCCCTGGTGATCGAAGAGCTGGAACTGGTGCGGCGCGGCCTCGAGTGGCATCCGGCCCTGCCCGGCCTGTTCGTCCCCTTCGAGGATGGAAGCAGCGTGCAGCTCTGGGGAGACGATGAACGGCTGGAGACGGAGATTAGCCGATTCGCGCCGACGGATCTGCGCGGGTGGAGGGCCATGTCGGCCCTGAAGGCGCGGGTGCGCGACGCGCTCCGGCCTCCCGGCCCCGGAGACGTCTGGATCGGACCCGCACCCAGCCGGGAACAGATCGAGTCCCGGTTGTGCCATGACCGTGACGCTATCGGGCTTCTCTTCGAGTGGTCCATGGTCGAACTGGTCGAGCGTTACCTCAGCGATGAGCGGCTGCAGCTGGCGCTGCTCGGGCAGGGAGTGATCGGCACCAATGCCAGCCCGCACGAGCCGGGGACTGCCTCGATCCACTTTCACCATGCCTCCGGACGTATGGGCGGAATGCCCGGCATGTGGGGCTATGTAAAAGGGGGCATGGGGCGGGTGTCGTTCCTCCTGGCCGATGTGGCCCGCGAGGCGGGTGTCGAGGTGGCCACCCAGGCCCCAGTGAGCCGGATCCTGCCTGGCGACGGAGTGGAGCTGGAGAGTGGTGAGCGGCTCCGTGCTCCAGTCGTCATATCCAATGCGGACCCGCGCACCACGCTTCGTCTCCTAGGCGACGCGGCGGATCCGGCATGGCGTGC
>Ga0075421_100010060_pt1 | contig 11666 bp, 12 predicted proteins | sample SoiMetdeltSBSDD5_FD_75292 | JGI IMG/M metagenome (GOLD analysis project Ga0075421, IMG submission 75292) | Bulk soil microbial communities from a Populus tree surrounding site in Tennessee, USA - Soil MetaG P. deltoides SBSDD5 | ecosystem: Environmental > Terrestrial > Soil > Tree plantation...
TTCCTGCTGCAGATCGGCAAGCACGGCGTCCACAACGGCAGCAACGACACCGAGAATCTCTGGCGCGCCGCGAAGATCTTTCACGAGCCCGACGCCAACGAGATCTACGTCGCCGACGGCTATGGCAACCGCCGCGTCATCGTCTTCGATGCCGACAGCGGCAAGTACAAGCGCCACTGGGGCGCCTATGGCGGCAAGCCCGACGACACCAAGGTGCCCGACTACGATCCGAAGGCTCCCGCGTCGAAGCACTTCAACACCGTCCACTGCGCCAACGTCTCGAAAGACGGCTTCGTCTACGTCTGCGATCGCGTGAACGATCGCGTGCAGGTGTTCCGCAAGGACGGCACGTTCGTCAAGGAAGCATTCTTCGAGAAGGACACGCTGCGCTCCGGATCGGTGTGGGACATGACGTTCTCGCGCGACCCGCAACAGGCCTACATCTACATGGCCAACGGCGTGAACGAGCACATCAACATCGTCCGGCGCGACACGCTCGAAGTGCTGACCACGTTCGGCGACGGCGGACGCCAGCCCGGACAGTTCTTCGGCGTCCACAACCTCGACACCGACTCGAAGGGCAATCTCTACGCGACCGAGACCTACACCGGCGCGCGAGTGCAGCGGTTTCTCTTCAAAGGTGTGGGGCCGGTGACGAAGAAGGTCCAGGGCGTCCCCTGGCCGCGCAAGTAGTACGTAGTGTCCGGCTTCAGCCGGACCGTGAGCCCATGTAGTGTCCGGCTTCAGCCGGACCGTGAGGACGTCATGAAAAACATCCTGATTGGACTTGGCGGGGCTGTCCTCGCCGTCGTCGGTCTCATCGCGCAAGCGAAGATCAACCCCACCGACCCTCAGCCGACGTGCAACATGTGCCCCGGGCACTACATCCCGCTCAGCGAATTGCAGGCCTACACGAAGAAGGCCGTCGAAGAAAAGCTGATCGACCAGCAGGTGCGCGACATCGACATCGGCAAGGCGCACGTCGGCATCGGCATGGTCCATCGCGGCAAGCTCGATAAGCCGGCGCCGAACTCTGTCGCCGAGCACGATCTGGTCAGCGAGGTCTACCACATCATCGACGGCACGGCGACGCTGCTGCTCGGTCCGGACATTCAGAACCGCGAGCGCCGGCCCGCCACCTCACTCACCGTGCGCGAATTCAACGGACCCGGGAACAACGGCTCCGAGATCCGCAACGGCAGGAGCTACAACCTCAAGCCGGGAGACGTCGTCGTGATTCCGGCCGGCACCGGTCACCAGTTCACCAGGATCGACGACCACATCGACTATCTGATGGTGCGCTACGACCCCGACAAGGTGACGCCGATCAAGGACGAGGCTGCGTCCAAGGCCTACCTGTCCAAGCCGGCACCGCGCGGGAACTAGTCCTTGGTCCTTGGTTCCTGGTCCTTAGTCCGTTCCTGGTCCTTAGTCCGTGGCTGTCCTTTGTCCTGAGGACCATGCACCAGGGACGGACCAACGACCAAGGACCAACGACCAAGGACCTTCTTTTCCGCCTCTCGGTCGTCTACTTCACTCTTTACGCGTTCGCCACGCAGATCATCGGCGGCGTCGTGCTCACGCCGTGGTTCTCGTTCCCGGCGCTCGGCACGGTGTGGCCGTTGCGCAACCTGACCGAGTGGCTGGCGGAGCACGTGTTCGGTCTCCGCACGCCCCTGCTCTTCACCGGCAACAGCGGCGACACCGTCTTTCACTGGATCCAGAACGCCTGGCTGGTCACGTTCGCCATCGTCATCACCGCGGCGTGGATGATATGGCGGCCGCGGAGCGGCCGGCGGCCGGCGAGCGATCGAGAACAGGCCTGGCACGCGTGGTTCCGCGTGTTCCTCCGCTTCGCGCTGGCCGCGCAGATGTTCTATTACGGGATGGCGAAGATCATTCCGACGCAGTTCCCGCCGCCATCGCTCGTCACGCTGGTCGAAGCCGTCGGCAACCTCTCGCTCTCGGATCTGCTGTGGACCTGGGTTGGCGCCTCGACGCCGTATCAGGTCTTCACCGGCGGCGCGGAAATGGCTGCGGGCATTCTGTTGCTGTTCCCACGGACGACGACGCTCGGTGCGCTGATCGGATTCGTCGACATGCTGCAGGTGTTCGTGCTGAACATGACGTACGACTTCGGGCTGAAGCAGATCTCGCTTCACTACCTGCTGATGTTTGCGTTCCTCCTGGCACCTGATGCTCCTCGTCTTGCCAGGGTACTCGTGCTGAACCGTCCGGCCGAGCCATCGGCTCAGCGCGATCTGTTTGCTACCGCGCGCGCCAATCGCATCGCGCTCGTCGCGCAAGTCGTGTTCGGGATCTACCTGATCGGCATGTTCACGTGGATCGCCACACGTTCCTACTACGCTCCCGGCGGACCCGGTGAACCGCGGTCGCCGCTCTACGGCATCTGGAATATCGAGGCGATGACGGTCGATGGGGAGACACGGCCTGCGGTCCTCAACGATTACGACCGCCGCTGGCGCCGCGCGATCTTCGACACGGCGAACGTCGTCGTCTTTCAGCGCACCGACGACTCGCTCGCGCACTACGAGGCCACCATCGACACCGCCAGCCGCGCCATCGCCCTGACCAAACGCAACGGTGGCCCCTGGCGCGCGTCGTTCACGTTCGATCGTCCGTCGGCGGATCGGCTCGTTCTCGAGGGGACGATGGACGGCTACAAGCTGCAGCTTCGCTTGCGGCTGATCGACTTCGATACGTTCAGGCTGCTGAACAGCCGATTCAGGTGGATACGCCCGCCCGATCCGTTCGCTGGTTGACCTCTGGTCCTTGGACCAACTAGCGCGGCGGCGACATCGCCGGCGCGCGTTCGAAGTCGATCTGCTTGACGTCGGTCCAGGCCACGTGCTCGGGGCGCTCACGGCCGTCGACAAAGATCAGCATGCCGGCATTCCGCTCGGCGAGGTCGCCGGTACGGTCGAAGGGCAACTCCTCGCCGTCATGCAGGACTACCGTGGCGCCGCGGCCGTCGCGGCCGTGAGGCACGATCGACGCGATCAGGCCGAGTGGGATGAAGTAGTCCACGTCCTGGAATTTCGCGTCGAGCGTCTCGGTGGTCTCGCTCTCGTCGAAGTCGTAGACCAGCCGGCCGGCGAGGCGGCGGCCGTCGCGCGTCGTGACGCTGCCCACCAGCGGGCGCCCCGCCGCGAATTCACCGTAGCCGGGGCCGCTGCCGCCGCGGCTGAAGTCGACGCGCTCGAACGCGTCCCAGGGAATCAGCACCCGGCCATAGCGACGGTCGTCGACGGCGATCCCGCGGTTGCCCTGGCTGACGTCGCTGGTGTTGGAGAGCATCATCTCGCGGCCGTCGTCGAGCGACACAAGAGCGCTGTCGCGCGACCGGCGCGCGATCGAACGGATGCTGTCGTATCGCAGGCTGAGAGGACCGTCGGCGGTGCGGCCGTCGAGCGCATCGGCGCCGAAGCAGTCCTCACGGTCCCACTGGATGAAGCCGGTGAAGTCGCCCTGCCGCGTCCGCACCGTGCCGTGCAGCCGGTCGGGAGCGGCGACGAGCGGTGCGGTGGGGAGGAACTCGATGGTGCGAATGCGCCGCGCGTCGAGATCCACGACGCCGCGCCTGCCATCCCACACGCGCACGCCGTCGTCGATGTCGCCGGCGGAGAAGCGATCGAGCGTCAACATGGTTCCGCTCTTGAGCGTCACCTGCACATCCCCGAAGTGCGCCTCGAGGCGCGCGATGTCGCCAAACCGCGCCATGAACGGCCGGGGGAAGTCCTCGCCCCCGATCTTCCTGCCGAGAATCTCGATCGAGAGGCTATCCCGCTGGCGAGGCGCGTGAACGGCCCAGCGGTTCCCGGCTTTGGTGCCGTCGAAGTAGTCGCCCCAGAATGCCTCCTGATCGCCGACTCCCCAGCGCAGCCGCCCTTCGTAGGTGACGGCATCGACGGTGGTGATGCGACCGTAGAGGAAGCCCGGGGCCTCCGCCGCCGGGCCCGAGGGAATGATCGTCGCTGCGCTTGCCGCAGTCGGTTCTGCGCCCTGCTTCAGGGCAGGATCGCGAACGACGAAGACGAGGAGCAGGAGCACAAGCGCGGCAACGAAGGTCCCGCCGGCGATCGTGGCTCTGGTCATCGTCGGGTCTGCGGGCGTCAGCAGCGTCACTGGCGCCGCAATGCACTTTACTACACAAAGTAAACCGTTGCCTAACGCCTCTCGTACACGGTCACGGTGACCACGGCTCTCCCACCCGAATCGACACCCTTCGTCGTCGTCGTCATCGTCTGGCCATCGGGTGACAGCGTGATCGACGACTTCGCGGCGACTCTCCCACCCATCTTGACGATGGTCTCGTAGACACCGGGCGACACCTGGTTGTAGGCGTAGGTCACGAACGCGTCGATGCCCTGCAGCGGATAGTCCTTGCCGTCGATGCGGCCCTGCCATTCGAGATGCGTCACGCCGCCGCGCGGATGCACCATGTCGTAGCTCACTCGCATGCCATCGGTGCCCCACGGCTCGATGGTGTAGGTGGCGCGTTTATACGGCGGCGGGCCGGGGTCGTACGTCGATCGCGCGATGTTCAACGACCACGAGCCGAACCATGAGGATGGAGTTTGAGCGGCGCTCGCCGCAGGCCATGCGACGAGCGCCACGACGGACGCGAGAACTATGGATCCTAAGGTTTGCAGGGAGTGGGATCCCACTTCGAGGCATTCGGCTCGCGGCGGAAGTGCGTGCTGGTCACGAATTCCTGCGCGAGGTATTTCGGGTCGTTCACGATCGTCGTGACCACGAGCCACTCCGCCTTGTCGGGCGCGGCGAAGCGATCGAAGAACTCCGTCATCGTCGTGTCTTCGCTGTAGGGCACGCCATTCCGGCGCAGCCATCCGCCGCTCAACTGCGTCGTGACGACCTTGAGGTTGCCGAAGCGCTGTCCGGGTGCTGCGCCTGCAGCGGCCGGCGCGGCTGCAGCGGCTGCGGGCGCCGCAGCTGGTGGCGCGCCCTGCCCTCCGCCGCCTGCTCCCCCACCACCGCCTCCGCCTCCGCCGCCTCCACCGCCGCCACGTCCTGGCGGTGCGTAGCGCTCCCACTCAGCCAATGAGAAACCCTGCAGCGATTTCGTCGCCGGCGGCGCCATCGCCTTGTTGAACACGAGCCGGCGCGTCTGTTGGCCGGCGTCGGTCTCGATCTTCAGCGTGCTGTCGTTCTCCCAGGTGATGTGCAGCCGCGTCGGCATGCGCATCAGTCCCGCCGCACCGAACGCGAGACACGAGCCGTCCTTCGAGGTGTCCCACGTATCAGCCACCTTGCGGCCTTCGGGACTGATCGGCACGCTGGCGTAGTCGCCTTTGGGCGGCGTCACCATGCGCCATCGCCAGTCCTCGTTGACGATCGACACCCAGTACCCCGTGACATCGATCGGCGCCGATGCCTGTGACGTCTGCGGCGCGGCAGGCGCACCGGCGCCTCCGCCTCGCTGCGCGGACACCGAGGCGGCCATCGCACATGCGAGAGCCACCGCCGCGATCATTCGCCCCTGCGTCATTCGATCCCCCTCAACGCTTTCGCGCGGCCCGCCTACGGGCGGCCCCTGCTGGTCTTCTCCGCGGGCGGCGTGCTCAGGCTCTTGTACGCCGCCTCGAGAAACGCGTCCGTCGTCCAGAAGCCCTGCGTCGCGCCGTAGCGGCCTTCGTAGTCGCGAACCAGCCTCGCCGCCTTCACCTGCTCGAGGGTCATCCCCTTCTTGATCGCATCGTTGAGGCGATCGCGAATGATGGTGACCAGGTCGAGATACTCGACGACGTCGGCTTCGTCGGCGAGACGGCCGTGGCCGGGTATCACGAAGGTGCCGCCCTCCTGCTTGTCCTTCGGCACGGTGATCTCGACGATCCGATTCAGCGCCGCGACGATGCCATTCAGGCTGCCACCCTGCTGCAGGTTGATGACCGGGAACGTCGTGTTGACGTACACGTCGCCGGTGACCAGGACGTCCGACTTGCGGAAGTAGACCATCACGTCGCCGTCCGTGTGGGCGTTCGGCTCGTGAAACATCTGCACCGCTTCGCCGTTGAAGAACATGTCATAGCGGCGAACGAAGAACGTGTCGGTCGGCATCGCCGCCGTGGGCGGGGGCGGCTGCTTGCCTTCGCCCTCGCCCATGCGCAGCTGGGTGTTCTCGTGGGCGATGATCTTGGCGGCGTTCGCGGCCTCGGCGCCGGCCTGCCCGGCGAAATTCCCGGCGATGATCGACTTGCCTGCCTTGGCAATCACGACGTTGCCGCCGATGTGATCCGCATGGCCATGCGTATTGACGATGAAGCGGATCGGCTTGTCGCCGGCGAGCCGCTTGATCTCGGCGAGGATCTTCTCGCCCATCGCTTCCGTGCCGGTGTCCACGACGAACACGCCGTCGGGTCCGATCTGCGCGGCCACGTTCACGAAGCCCGCGTTGATCAACCAGACGTTGCCCTGGACGAGCCGCGATCGAACTTCAGCCGCCGGAGCGGCAGAGGGCCGCGCCGCGCCACCGCCCCGTCCTTGAGCGCCCTGTCCTTGAGCCGTGAGAACACCGGCCGCGACGAGCGTCAACGCGAGCGTGGCGAAGGCGAGCCGGCCGAGGAGCGCGGTCATTTCTTCACGCTCGTTTCCTTCATGATCTTCTTGGCGAATTCAGGCAACGCGGTCTCAGCGCCGCCGCGCGTCGCTTCGATCGGCAAGTTGTGCTTCTTCGCGAAATCGCCGATGAACGGATTCTGACCGGGCAGGTGATGCGGCACGTCGCCTGGGTCGCGCTCGACTTCAACGGCCGGCTGACAGGGATACGGCTGCATCGCGCCATTGGGAAGCAGACGGAACCCGTTCGTCTTGATCAGCGGCTCACTCAGATAGACCGGGTCCTCGATGATGTAGGTGTGCGTCAGGAAGTCGCCGTGCCGGATGAACCGCTCGGTCATCCTGGCGCGATCGCTCAGCGCGAGACCGTTGCGTCTGATCCACCCGGCTTTCAGGTGATCGGTCTCGACGACGAGCACGTTGCCTTCCCAGCGCCCGGTGGAGTACCCCTGCCACGTATGCGGATCGAAATCCGGCGGGTGCGGGCGGCCGTCGGTCCAGATCTCGCGCCGCTGTTCCATCCACTGGATGTGGGTGTCGATCTTCATGACCGTGAAGTTGACCGGATCGAAGTTGTACGTGATCCGAAGATTGCCGACGCCACGGAATCCGTATGTGGAGGGATGCGGTTTGCAGGTGTGCTCCTCCATCGTCAGGATGCTGGCGTCCCACGTCTCGCCACGCATCCGCCCGGCATCGTTGATCGGCAGGCCGAGGTAATCGCCGATCTCGGGACCGGGGGCGCGCTCGACCTGATCCTCGTGCATGATCGGCGCCCAGATGCCGGAGAGATCGATCTGCGCGGACGCAGGTCGAACGGCGACAACGCCCAGGAAGACTATGAAGGCAGCCAGGGTGACGGCGTAACGCATACGCACCTCGAATCTCGAGAGTCGCGGCAGCGACGCAGCCGAATGGCTGCGCCGCGGCCGAGCGCCGAAGGAGAATATCAGAAATATCAGTAGCGCGGCTTAAGCGGGAACCGCCGCATCCACTCCTTGCCAAAGATTTGCGGTGCTGAGCTCCTCGCGGCCGCAGGCCTTCAGGTAGCAGAACAACTGGGTGCGATAGGCGGCGCATCCATTGAGCACCAGTTCGAGGAGGTATGCCGCGCGAGTCTCAGTGCGGCCGAACAGCTCGATCGAGCCGCGGAAGTCGGCATCGGTCCACGGTCCGAGCAGGCTGGCGTACTCGGCTTCCTGGGCGCCGATCATCGCCAACACCTGGTCGAAGTCGGCGGCGTTGGCCTTCGCGGTTGCCGTCTGCCACGCCTCAACGTCGAATGTTCCCGACTTGATCGCCTTGACGAGCATCGGCCCCATGTTCACCAGATACCGCAGGAGCTCGATCGTGCTGCGCTGCTTCGGCGTCGGCCGATAGTCGAGCTGACTGCGATCGATCTTGGTGGCGAGGTGCAGCAGGATCCGCACTTCTTTCTGGAGCTGGGCGATCACTTCTTCTTTGGTCAGTGCACACATGGTCGTACGACGCTCCTTCCGTTGCCGGTTCTGTAAGAGAAAGGATTGTAGTCGAGGAAATCACGGACGGATCGCCGTTCGACTGCGCTGAACTGCACCCTTCGGCCCGGGCACCAGGATTGCGACTGACCCGCACATGCGTACGCGAATCTGGCTGGCCGCGACCGTTTCGGCGAGTGTCCTCGTGCTCGGCGGCGTCATCGCCATCGGCGCGGCACAGCACACGCCGGCTTCGGCGAACGTGCTGTCGGAACACGAGATCGAAGGGCTGGACGGCATGCCGGCACAACGGCAGGCCGAGCTGCTGCTGGAGCGCACGATCAACCACTATCGCGGCGCGAGCACCGAGCTCGCCGCTCGCGTCGGAGGATGGCGCGGGAAGATCACACTCGACGAACGGCTGAATCGCCTGTTCGTCACGGCGATCAACTCCGACGACCTCGCCGTGCGGATCGCCGGCGTCGAGGTCGATATCGCCGCACGCAACCTCGTCACGCACTCGTCCACGGTCGATCGTCTGGAAGACACCGCGCGCACCGGCGCGCAGGGACCGCGCGTGAACGCGATGTGGGATCTCGCGCTCGTCGGCAACCGCGGCGTCGAACCCGAGCGCGTCTTTCAGATCCTGATGGCCTCGCTGCACGACGACAATCACGACATCCGGTACTGGGCGGTGGAGGGACTGGCATTTCTTGCCGCCGACGCGGCGATCGAGCCGCTGCTGCAGATGTTCCATGACGATCCCTCGCCGGCGATCCGCGAGCGTGCCGCGTGCAGCCTGGCCCAGTCGGGCATGTTCAGCGCCGCCCAGCGCCGCAGAGCCATTCCTCGGCTCCTCGACTTCGCGGACGACAGCGCGCTCGACGATCAGACACGCGGCTGGGTGTTCCAGGCGCTGCGCGACATCACCGGCGAGTCCCTGCCGCGCGACGCGTATGCATGGCGACAGTGGTATACGCGGAGCCTCCGCGTCGAGAAGCAATAACCGAGAGATTTCCACTCGTCCGCCTTCGCAGAAACCGCCACGTTGCATGTGGCGACTGGCCGAAATCCCAGCGTTTTCGTGTCGGCATCCTTCTGGCTCTTGAGCGAGAGGAGGGACGATGTACGATGACCGAATGCAGGAAGAGCGAACAGCTTCGGAATGCCCGGATCGGCGGCTCACATACGAGGACTTCCTGCTTTTCCCCGACGATGGCCGCCGCCACGAGCTCATCGACGGGGAGCACTACGTGACGCCCAGCCCGAACACGCGTCACCAGGATCTCGTGGGCCGACTGCATATCGAGATCGGGCTCTACCTTCGGCAGCATCCCGGCACTGGCCGCGTCTTTCTCGCGCCGTTCGATGTCTTGTTTACGAAGTGGGACGTCGTCGAGCCGGATCTGCTGTTCATCGCCGGCGATCAGCTCGAGATCCTGACCGACAAGAACGTTCAGGGTGCGCCGGCTCTGGTGATCGAGATTTTGTCACCGGGCACTCGAAAGACGGATGAACAGGCGAAGCGTCTTCTCTTCGAGCGCGGCGGAGTACGTGAGTACTGGATCGTCGATCCCGAGCTCAATCTGGTGAAAGTGTTCTCACGTCAACACGACGGCAGCTTTCCTCGAATTGCCGAACTGTCGCGCGATCATGCCGACCGGCTCACGACCAGACTCCTGCCAGGACTTGCGATCCAGTTGAGCGAGCTCTTCGCCTAGCGGCCGGCATCTCGACGCGAGCGTCGTTCGAGTATGCTACGCAGCCGATGACGAGCGCCGAACCACTGCCCTGCATCATCACCGTCGCCATCACCGGCTCGGTGCCGCGCAAGGAAAACAATCCGGCGGTTCCCATCACCGTCAGCGAACAGGTGGAGTCCACGCACGAGGCGTTCGAGGCCGGCGCGGCGCTGGTGCACGTGCACGTCAGAAACGACGATCAGTCCACGACATCGAATCCGGACAGGTTCGCCGAGTTTCAAGAGCGTATCCGCACGCTCTGTCCCGGCATCATCGTGCAGTTCTCGACCGGCGGGCGCTCAGGCGTCGGCTCCGAGCGCGGCGGCATGCTGCACCATCGTCCGGACATGGCGTCGCTCTCGACGGGATCGGTGAACTTTCCCACGCGCGTCTACGAGAACCCACCCGATCTGATCCGCGAGCTCGCCGGCAAGATGACGCAGTACGGCGTGAAGCCGGAGATCGAGGTGTTCGATCTCGCCATGCTCTACAACGCAGTCGACTACGCACGCGAAGGGATGTTGACGGCGCCGTTGCACGTGCAGTTCGTGCTCGGCGTCAAGCATGCTCAGCCGGCCGATCGCGACATCCTCGAATTCGAAGTCGCCAAGCTCAAGTCATTGATGCCTGAGGCCACGTGGGTGGCGGCAGGCATCGGCCGCTACCAGCTCGACGTGAATCGCTGGTGCCTCGAGATGGGCGGCCACTGCAGAACTGGACTCGAAGACAACGTGCGCTGGGACAAGGCGCGCCTCGCGGCGTCCAATGCCGAGCTCGTCTCGCGTGTCGCCGAGTTGTGTCCGCGCTACAACCGCGTCGTCGCGACGCCCGCGGTCGCGCGCCGCATCCTGCGACTCAACTGATCGATCTGCATCTTTCGGCTAACGCTCAGTTCTCAAATCATACTGAGCGGCTTCGCGTGCACTGAGGCCGCGGGCTGGATTATGGCCATAACAACGCGATCGGGCATGAGCCCTCGATGGTACGACGGTTGCCATGAAACGCGCGGAGGTTTTCCTGTATGAACGCAACTTCACGAGTACTCGTTGCGATGGGCGCCGTTACGTTGATGGCGTACGGCTCGGCCCTCGCTCAGGCGCCTGGCGACAAGCCGCCACAGGCGCCGCCGGGAGCGGCATCACCGGCGTCGCCGGCGTCTCCAGCACAGGCGGGTGGCAGAGACGAGACCGCGACTGGTGAGCTCCTGTCGGTGAATGCGGCATCGATGGAACTGACCGTCAAGGGCGCCACTGGCGAAATGACGATCAAGTACGACGACAAGACCAAGGTGTCTGGAGCGTCGAAGACGACTGCGGGTCTGGCAACACAGAAGGGCTCGCAGGTCACCGTCCGTTACCGGAAAGAAGGCGCGTCGAACATCGCGACCAGCATCGACGTCAAGGAAGGCGCGGGTGCAGCGCCCCTCGGCGGCGCACCGAAGCCGGGTGGCGGTGACAGACCGTCGCCTCCTGGTGGTGGCGATCCCTCGAAGCCGCCAACGCCTCGTCCCTAACCTGGGTCTCTCGAGTAGAGCGCGGTGTGTGACACCGCGCTCTACGTTCCTCTTCTTCGGCTCGTCCGAGCCCATCTGCACTTTTCAAGAGATCGTCACGCACACGCGAAGGCGCTGCGCCAACGTGGCGCGCGCCTGTGCCGGCCATCGTGACGCAGCGACGCGCGCCAGGCTGAGTTCGTGAACGATACTGAGCGAATTCGCTTCTACCCTCCTGCGAGCAACGGGTGTTCGCGATAACAAAGGCAATCACTGGAAGATCCGTAGTGGTACGGTGGTTGCGACGTCCGCCGCCGGAGGTTTTCGCATGACTAGGACTTCTCGAGTGTTTGTTGCGATGGGTGCTGCTACGCTGCT
>Ga0075421_100010061_pt1 | contig 11666 bp, 5 predicted proteins | sample SoiMetdeltSBSDD5_FD_75292 | JGI IMG/M metagenome (GOLD analysis project Ga0075421, IMG submission 75292) | Bulk soil microbial communities from a Populus tree surrounding site in Tennessee, USA - Soil MetaG P. deltoides SBSDD5 | ecosystem: Environmental > Terrestrial > Soil > Tree plantation...
AAGCGGCGGTTCCAGACGAGCGTGGGCCTCCCGGATGGGGGGTCGCGGCCCGTCGAGGTGAAGATCTCGACCGTGCAGGATGACCTCGGGGGGACCCGGTTCCGGATCGGGCTCATCTCGGACCTCACCCTCAAGCGGGAGGTGGAGGCCGCGGAGCGGCGGATCCAGAAGCTCGAGGACCTGCAGGTCATGGCCCTCGGTCTCGCTCACGAGATCCGCAACCCGCTCGCGTCGCTGCGCGGCTGCGTCCAGGAGATCAGCCGCCTGTCCCCCGAAAGGCCGGACACGGCCCGCTACATGGGGATCGTGCGCCGGGAATCGGACAGGCTCGACCGGATACTCGAGGACTTCCTCCTCTACGCCCGGTCGGGGCCGATCGATCTCGCGCCTCTCGACATCGTTCCCGTGATCGAGGAGGCGGTGCTCCTCCTCCGCAGCCGCCCCGACGTCAGGGAGCGCGCGGTGACGTTCACGGCGCCCGTCGAGCGCTTCCGGGTCTTCGGCGACCGCAATCGCCTGATCCAGGTGTTCCTCAACGTGGGGCTGAACGGACTGGAGGCCACGGCGTCCCGAGGGGGCGCCCTCTCCGTGAGCGCTCGTTTGCGCCGCTTCGCGGCCCCCGCGGTCGGGTCGGACCTGAAGGGGGGGATCCGCGAGGAGCACGATCCGGTGCCCGGCGTCGAGGTGGAGTTCAGCGACAACGGCGCGGGCATAGGCGCGTCCGACATGAAGAAGATCTTCACCCCCTTCTTCACGACGAAGGAGCGCGGGAACGGGCTCGGGCTCTGCGTGGTCGAGAGGATCGTGCGCGAGCACATGGGCTACGTGGACTTCTCGAGCGAGGAGGGGAAGGGTACGACATTCCGGCTCTGGTTCCCCATGATCTCGTCGGAGTCTCCCGTTGCGGGGGTCGCCGGGCCCAGTTCCATGAAAGCGGCGGTGTGCAGCCATGCCTGACGGCGCAGAGACGAAGAAGCCGGTGATCCTCCTTGCGGACGACGAGGTCAGCATGCGGGAGCTGCTCTCGCTGGTCCTCGAGGCCGAGGGCTACGAGACCATCGTGTCCTCGTCGGGGAAGGATGCGCTCGAGAAGTTCAGGGCGGACAGGGTTCGGATCGACCTCGTCATCCAGGACCTGAAGATGCCCGGCATGGACGGGATCGAGCTCCTGCGCCTCCTCAAGGCCGAGGCGCCCGATGTCCCCGTCATCGTGATCACGGCCTTCTCGAGCTGGGACAGCGCGGTCGAGGCCATGCGTCTCGGAGCCTACGATTACATCCGGAAGCCCTTCGACACGGACACCATCCGATCCGTCGTGAAGCGGGCGATCGAGAGGCGGGCGTATCTGCAGAACTGTCCGGGTCACCTGAGGGACGAAGGCAGGGGCTCCGGCGAGATGATAGGGAACGATCCGCTCGTCCAGGAAGTGTTCCGGATGATCAACCTCATTGCCCCGACGGACAGCACCGTCCTCATCCAGGGCGAGAGCGGCACGGGGAAGGAGATCGTCGCCCGGTCCATTCACAACAGGTCCCACAGGAGGGACCGCCCCTTCATACCCGTCAACTGCAGCGCTTTCACCGAGTCCCTCCTCGAGAGCGAGCTCTTCGGGCACGTGCGGGGGGCCTTCACCGGAGCCATAGAGAGCAAGCAGGGCCTCTTCCGCGCCGCGAGCGGTGGCACCCTCTTCCTCGATGAGGTCGCGGACATGAGCACCACGACGCAGGTGAAGATCCTCCGGGTGCTCGAGGAGAGGAAGATCAGCCCCGTGGGGAGCACGGAGCTCCATCCCATCGATGTCCGCATCATCGCCGCCACGAACAAGCCGATGGAGGAGGAGGTCCGGAAGCGCGCGTTCCGCGAGGATCTCTATTACCGGCTCAACGTCATTCCACTCTTCCTGCCGGCCCTCCGGGACCGAAAGGATGACATTCCCCTCCTCACCGGGCACTTCCTCGCGAAGTACTCGCGTCAGATGCGCAAGCAGGTGACGAAGATCTCGGATGCGGCCCGCCGCAGCCTGCACGATTACGACTGGCCCGGTAACGTGAGGGAGCTCGAGAACATCATCCAGCGCCACGTCGCACTATGCGAGGGAGACACCATCCAGGCTCTCACGATCAGCGGGAAGCCGCGGAACGCTGCGGATCCCATCCCGCCGGCGGCGAGGCCGGAGCGGCGGGAGTCCTTGCCCGCGGAGGGATTCGAGCTCGAGCGGGAGCTCGAGAACGTGGAGCGGGGATACCTGAAGGAAGCCCTCAAGATCACCCAGGGGAACCTGACGAACGCCGCGAAGCTCCTCGGGATGAGCTACCGATCGATACGGTACCGCGTGAAGAAGCTCAACGTGAAGGACACCGTCCCCTGAAGGGGGGGCACCTCGCGGGGTTCGCGCTCGCGCTCTGGGGCGCCGCGGTCTTGGGGGTCTTCGTGGCTAGCACCACCTGGCTCACGGGCCCCTGCCTGGCGGCTCTTCGCACACCCGTCCTGGCCGCGGTCATCGCGTACTCGCTCGCGCTGACCGGGAGCCGGGTCGCGCGCCGCATGGGGCGATGGTTCCCCGCGGACGCAGACCCTCTCGAGCGCACTCTCCTCGAGCTCGCGCTGGGGATCGGATCCGCGGTCGTCCTCCTCTTCGCCGGGGGAGCGCTCCATCTCTACTCCGCTCCCTTCGCCTGGGGGCTCCTCGCGGTGTCCTGGATCGCGCCTCACCGGAGGTTCCTTGCCGACCTCCGCGCTCGCGCCGGCCTGCTCATCCGAGGAGGCTCGAGCTCCTTCCCGATTCTCCTTCTCGCCATGACCGGAGCGATCACCCTCATCGAGAGCCTCGCTCCCGTGGTGGCCCAGGATGCGCTCGTCTACCACCTCGCGGTGCCCGCCAGGTGGATCGAGGCGGGAGGATTCGTGCCCATCGAGGGCAACTTCTTCTCGAGCTTCCCGCAGAACGTCGAGCTCCTTTTCGCCTGGGGTCTTCTCCTCGATGGAGACTCCCTCGCGCAGTGGTTCCACTGGCTTCTCGGCGCCGCCTCGGCCGCGAGCTGCGCCTCGCTCGCTCGCGCGCTGCCCGGGCGGGCTTCCGGGGTGACGGCAGCGGCCATCTTCGCGACCGTGCCCACGGTCACCCTGATCGCCGGGTGGGCGTACGTCGATCTTGGTGTCGTCTTCTTCGCGACCGCGAGCCTGCTCGCCTTCGTGCGGTGGATGGAGCGCGACGCGGCGCCCTGGCTGCTGGCGTCGGCGCTCCTCGCGGGCCTGGCCGCGGGGTGCAAGTACACGGGCGGACTGCAGGGGCTCCTCGTTGCCGGAGGCGTCCTCGCCGCCGGAGCCTTCCGGGGCCGCCCCACGGGCCCGGCATGCCTCCGGGCGGCATGGGCCGCGGCGATCATCGGGCTCGCGGCGTCGCCGTGGTGGATCCGGAACATCGTCTTCACGGGAAACCCGCTTCACCCCTTCGCGCATGGCCTCTTCGGCGGAGCCGGCTGGGATGCGGAGCGCGCGGAGGTGCTGTCCCGCATGCTCGGCGAATGGGGCCGGACCGGGGGCATCCTGGATACGCTCCTCCTCCCCTGGACGCTCACCATGTCGGGGCGCTTCTTCTCCGAGGAGCACTTCGACGGCGTGATCGGTCCCGTCTTCCTCGCGGGAGCTCCTCTCGTGGCGCTCGCGGTCCGGAAGTCGCCCGCCCACGCCATCGTCCTCGCCTTCGCCGCGGCGCACGCCGGTTTCTGGCTGATGACCACGCACCAGGTGAGGTTCCTGCTCCCGTGCCTCGCCGCGCTCTCCGCCGTGCTCGGCTCCGTCCTTCCGGAGATCGTCGCGAGGGCGGCGCCGGGGCGCCTCGAGGCGCTTCGGAGCGCAGCCTGGAAGGCGGTACTGGGCTCGGCGCTCGCCGTGAACGTGTTCTTCGCCGTGATCCACTTCGCGGATCACGCCCCCCTCCCCGTCGTCCTCGGGCTCGAGACGAGAAGCGCCTACATGGCCCGGGAGCTCCCGTGCGGCGACCACGCGGTCTTCGAGCACATCGAGAGGGAGCTGCCCGCGCGAAGCCGGATCCTGATGGGGTCTCTCGGGAACCCCGGGTTCCTCGTCAAGCGGCCGTACCACTCCGATGCGCTCTTCGAGAACCGGACGCTCGCCGCCATCCTCGCCTCCTCCCGGAGTCCCGACGACGCGTACCGCGAGCTTGCAACGAGGGGGTTCACCCATCTCCTTTTCCGGATGGAGTCCGTCTTCGACCCCACGGGGAAGAAGAGCGAGATCCCGTTCGAGGACCAGACGAAGCTCATGGAGCTCCTCAACCGGCACGCCCGGCTCGCTTTCCAGGCGAGCGGGACCTACCTCTACGAGCTCGGGTGGGGGACGGGGCCGGAAAGCAGGCCCTGAGCGGGGAAGGGGAGAAGACCGGGAGCGGGAGGGCGCAGAACAATCCTGCCTTTCTCGGAGCCTCGGAGAGCTCAGATCGATTTCAGGTACTCGACCAGGTCCAACGCCTCCTGGGGGAGGAGTCCCAGGTTAAAGAACGTGTTGTAGTGCGCGACCACGTCGTTCAGGGTCGCGAACCGTCCGTCGTGGTAGAAGCCTCCCTTCTGGTGGGTCCACAGTCCCTTCAGGGGAGCGGTCCGGTAGTGCTCGTCGGGCGACCTCTTCGCCTGGAAGTCGTCGATCCCGATCTCGTCCGGTCGGTGCATGTTCCACCCGGGCTCGGTGAAGAGAGGCGGCACGTGGCATCGCGCGCAGCCGGCCTTGCCATTGAAGAAGCCCTCGCCGCGCGCGGCTCCTTGCGCATCGAAGCTTCCGGCGGGGGGACTCGGAGCCCGGAGGACCAGCTGGTAAACATGGAGGTCCGCGAGCGTCGGTGTGATGAGGTCCGGGTTGTTTCTCACATCCCCGAAGCCGGCCTTCGCGGCGATGGGAAACTTGACCGGATCATTCAGACGGGGGTCGTAGAACGTGCCCTTGCCCTGCATCTCGAGGTTCGCCACGAACGCGTTCCAGTGCGTGACGGACCCCCAGCCCGTCCACGTGTGCAGGTTCACGCCCGCGAGGCCGAACGCCGGAGGGATCAGGGTCGCCGCCGTCTTGCCATCCGGCCGGACGGTCTGCCCGTCGAGGAGTAGCTCCGCATCGAATCTTCCGGCCCCCCAGCTGTTGAAGACCCCGCGGACCGTCTTCTCGTCCTTTCCGAGGAGCGTCGTGAATGGGCTCACATCGGGGGCGAGGGCAATGATCGCTCCCACGTCGAGGTCGCGGTTCGCCCACCCGTCCAGCCTACGCCCGATGCCGGCGTCGAAGGAATCATCCACGGTGGAATGGCAGAGGGCGCACTGGATCCCGACGGATTCGAGATTCCCGGTGTCTCCGAAGAACCCGGTCAATCCCAGCACGGCATCGTGCCGCAAGAGCTCGAGCGTGCTCGCCGGGTCGTCCAGATCGACCTCGCCCTTCCTGAGCGCCTTGACGAGCTTCTTCGGGAGCGCCTCCGAGTCCACCCTCAAGCCGAGGGTGAGAGCGCCGATGGGACTCAGCCCGTTGCCGACTCCGCCGTGCTTCTCGCCGGCGATGGCCTGATGGAGCTTCAGGGTTCCTCCCCAGAACGTCTCGCTTCCGAAGGTATCGAAGCGAAAGGTCTCCTGCCCGTTTCGGATCCTGTCCTCGGCGGCCTCCAGGAGGTCGCGCTCGATGTCCTTCGACTGGGGACCCTGGGCCAGGGCGGTTCGGGAATCGCTGCCGCCATCTCCGTCGCAGGCAGACATGAATACGCCAGCAGCCAGCAATCCCACCCCGGTCAGAGCAAGTCTCATGGTTTCCTCGGGATCCAGCTTCCTGTGGGACCGGCGGGTCCCCCCACGATGGGGAATCCTCGAAAGTGAAACCGGTGCAAATCGATGGCCCCAGGATCTGCCGCGCCGGAGCGTCGGTTGCAAGGAAGGGGTAATCCTGACCGCGATATCCGCGAGGCACTCCGTAGTGTCTTTCGCCGGCTCGCCTTTCGTCCTGACGGCCGGCCACTCTACAATATCGGCGACGTTCGACACCTGAGGCGTTCGGGAAAGGACGGCAAGCCATGCTGTCTTGGATGCGGAATGGAGCTTCGCTCGCACTGCTGAGCTGGACGCTCCAGTCGAATCTCCCGGCCGGGGAATCGATGCTGTGGGAGAAGTCCTTCGGGCTGGACGACGTCCACGACGTCCACGTCATGAGCACCGGCCATAGCTATGTCATCGCCGGCACGAAGGCCCGTGAAGGTCACGGGACTCTCGATATCTATGTGAGGCGAGTGGATCAGGGCGGCCTTCTGACGGACGGTGCCGAGATTCCCGGTGAAGATTTCTCTTCGTACTCGATAGCCGATCTGGCGTCGCTGGGCCCCGATGGGAGCATTCTGATCGTGGGCACGAACCAGAGTGATCAGGAGTGCGGAAAAGCGATCCAGAAGGGCTGCGTTCTGAAGGCGGACGGGTACGGAAAGCGATTGACCGAGAGCCTACACGACTGGAACCCGACAGGTGTGACGGTGCTGAAGGACGCGATCATGGTGGCCGGAGCTCGCGCCAGGGGAGACCCGTTCGTTCGTGAAGTCGAGGGCAAGTGGGAAGTCCGTCTTGGGGCGCCCGATGCGTGGAGCCATGTAATCGCCCTGAGGGCGGCGAGCGACATGGCGATCGCATTGGTCAGCGACACGGATGTGGTAACACGCGACAGATCCAGCAGGCTCGTCGCAGTCGATGATGCAGGTAAGGTCGTCGGGCAAGTTGGCCTCGAATCCGATGGGTTGTCTGCCGCCGGCCTTCTGACCGGCCCCGATCGCATTCACGTCGTCGGCACCCGGCAGGTTGCCGGCGGAAAACGGATGGCTCTCGTGGAGCTGGATGCGCAGGGTTGGCAGCGATGGGAACGTACCTATTTGTCCATCGAGGGAGGGGGCTCGTGCATCGGCCGGAGCGCGAGGGGGGAGCTGCTCGTTGGCGGGTGGATCCGGGAGGAAGCGAAGCTGAGGGAGGGCATCCTCCTGAGGGTGGGCGAGGACGGCGTGCTTCTCGGACAGAAGCGGTTCTCGCGCCCGGGAACGAGCAACCATGTCACATCGGTCGTCACCGCGCCCGATGGATACCTGGTGGGCTGTGTGGTGAAGGAACGGTCCCTGTCAGAGAACCGTTGGGGAAGTACGAGACCGGTGTTCATCCGGTATCGAGACACCATCGACGAATGAGGGCAGGAGGATACGGCGGGACCCACGCCGGAAATCGCTAGCACTTCTGCGCCCCGGCTGCGACCAGTAGGGTGGAGCAAGGAGAGCGATTGGAAGAGCCCCTCGACCCCCGAGTGATCCTCGCGAACACCCCCCGGCTGCGCCGCCTGGCGCGCACGCTCGTGCGCGACGAGCACCTGGCGGAAGACCTCGTCCAGGACACGTGGATTCAAGCGATGCGGGGGCCGCCGGGCGGACCCAGGTCCCTCCAGGCCTGGCTCGCGCAGGTCCTGCGGAACCTGGCGGTGAGCGCACGTCGGCGGGACTCCGCCCGGGAGCGCCGGGAAGCCGCCCGCGCCGCGCGCGAGCCCGATGTGTCGCGACCCGAGGAGGCCCTGGAGCGATTCGAGACTCTCAAGGCCGTCGTCGACATGGTCTCCGAGCTGGAGGAGCCCCACCGTTCGGCGGTCATCCGCCATTTCTTCGACGGGCTCACGCTCGCCCAGGTCGCCGACCGGGAGGGAGTCTCGGTGGGCGCGGTGAGGCTGCGCCTGAAGGTCGCCCTCGAGAGGCTGCGGCGGCGGCTGGATCGCCGCTTCGGCGGACGTCTGTCCTGGGTCCTCACGCTGTCGCCCCTCCTGGCTCCCGGTGACCTCGAGGCCGCGGAGGCGGCGTTCGCCTCCGCCGGAGCGAAGGGGTCCATGGTCTCGAAGGCCCTGGAAGGAGCACTCTCCATGAGCGTCAACAAGATCTCGGTTTCCATCGCGGCGTCGATCCTCGTCCTCCTCGGCCTCGTTGGATCCTGGCTGGTTCTCGGGACGAGGGGGTCCCTCGATCGCGATTTGGCGAGTCGTCCGGCGGCCGCCCCGCTCCAGCCCGGAGGCGCGGTGCGGCCTGGAGCGTCCGCAAGGGGCGCTTCCGCGGAAGCCACCGCCGTCGAGGTCGCCTCGTCTGCGAGGGGATCTCCGGCCATCGAGGGAAGAGTGACCGCCGATGGGACCGGACTTCCGGGGGCGCGGGTGATCGCCCTGTCCCTGGAGCGATGGGGCGCGCTGACCGGGGGGCTCGATGGCGCGACGGACCGGCAGGATGGGGATGATGGGTTCGCGCGCCTGGAGGAAGCCTGCAGGCGCGAGGCGGCGGCGTCTCCCGAGGAGAGATCGGGACGCGAAGGACGCTTCATCTTCAGCGGGCTCTCCCCCGGATCGTACCGGCTCCTCGTGACCCACACCGAGCGCCTTCCGAGCAGCGGCACGATCGTCGACGTCGCCGCCGGAGGCCCTGCGCGCTGCGAGATCGAGCTTGCCCGGGCAGCGGCGATCGAGGGCGATGTCCGCGATGAACGCGGGCAGCCCATCGACGAGGCCATCATCGTGGCGGAGCGCGCCGACACGGCGCACCTTCGCGGCCTGGCGCGCGACCTGTGGCGCTCGGTCGCCTGGAGCGACGGCAGCATGCTCGTCGACGGCCCGCGGGCGACGAGCGATGGGGCGGGCTCCTTCCGTCTCGGGCCGCTGCCCGCCGTTCCTCACGAGCTGAGGGCATCCCACCCGGCCTTCCTGCGCGCGGATCTCGTCGCCGAGCCGGGAGCCGGCCGCGTTTCGATCACGCTACGGCGGGGAGCCGCCCTCGCCGGCCGCGCCGTCGGGCCCGATGGGCGCCCGGTCCCGGCGCGCGTGAGGGTCTCGCGCGCGGCGGACTCCGAGGTGCACCGTCTCTTCGACTGGAGCGGTAGCGACCGCGGAACCGAGCCGGATGAAGCGCGCGAGGTCCGCGCGGGAGCGGACGGGAGGTTCCGCATCGACGGTCTCGTCGGGGGCGCGCACGAGCTCGCCATGGAGGCGCCCGGGCTCGCGCCCCTCCTTCGCGAGGTCGAGGTGCGCGATGACCTGGAGGACCTCGGCGATGTGGCGCTCGAGGCCCCGCTCCGTATCGCGGGACGCGTGCTCGATCCTCGAGGAAATCCCGTCGCGGGGGCCCGCGTGGGAGCCGGGCAACATCGCGGCAGGATCCACGCGGGGAACACCATCGCGCCGCCGAGCCCGCCGCGCCTCGTCGAGACCCGGAGCGACGAGAAGGGTGGGTTCGTCCTCGGAGGGCTTCCCGCCGGCGTCTTCCAGGTCGAGGCCGAGGCGGAAGGCTTCGCGCCCGCGGTCGTCTCCGGCGTCGCTTCGGGGGAAAGCGCTCTCGAGATCGTTCTCGAGGAGGGATTCACGGTCCACGGAACGGTCGTCGATGCCGGGACGCTCGAGCCCGTCGCCGGAGCGGAGGTCGAGCTCTCCCTCTCGAGCCGGCGGAAGGCGACGACGGACTCCCGGGGGCTCTTCGTGATCCGGGGATACCCCCGCGGAGAGGGGCGCTACGGCGCCGGCGTGAAGGTCACGCATCCCGAGTACGGCCTCCACGCGGCGCACGCGGTCACCGTGATCGGACGGACGGCCCGCTCGCCCCTCGAGATCCGTCTCGATCGATCCTCGAGCGAGATCCGGGGGCGAGTCGTCGACGCGCGCGGGAAGCCGATCGCCGGCGCGCAGGTCTGGGTCGAGCCCGCGGGCGAGAGCGCCGGCTACTCGACTCCCGCCGATCGCGCGCTGAGCCGTGACGATGGCTCGTTCCGCCTTCCCGAGCCGATGTGGATCCGGCACTCCGCGGAGCGGGTCGAGGTGATGGTGGGGGCGTTCCACGGGTCCCTGGCCGTCGGGAGGGCCGGTCCCTTCCTGCGCCCGCCGGGTGGACGGGGTTGGACCGAGCTCGACATCGTCCTCGGTGACGGCGTGGCGCTCGAAGGCGCCGTGACGGGACGGGACGGCGCCCCGGTCTCCGGAGCGCGGGTGACGGCGGGGCCGCCCGCCGGGGGCGGGCGCGAGCGAAAGCTCGGCTGGATGCTCGCCTCGAGATCGACGTATACGGACCGGAAGGGTAGCTATCGTCTCGATCGTCTCGAGGCGGGCCCCGCGGAGGTGGCGGTCCAGGCCCTGGGGTACGCGCCCTCCCGCCTCGCTCTCGACCTCGCTCCCGGAGTCCGCGGCGATATCGTCTTGAAGGCCGGGCTGCCGATCCGCGGGCGCGTGGTCGATGCGGCGGGAGCGCCGCTCGAGGGCGCCGAGGTCACGGCCGCCGAGGATGGTTCGGTCACACCCGGGATGCCCACCGCGTTCGGCTCCAGGATGGAGCTCCGCGCCCGCGGCGGGGTGGGCGGCGCGAGGACCGACGCGGAGGGCCGCTACGAGATCGCGCACCTCCAGGATGGGTCGTACACGCTGATCGCCCGCGCGAGCGGCCACGAGGCCTCCGAGGCTGGCGGCGTTCGAGCCGGGGAGGAGGCTCCCGACATCGCGCTCGCGCGCTTCTCCGCCCTGCGCGGAGCGGTCGCCGGTCCCGATGGCATCCCGGTGACCTCCTTCAAGGTCGACCTGATCGACAGGGCCCATCGAGCCGAGCAGGTGGAGCGGGGCGACTGGAGGGTCGGTTCGCAGGGCGAGGTGGCGTTCGTGGACATCCAGGGCAGGTTCCTCTACGACGGGCTCAGGCCCGGCGAGTACGACGTCGTCGTGCACGCTCCCGGTTGCCTCGCGTTCCTGGGAGAGGTGAGCCTCGACGCGGGGGAAGAAGCGCAGCTCGAGGTACGGCTCGCGCGCGGAGCCCGCCTCGAGGGCGTCCTTCGCGACGCCGCCGGGGGGCGGCCCGTGCCCGATGCCATGGTCACCTGCACGCGCCAGATTCCACGCGCCGAGCTCGATGCGCTGCTCCGGAAGGGCAACCCGCGCATTCCCATGACCCCGCCATCGGCGTCGGGATTCACCTGGAGCGGCGATGCGGGCGACTGGCAGGTCGAGGGGCTTCTCGAGGGCGAGTACCTCGTCCACGTGACGCACCCCTTCCACGTCGAGGCTTCGGGTCGTCTCGAGCTCGGCGCCGCGGGGGCGCGCCTCGACCTCGATCTCGAGCCGAGCGGGCGGCTCGAGGGGACCATCACCGATCTCGGCGCGTCCGGGGAGCCCGGGGTGGAAGTCCATCACGCCCTCGTGGTGGAGCTCGTGGGGGCATCCGACGAGGAGGCCCGGCAGGCCCGCGCGAACGGGAAGTGGCGCTTTCCCATCGACGGGTCGGGACGGTTCCAGGCGCAGGGCCTGCGGCCCGGCACGTACCGGATCGCGCTGAGGAGCCGCGCGTACCGGAGGGGTCCGTTCGAGGAGACGGGGCCCGGTTGGGGGAACTCGAGGCTCGAGCCCGCCGGCTCCGAGAGCGCTGCGCCCCTGGGGGAAGCCGAGGTCCGCGCGGGCGAGACCGCGGCGTTTCATGCCCGGGCGCCGGAGTCCACGCGGGAGTAGGTTCTGCCCCCTCCCGCTCCTGCTCCCGCTCCTGCTCCCGCTCCCCCTCCCGTTCTTCTCCCCTCCCGTTCTTCTCCCTTTCCGTCTCTTCTAAGCTCCGTGCCCTCCGTGCCTCCGTGGTGAGAAAACTCCTCCTCCTCTTATTC
>Ga0075421_100010064_pt1 | contig 11665 bp, 3 predicted proteins | sample SoiMetdeltSBSDD5_FD_75292 | JGI IMG/M metagenome (GOLD analysis project Ga0075421, IMG submission 75292) | Bulk soil microbial communities from a Populus tree surrounding site in Tennessee, USA - Soil MetaG P. deltoides SBSDD5 | ecosystem: Environmental > Terrestrial > Soil > Tree plantation...
GCGTGATCGTCAAGCGCGTCAGCGGCCAGTCGCTGCGCGAGTTCAGCCAGGAGCGCATCTTCAAGCCGCTCGGCATGTCGCGGACTTTCTTCCGCGACGACCATGCGGTGGTCGTCAAGCAGCAGGCTTACGCCTACACGTCCGGCCCGGGCACCTCCTTCAAGCTGAGTGTGCCGAACTACGACACGGTCGGCGCGAGCAGCCTGCTGACGACGGCCGAGGACCTGGCCAAGTGGGACCGGAACTTTGAGGACTACCGCGTCGGGGGCCGCGAGCTGATCGAGCAGATGCAGGTCCCCGGCGCGCTCAACGGCGGCGAGAAGATCGACTACGCGCTCGGGCTCGCCGTCGGCCGCTACCGAGGGCTCAAGGTCGTCGAGCACTCGGGCGGCGACGCTGGCTACCGGTCGCACCTCATGCGCTTCCCCGAGGCGCGTTTCTCGGTCGCCTGTCTGTGCAACTCGAGTAACACCGTCCCGGTCCTGCTCGCGCGCAAGGTGGCCGACCACTACCTCGCCGACCGCCTCACCAAGGAGGCTCCGGAGGCGGGCGCGGAGGCGGGCGACGTGACGCTCACCGAGGCGCAACTCGCGGCGCGCGTCGGACCCTACTGGAACGCATGGACCGAGGAACTCGGGCGGGTCACGCTCGCCGACGGCAAGCTCCGCCTCGGGGCCCCCGGCTACGGCGGAGCGCTCGTCCCGCTCGCCGAGAACCGGTTCCGGCTGATGGGGCAGCCAGGCATAGTGACCTTCGAGGCGCCGGCGCAGGGGGCGCGCCGCATGGTCATCGCGGTCGAGGGGCGGAGGCCGGCGGTCTTCGAGGCCATGCCTGCGGCCGCTGCCACGCCGCCGTCCGAGTACGCCGGGGCGTATTACAGCGACGAGATCGACGCCACCTACCGGATCGTTGAGAAGGACGGCAAGCTGACACTGACGCGCAAAAAGTTCGTTCCGATGCTCTTCGAGCCGGCCTTCCGCGACGCTTTCAGCAGCCTCTCGATCCTTGGGACGATTCGGTTCACGCGCGACGAGCGGGGGCGCGTCTCGGGCTTCACCCTGAGCAGCGGGCGGATCCGGAACTTCGGCTTCGTCCGGCAGTCAGGGGATTGAAGGAGAAGAGATCACGCGGAACACGCGGAATCAAACGGAACACGGGGGAAAATCCGGCCGGATATTTCCGCGTGTTCCGTTTGATTCCGCGTGTTCCGCGTGCTGGTTTTAGATGCGGACGAGTAAGCTCCTCAGAGACAACCTGACCTATTATTGGCGGACGAACCTGGCCGTCGTCTTCGGCGTCGCGACCGCGGTGGCGGTCCTCGCCGGGGCGCTGCTCGTCGGGGATTCGGTGCGCGCCAGCCTGCGCGACCTGGTCCTGCTCCGGCTCGGCCGGACGAGCCTCGTCGTCTCCGCCCCCGGTTTCTTCCGCGAGAAGCTGGCCGACGACCTGCGGGCGAACGGGCGTTTCGCGGCGAACTTCGAGGCGGCTTGCCCGCTCGTCGCGCTCGAAGGCGCCGTGACTGATGATGAGAGCGGGCGGCGCGGGTCGGGCGTCCAGGTCTACGGGGTCGACGAGCGTTTCTGGAAATTTCATGGGCTGGAGGGCAAGGTCCGGCCGCCGGGCGACGACGACATCCTGGTGAGCGGGGCGCTGGCCGCCGAGCTCGATAGCCGGCCGGGCTCGACGCTGCTCCTGCGGATCGAGAAGCCGTCGGCGATCCCGGCCGAGTCGCTCCACGGGCGCAAGGAGGACCTCGGGCGGACGATCCGCTTCCGGGTGCGCGAGACGCTCGGGCGGGACGCGCTCGGCGAGTTCTCGCTCCGCCCGCAGCAATCGGCCGTGCGCGCGGTCTTCGTCCCGCTGCGCCGCCTGCAGCGCAACCTCGAGCAGGATGAGCGGGTCAACACGGTCCTGGTGAGCGCCGAGGGCGGGACGGCGGAGGCGCTGAGCGGGGCGCTCAAGGAGAGCTTTACGCTCGCCGACGTCGGGCTCAAGGTGCGCGCAGTCGCAAAGCGCCACGGCCTGTCGCTCGAAAGCGGGAGCACCCTGCTCGGCGACGCGCTCGCGGGGCAGGCGCGCGCGGCCGCCGGCCGGCTGGGCATGCCGTCGTCGTTCATCCTGACCTACCTCGCCAACACGATCCGCTCCGGGGCGCGCGAGGTCCCCTACTCGCTCGTCACGGCAGTCGACGAGAATCTGTCGGTAGGGCTGGACGCGGATCGCGCCGGCTCGCTGCCCCCGATCGCGCTTAACGACTGGACCGCGCGCGAACTGGGGGCGAAAGTCGGGGACGAGGTCTCGCTCGATTACTACCTCTGGCAGGAGGGCGGCGGGCTGAAGACGGAGACCGCGCGGTTCCGCGTGACGAGCGTCGTGGGCCTGGACGGGGTGGCCGGCGACCCTGACCTGGCGCCCGAGTACCCGGGGATCACCGCCTCGATGAGCCTCTCGGACTGGGACCCGCCTTTCCCGATGGACCTGGAGCGCGTGCGGCCGAGCGACGAGGCGTACTGGGACCGCTACCGGACGACGCCGAAGGCGTTCATCCCGCTGGCGGCGGGGCGCAAATTGTGGGCCTCGCGCTTCGGCGCGCTGACCTCGGTCCGCGTCTCCCCGCCGGCCGGGAGCGACCTGGAGGTGGCCCGCGCCGACTTCGAGCGTGGCCTCCGCGCGGAGCTTGATCCGGCGCGGCTCGGCCTGGCGATCACGGCCCCTCGCGCCGAAGGGCTGGCGGCCTCGCGCGGGGCGACAGATTTCGGCGAGTACTTCACCTACTTCAGCTTCTTCCTGGTCGTCTCGGCGCTCCTGCTCGCGAGCCTCTTCTTCAAGCTCGGCGTCGAGCAGCGGCTGCGCGAGATCGGGCTGCTCGGGGCGATCGGCTTTCCGGCGGCGAAGATCCGCGCGCTCTTCCTCGCCGAGGGGCTGGTCCTCGCCGTCCTGGGCAGCCTGGCGGGGGTCGTCGGGGCGCTCCTCTACGGGGCGCTCATGATGTTCGGGCTGCGCACCTGGTGGCGGGACGCGGTCGGCACCCAACTGCTCTCGCTGCGCGTCTCGCCGCTCTCGCTCGCCGTCGGCGCGCTCGGCGGCGTCGCCGCCGCCCTGCTCTGCATCGCCTGGACGCTCCGCTCGCTCGCCCCTGCTTCGCCGCGCAGCCTGCTCTCGGGATCCTTGCCGGAGAAGGGGAGAACGAGCGCGCGCGTCTCCAAGTCTCGCGGCTTCCCCCTCTCCCCTTCTCTGCTTCTCTCCCTCTGCAGCGCCACCGCCGCGGCGGCGCTGCTCGCCGGGGCGGCGCTCGGGCGGGTAGGTCAGGTCGCGGGTTTCTTCGGGGCAGGGGCAGCGTTGCTCCTCGCGCTGCTCGGCTTGCAGGCGGCGCAGTTGCGGCGAGGCCGCGGGGGCAGGGTCGAGGGGGCCGGGTGGTGGCCGGTGGCACGGCTCGGCTTCCGCAACGTGACCTCGCGCCCGAGTCGGAGCCTGCTCTGCATCGCCCTGGTCGCCGCGGCGACCTTCATCATCGTCGCGGTCGACGCCTTCCGGCGCGACCCGAGCGCGGCCGGGGTCGACCGCCGGTCGGGCGGCGGAGGCTACCCGCTCCTCGCCGAATCGCTCGTCCCGCTCATCCACGACCCGAACACCGCCGCGGGGAGGGAGGATCTCAATCTCTCGGGGGCCGAACTGGAGGGCGTGACCTTCGCGCGCTTCCGCCTGCGCCCCGGCGATGACGCCAGTTGCCTCAACCTCTATCAACCGCGCAACCCACGGATTCTCGCCCCGACCGACGACTTCCGGCGCGAAGGCCGCTTCGCCTTCCAGGGCTCGTTGGCCCGGGGCGGGGCCGAGGCGGCGAACCCCTGGCTGCTGCTCGAGGAGGAATTACCCGACGGCGCGATCCCGGTGATCGCCGACGCCAACTCGCTGACGTACGTGCTCCACCTCAAGCTCGGCGATGACTTGACGGTCAGCGCGGGGTCGGGTGAGGCAGTCCGCCTGCGGCCGGTGGCGGCGCTCGCCGACAGCATCTTTCAGAGCGAGCTGCTCATGTCGGAGCGGAACTTCGTCCGGCTCTTCCCGGAGCAAGAGGGCTACCGTTTCTTCCTCATCGACGTCGCGCCGGAGAAGGCGGGGCCGGTCGGCGGGGCGCTGGAGGGGCAGTTGACCGACTTCGGCTTTGACGCGGTCCCCACCGCGGAGCGGCTCGCCGGATTCCACCGCGTCGAGAACACCTACCTCTCGACCTTCCAGACGCTCGGCGGGCTCGGGCTCCTGCTCGGGACGCTGGGGCTGGCGACGGTGCTCCTGCGCAACGTGCTCGAGCGGCGGCGCGAGCTGGCGCTGCTGCGCGCGGTCGGCTACCGGCCCGCGCACTTCGCGCTCATGGTGATCGCCGAGAACGCGTGGCTGCTCTTCCGGGGGCTGCTCACCGGGGCGGTCGCGGCGGGGCTCGCGATTATGCCGGCCCTCCTCGCGCGCGGCGGCCACGCGCCGACGCTCTCGCTCGGCCTGCTGCTGCTCTCCGTGCTCGCCACGGGTCTCCTCGCCTCGGTGGCGGCGACGGCGGCGGCGCTGCGCTCGCCACTGCTGCCGGCGCTCAGGTCGGAGTAGTAGCGCCCTCTCTTCAGGCCTGCTACGCGGACTTTTCGGCCGCGGGGTTCTTGGCGGTGAGATGATCCATCAGTTTGACGATGACTGGGAGCGACCCGGTGGCCCCGGTGATGATCGCGGTCGTGAAGTTAAGAAGCTCCTGCTGAGTGACGTAGAAGAAGGCGACGCTCGCCATGAGCGTAAAGGTGAATGGCCCCCTGACGCTGTCCCAGGTGCCGCTTAGTAAGGCCTCCGCCGGGGTAATATCGCGGCGACAGGCGGTCGAGAGCACGAAGCGGCGGAAAGTTCCGCTAACGAATGTGAAATGCGGGTCTCGCTTGATCAGGCCGCGCCCCATGAGTCGCCTGATCGTCTGGCGATCCTTCCAGTTCACGAACCCGGTCTCCGCCAGGTGCAGGAGCACGAGTTTCTCCTGCGGGGTGCAACTGTGCCACAGCCCGTGGTGATAATTGGCGGACCGGTCGCTTAACTCCTCGATGAGCTGGTCCTGACCGAGATCGGGCGACCCTGCCGCTATTCGCTTGAGGTCAGGCAAGACGCGCTGGAGGAAAGGGTCGTTGCCGCATTCGAGGTCGATCCGCTGCCACCCCTTGTGGCCATTCGTGGCCGCGTGCCCCGCCCCTCCCTGAGCGTTCGTCTCGATCAAAAGGCGCTCCACATCCAGCACGATGAAGCTGGACAGGAGGTGCCTCCAGCGCTCCTGTCTGCGAGGTGCCTCCCCGCCCGCGCCCGCTCCCTCTTGGAATTCGGCGTGACTAAAGAGGGACCGCGGATCGGCACGCGAAGTCACGACCACCGTCCGGTGGTGAACATTCAACAGTTCACCCAGGACGGCGAGTTTGACCTCGGACAAGGACAGGTCGTAAATCCGGTAGTCGAAATGCTTGACCACCACCACGTCGCCCAGTTCCGTGCGATCGAGGACGGCGCCGAGTTGCTGGCGCCAACGACCGTCGGTTGAGTCGCGGAAGAGTTGCTCTTTAAAATCGAGGACGGCCTTCTGAGTCGGGATCGCGAAGGGGTGGTCTTGGCGACAGAGGAGGAAGAGGTGCTGCCCCTTGCCGGTCCTGATTTTGCTATCATTGACGACTTGGAGCGGTTCGGGCAAGTCGATCAGGAAGACGCGCCTGGTGACAAATTGGACGGCGGCGTACAAGACGAGCAGCAGGAGGCAGGCTGTCAGTAAAAGCCACGCGAAGTATCTCACGTGGGGGCCCGCCGTCCCGAGCATGAGCATCTGTGGGTGTTTCGACGCGATGACCGTCGGCTTCGCGCCATTCGTCTCCCCGCTCAAGACCAGCCTGTCAGTGCCCACGACAGTCCACCGCCACCGGCCGTCGGCCGTTTGGTCGTCATACAATCCGCCCCGCTCGACGGAAAATTCGGAGTAAAGGGGCAACCCGGCCACCAATGACTTCAGCGGCCAACCGCAGATCCCGGCCGGCCGGCCGCCCTCCGTCTGCAAATTCAGCCTTTCACTTTCAAAGAAGAATCCGAGGTAGGTCTCCAACTTCTCAGTCTTCGCCATCCGCTCGCTCCCGGCCGCCGGCCTCGCCGACTCCCGCCGCTCGCGCCCGGCCAACGCTTGTGCGACCTTGAGCTGAGCGTGCTTCAGATAAGTGTCGGTGTGGTGCCAGCAGGCCACTTTGAAAAAGGCTACCGCCGGCAGCACCGAGACGAGGAGCCACAGGAGGGTCAGCATGACCGTGTAGGGTGCCACGAAGCCGAATCGGCCGGGCGATTTCGGCGGGTTACCCGCCTCGATCCTCGGGATTCGCCTCAGCACTGTGTAAGTCACCGCCCAAACCCCGAAGGGAAACAGCCAGGAGACGAGGAGGAGACTATTCTTCTGAGCGCCGAAAATCAGGGCGCCGAACAACACCATGAGCAGCAGGTAGCTCTTGATGAGCAGGCGATAGCGCGGCAGCCGCTTCTGGTCCGGCCAGAGCCAGACGGCTCGGTACTGAGGGTGCGCCAGTGCGCAGGCCAAGCCGACGACTAAGTAGAGCCCCCCGTAGATCGCGAGGAACTGCAAAGCAGTGATTAGCACCTCGATATTAAAGGTCCGGAGCCGACCCTGGTCGTAGAGGGTGATCATGAACCACTGTGCCTGTGGCAGACAGCGGATTGGCGTCACGTAACTGAGGAAGTCCCGCCCTTCATAACTCAGGGGCATGGCCTCGGCGCGGAGCCCCGCCAGGGCCGACCGTAGTTCGCTGCTACGGTCGGCCTCGACGATAAAGTTCTCGACGAGGTTCCGTTTCGGGTCCGAGTGAAAAAGCACCGTGCCTTCGGCGTCAATAATGGCGAACTCGAAGCCGGGCACGATCACCGGCCTGATGAGCGAGCGCATCGGCGCGGCCAGCGCGGCGACCGGGAGGTGCTCGTCCGCCGTCCGCCCTGTCTCCGAAAAGAGTTCCTTCCCGGTCGCGAGGTCGGAAGATCGCCCGTGACCGATGGCCTTGGCGATGACCATCCGCTCCTCCCCCCTCGTCCATGAACGGACTGACTCCAGAGCGTACACCCCCGGGGCGTCCGCCAGCCTTGTCGCGTCTTTGAAGTACTGTCGGTCATTCACCTTGATGAACGGAGTCGCCCTTTCGGGCTCCGGGATGTTTTCCTGGTCAGTGACCTCCGCGAACGACCATTTCCTCTTTTGCTCTCCTTTCGAATCGATCAGATAAAATTCGCGGAAGTGGTAGCCGGGTGAGACCTTGGTCCCTTTCCAGGGGTTCCCGGAGGGCGGCGACTTGAGCGCCACATCTTCGAGCTGGTACAACTGCTTGAGGGCTAACTCGACCTCCTCTGCCATGTTGTCCTGGAGCTTTTGCGAGAACTCCTGCAACTGCCCGTTGATCTCGCCTTTGAGCCTGGCGTAGGCAGGCAGGTCGAGGCCAAAGAGGGTCAGCAGCGCGACGCCGATCAAACCGCAGAGGGCGACCAGCCAGACGTCGATCGCCCCCACTCGCTGGTGCGCCCCGATAAGTCTCAGCTTGAGGAAGGGCCAACTGAAGACTGCGATGAGAATGGCGCCCGCGATCAATGCCACGACCGAGGGGGAGAAAGCCAAGCTGCGGTAAATGAGCTTTTGCCGCGAGACCAAGCCGCAGAGGACCCACTGATGGCCGGCTCGGGGCGTGCCGCCGACAGGGTCCCCGCTCCCCATGACGAGGCTCAAAGGCTGGATGAAGAGCCGGTATTTTGTGCCTGAGAGTTCGACCTCGACCGCGTTCGTGGATTGGGCGAGGGACGCGAATGGCGCGACTTGCTGCTCGACCCCGCCGGCGGACTCCAGGAGCTTGTCGAGCCGCCTTAACTGCAGCTCAGGGATGCCGGCTTGCATGACCACGTTTCCGTCGGGGGTCACGAGCAAAATCTTGTCGAACACACCTCGGTTCAGCGCCTGGTCGAAATCGGGTGCGAGCAACTTATCGAGTCTCAACTCCCCCAGGTATCGGGTGTTCGACTGGCAGCGGCTGATGCGCAGCCAATCAGTCCGTCCTTCGCGCTCCCAGTAGGCGTACCCTTTCTCCTGCTGGTGGCAATCCGATGCCGAGACGGTCCCCTTGTCCCTCAAAGACTGAAGGCCGGGCAGCCAGGCTTTGGCAGCCTCCTCCTTCTCTCTGATTGTCACTCGTCGCTTACTCAGATCATTAAACAGCCTATCGATGACTGTCGCCGGATTCCGTACACTGGCGTTGATCTGGCCCCCTAGGGCGCTGAGGAGCCGGAAGCTCCGGCTAGCTTCGTAACTGGCCTTACCCTGCACCGCGAAGCTGTAGTAACCAAGCAACACAAGCGAGGTAATCAGCAGGGCTAAGGCCGGGGCCTTGAGACGCTTTAATGACTCGCGATCGACGGCCATGGCACGCTCCGGCAGACGTTAATCTAGCTGAGGGCGAGCAACCCGAGGCAAGACGCCTCTTACTTACCGGCCCCCTCAGATCTATAAGTGACCTGGCGGCAAAAAGATTTCAGTCTGACGTTCAGGTTTGCCGGCCGGCCGCCCCGAGGCGGGGGCCATCCCGGTGGTCGAGGGCAGAATGAGCTGTCGGGGAAGATGAACCGCGGGGGATGGCTCTTGAAAAGACGGCCGCTGGTGCAGAAATGCTGGCTTTGAATCAGACCCTCTTCGGAGATGACAATCAGCGCTGTTCGTTGAGGCTCTTGCTGTAGCTGTAATACCTCACGCTGACCTCCTCGGGCGGCGTTTTGGTCAACGCCTCACGCGACGGGCCGTTCAGGTAGAGCAGGATGTATTGCGCGACGTGCGGCCGCTGAATGCCCTTCTGCGTTTTCAGACAAGTCAGAAAATCGTCGGCAAACCAATCGAAGATTTTCGAGAGGGTGAGCTTCTTCTCCGGCGCGTCATAATTCACGTGGCGCGGGTCATTGATCAAGCGTTTCACCGACTGCTCCAAGACCTCCCAGGTCTTGCCCGCCGGGATCGCGCCCTGCCAGAGCGCCGGGCAACTGAAGGCCGCGCAGTTCAGATAAAAATGGGCGCGCGGGTCTTTGAATTGCGGGCGGATGATCTGGTGTTCCAGCGTTTCGAGCGACGATTTGCGCCCGCCGATGAGGATCTCGTGATCGCGGAACAGACCAATGAAATTCCGCATCTCGCTCTTCGACGGATAGGCGCTGGCCGCGTAGTACAAGACCCACGCGTTGGACAACGTCAGGTAGTAGCCCAAGCGGTCCCCCGGGTCATTGATCGCCAGCGGATCGGTCGCGCCCAACTGATCGACAAACGCCTTAAGCGCGCCAATCTCTTTTCAATCCGGCATAGTTGACCAACCCACGGCCGTCCACATACGTGCGCAACAACCGATCATAGTCAGAGTAATTCTGCGCCTGTGTGTGCGGCGCGCTGACTGACAGTACGGCGCAGCATCCGACGATGAATAAAACCTCCTTCCCAGAGTTAGCGAACAACTTTTCTTCTCTCCTCAGTTGCATCTTTTGTTGACTTGCGCCGGCACGTCTTCGCCTTACCGGACCTCGGCGGAAGCACTCTTCCCGGCAAGCGCGCCGATTAGTTTGACCATGAGGGGGATGGCCCCGGTGATGCCGGTGATCACCGTGAGTGCGGTGTTAATCGTCTCCTGCTGCGTGGCGTAGAAGAAGGCGAGGCCCGCGAGCAGGACGGCGGTGAACGGCCACTTGATGACGTCCCAGGTGCTGCCCCCCGCCGCCCCGACCGCGGCTTCCACCTCGGGCAATGTCTGCGCCATGAGGAAGCGGCGGAACGCCTCGTTGAGGAGGACGAAGTGCGGGGCGCGGCGGATCATGCCGCGCTCGAGGAGGCGGCGAACAGTCCTCCGCGCTTTCCAGTTGACGAAGCCATCTCGGGCCAGGTGCTGAAGGACCACCTGCTCGTCGCGCGAGCATCGCGACCAGAGGCGGCGGAAGTAGCTTTCGAGCCGCTCGTCGACCTCTTCCCAGAGCTGATCCGGGTCGACTGCCGCGCGGCCGCGGTACTCCCCGACGACCCGCCGCACCGTCCGGTTATCTTTTGACTCTTCGAGCAGCGAGCGGTAACTCGCTGAGAGGCGCCACTCCCAGCCCACCTGCAGTCTCGCGCAGGGCGCGCTGGCAACCGCCCTCAGCCAGCGCTTTGCCTCGATGAGGTTGAACGACGCGAGGAGTGTGGCCCAACGCTCCTCGAGGTTGCCGCCTTGGTCTTTGGCCCGGCGGGCGAGGAGCCTTGGGTCGGTCGGCGAAGTGATGACGACCGCGCGGTGGTGGACTTGAATCAGCTCCTCCAAAACCTCGAGCACCCTCTCGTTAAACTCTCGGTCCTCGGCGCGGTATTCGAAGCGATCGAGGAAGACCTGCCTGCCACGCTCGGTACCGGCGATGACGCGGCGGAGGACGCCGTAGGCGCCGTTGCCGTTGGCCGCCGGCGCGGCCAGCCTCCGAAGGTCGACCCGCACGGCCCCGGGGACCCGGACCGCCCGCAAGTGCTCCGGCCGGCCGATGACCATGAGGCTCCCCCCGCTGGCCAGCCTGAGGCTCCCGCCTCCAACCTGCACTGGCTCCCCCAGGTCGGTCAGGAAAACGCGCCGGCAGAAAAAGCGCACCAGCCAGAGCGCGAGCAGCACGGTCATGGCCACTGCCACGATCAGGAGAAACCCGAGCTCAATTCCCCGCCCCGGCCAAAGCAGGGCGCCGAGCCCCGGGACGCGCGAGCTGATCACCAGCAGGTCCGCAGACGCCCCCACGCGCCCGCTCATGACCAGGCTGCCCCCTTCGCGCCGCCAATCCCAGGCGCCGTCCGAAGCCTTCTCATGGAGCAACTCGCGCAGGGATGACGAGGGCTCGAGGTTGGGCAGGCCGGGGAACCTCGAAAGGGCGCCGGCCAAGAACTGGAAGCGATAGTCCCCGCGGACACCTGCCGTAGAGGAGTGGCGCTCCCCCATCCTGGCGGCGCATTCAACCTGCGGGCCGCAGACTCTCGCGTTGGTCCCGAAGAAATGCTCGGTGTGGCGGTCCCGCTGCTTCTCGTCGAACTTGCGGACCAGACTGACGAATTCATCCCGGTGCTCATCTCTGACCGCCTTGAACTCCAGCGGCCGGTTGAGCGCCTGCGCGAGCCTGAGCTGGCTGTATTTGATGAACGTCTCGGTCTGCGCCTCGTAGGCCAATTTGAAGAAGGCGGCCGGCGGCAGTACGGCAGTGAGCAGCAGGAGTAAGACCGCCACCACCGAGTAAGAGAAGGTGAGGAGTATTTTCTTTCCCGGCTGCAAATCCTCCCCCCGGCCCCGCAGCCGCCGGTAGGTGATCACCCAGGCCGCCAGCGAGATGATGACCGCCGCCGGCAGCAAGGCCCACCCCGAGAGGAACCACAGCGCGGCTGCGAAAGCGAGGATGAGGAGCGAGTGAATTTTCGCCAGCGGGACGTATTGTGTCGCGCGCCGCGGGTCGGGCCAGAGCCAGGCGGCGCGGTACCCGGGGCGGGTCAGGGCGATGACGACCCCGACCGCGAGGTAGAGTCCGGCGTAGAGCGAGACGAGCAACAGCGTCGTCACCAGCCACTCGATGTTGAGCGCGCACGCCAGCGGCT
>Ga0075421_100010067_pt1 | contig 11664 bp, 13 predicted proteins | sample SoiMetdeltSBSDD5_FD_75292 | JGI IMG/M metagenome (GOLD analysis project Ga0075421, IMG submission 75292) | Bulk soil microbial communities from a Populus tree surrounding site in Tennessee, USA - Soil MetaG P. deltoides SBSDD5 | ecosystem: Environmental > Terrestrial > Soil > Tree plantation...
TGCCGCCGATCGCCGACAGCAGCAGCGCGGCGAAGAGCCGGACCCACGCGTAACCGGACTCCGGCGCGCCCCGCGCAGCGCGCGCCGCCGCGCGTCCGGTCGTATCGCCGAGGGTCACGGCCGGTGGGACAATTTCGCATCGTCGGCTGTCACACCGACGTCGCGCAGCACTCCGTGGATCTCGATCTGCCTGTCGGGCCGAATCCTGATCTCGTCGGCCACCTCACGAAGCAGCGCCTCCCAGTCGGCGTCGGTGAGCTTGGCGAGCCCGCGTCGGGCCTTGGCGCAGACGGCGTCGATCTGCGCTGCGCCGGGTGCGGCGCCGTGCTGAGTCGCCAGCGCTTCGGCCTCCCGTAGTTGGCTGGCCAGCGCCCCGCGACGTCCGGCAAGCTCGCGCAGCCGCTCCTGCACGATGTCCCCCTGCTCGCGGTCGCTGACCACGAGCCCGATCAGTCGGCGCTCATCAGATCGCACCTTGTCGATCTGCTGTTTGAGGTGCGCGACTTGACTGCGAAGCTCGACGTCGCGAACACCGCGCGACAGCTCATACCTCTCGACGCCGGCCCGAAGCGTCGCCGGATCGGACAGCGCGCGGGTGACGAGCGCGCGCACCTCGGCCTCGAGCGCGTCCGCGCCTTGCGAGCGATACGCCTCCGGGCATGTCTCGGCCGCCGGACTCACGGGGTGCATGTACGTGCGCCGTCGACCGCCCCGCCTCATGCTTCCGCCGTACCGACGGCGGCAGCGGTCGCAGAAGACCAAACCGCGCAGGGGATAGTGCGCCTTGGGCGGGCGCCCGACGAGCGCGGCCCGGTTGAGGGCAAGCTGCGCGAGTGCCGCCTCCTCGCGCTCCGGCGTGACGATGGCCGGGACCTTGATCGCGATCCACTCCTGCTCTGGGCGGACACGCGACGTCCCGTCAGGCTGCACTTGCTTGACGTTGAAATATCGCAGGCCGGAGTACCCGCCTCTGAGCATTCGCACCACTTGCCCGGGCGTCCATCGACCGCGCGGCGGTCGAATCCCGAGCCGGCGTAACTGGGTCGCGATCGCGCGCACGCTCTTCTTCTCGTCGATCGCCAGCCGATAGATCAGGCGCACGACGTCCGCTTCGACCGGGTCGATCACCAGACGTCCAGGAGCGGCGGCGTCGGGCCGGTAGCCGTAGGCACACTGCCCGGGCACGACGAAGTGCCCGGCACGGGCCTTCTGGCGCTTGCCGCGCGCCGTCCGCTCTCGGATTTTCTCGCGCTCATACTCGCCGACGACGCCGGAGACGTTCAACAACAACCGGCCTTCGGCGCTGTTCTCGACGTTCATTGTCGCGAACACGACGGTGACGCCCGCTCGTGCGAACTCGTCCATCAGGAGCAACTGGTGGGCGAGCGATCGCGACAGCCGATCCACGCTGTGGGTCACGACGACGTCGACGCGCCGATCGCGAACGGCGTCACGCAGCCGCGTCAACGCGGGCCGATCCAGGGTCGCGCCCGAAACGCCTTCGTCGCGGAACGCGGCAACGACCTCGTACCCCTTGCGCGCGGCGTGCGCGCGGCATTCGTGCTCCTGGGAGTCGAGCCCGAACTTCTCGACTTGCTCGTCCGTCGAGACGCGGCTGTAGAGCGCTGCGCGATTCATCGTCGCCTCCGTGCTGGGCTGGAACGAGGTTTGCTGTGGCGCGCGCGGTAGGCGCGCATGCGGCTCGCAACCCGTGCCTCATCAGCGGCACGCCGGTGCGGGGTCGAGCAATACCGCCACGGCCGGCCGCGGCGCGTTTCAAGGTCAATCCGGAAGCGTCCGCATTTCGGGGCGTCGCAGTAACCGAGGCGCGTGGTGAGGCCGGCGGACGGAGAGAGTAGGAACGCGGCCCCCAATGCGCATGCTGCCTGCACGCCCTGGACGGCGTAGATCAGCTGGGGCTCCAGGCGGTGGATGTCGAAACGGATGACGGAGTCGATGGTGCCGAACCTAGCCGAGATGGCTGGCGCCACGTCAGCGCCGCGACCAGTAGCGATCGCTCGAAGCCAGCCCCTTAGTTCGTCCTGATCGTTTTTGTAGGCATTCGCTTTGTGGGCTTCGATCTCGCGGAAGGCCGGGCCTACCGCTGGCGACCGACGGAAAAGCTCCTGCACTTGACGGGTGCTCTTGATGCGCCGCAGGTTTGCGAATTGCAGGATCGTCTGCACTAAAGCGACCTGCTCCTGCGTTACGCGCATTTCTCGATTCTCAACGATATGTACGTTACGCGCATATCTGATTTGTTGCGGTACACAGTATACATGGCTTCGAGGATCAAGGAAGAGCGAATCAAGCGCGGATGGTCACAGCATGAGCTTGGCGCGCGGTGCGGGCTCCCGGCGTCCACGATCAGCTCGCTCGAGCGCGGCTATTCATACCCGTGGCCGGGTTGGCGCCGACGCCTCGCGGCCGCGCTCAAGGTCGCGGAGACCACGCTGTTCGATCCGGAATCCGCCGAGGAGCCGACCTCGACGTGATCTTCGGGAGAGCTTACGCCCGCATGACCGCCGCCGACGTCGACGCGCGCTGGGCCCGGATCGTCCAGATCCTGCTCGACGCCGACGACGCGGCCGAGCGCGATGAGCGCGACGGCGACGGCGTTGGACCCGAGCACCGACGACCACCAAGACCAGCTGGCGGAGGACTCACGATGAATACCTGCGAGGAGCGTCGAGACGTGGTCGGGGACCTGCTCTGGCCCCGCGCGGTGCCGGGCCTCGGCTCGCGGCAGACGGCGCCGCTCGCCCCCTGCGCCGACTGTCTCTCGACGGGCGGTCACCCGGTCGTCTACGGCCACGTCGTCGAGCGGGACTTCGTCGTGGTCGTTCGGCACGACGGAGTTCCGTCGCAGACGTGGGCCCAGTTCGGCGGCGTTGCCCTCTGTCGCGCGCACGCGGTGCGCCGCATAGTCGAGAATCTCGCACACGGCGAGGACACGCGTGAATCCTCGCGATCACTCCGCCTGGACTCGTTTATGTCGCGGCCGAAGCGTTAGAGCGTGAAAGCATCGCGCGGGCGGTGCGGTCATGGAGGAGGCTGGCCGAGGCGCCGGCGTGAGGATCGCGCGGCCCGCGCGATCGTCGAGGCTGCGCTCGACGAGACCGGCTGTCCGTGGTCGTCACGGCTGTCGCGTTGGCTCGATGCGCTGCTCGCGCTCGAGGAGCGCGACGCGTGACGCCGCTCGACGTCGCCCGCGGCTATCTCGCGCGTGGCTGGTACTCGATCCCGGTGCCGTTTCGCAGCAAGGCGCCGACGATCACTGGGTGGCAGGATCTCCGGCTCGACGAAACGCAGCTGCGTGCCCTCTTCAACGGCGGGCCCTTGAATATCGGCGTCCTGCTCGGCCAGCCGTCAGGCGGGCTCGTCGATATCGACCTGGACTGCGGCGAAGCGCTCACGCTCGCCGATCGCTTCCTCCCGTCGACGCACGTGATCTTCGGCCGACCGAGCAAACCCAAGAGTCACAGGTTGTACGTTGCCTCGCCGCTCATCGCGACGGAGAAATTTCAGGACATCGGCGATGACGCGAAGCCCGTGATGCTTGTCGAATTGCGGTCGACCGGCGGCCAGACGGTCTTTCCCGGCTCCACCCACGAATGCGGTGAGCCGATCACCTTTGCCGAAGACGGCGAACTCGCCCGCGGCCCTGGCGAGACGCTCCGACGTGACGTCGCCCATCTCGCGGCCGCGTCTCTCCTGGCGCGGCATTGGCCCAACGCTGGAGCCCGACACCACGCCGCGCTGGCCGCCGCCGGTCTGCTTGCGCGGGGCGGCGTCGATGAGTTGCGCTGCGTCCTGATCGTCCAGGGCGCGGCCGAAGCGGCCGGTGACGATGAGGCGGCCAAGCGCCGGCGCGATGTCGTGAGCACCGTCGCGCGCGTGATCGCGGGCGAGCCGGTCACGGGCGGGCCATCGCTCGCCGAGCTCCTCCGCGGCGACGGCGACAAAGTCGTGGCGACGCTGCGCCGCTGGCTCGGCCTGCGCGGCGGTGACGCTGAGGCGCCGCATCTCACCGACGCCGGCAACGCGCAGCGCTTCGCCCGCGAACACGGCGGCGATGTGCACTTCTGCTACCCGCGGCGCGCCTGGTTTGTCTGGGACGGCGTGCACTGGCGTCGAGACGAGGGCGATCAGACCGCAGACCGCGCCAAGGCCACCGCCCGGAAGCTGTGGACGGAAGTCGCGAGCGCAGCGAGTGAGGACACGCGCAAGGCGCTCGCACGGTGGGCCGCATACACGGAGTCCGAGCCGGGCATTCGCCGCATGCTCGAGCTGGCGAAGTCCGAGCCTGGCATTCCCGTGACGCCAGACGAGCTCGATCGTGATCCGTGGTTACTCAACTGTCCGAACGGGACCCTCGAGCTCCGCACGGGGTACCTGCGCCCGCACCGGCGAGAAGATCTCATCACCCAAGTCACGGCCGCGGCCTACGAGCCCGGCGCTCGGCATCCCATCTTCGATGCCTTCCTCGAGCGCGTGCTGCCCGACGAGCCGGTGCGTGCCTTCGTCCAGCGCGTCGCTGGCTATGCCCTCACCGCCTCGACGCGCGAAGAGAAGCTCTTCATCGCCCACGGGCCGACGGCCGGCGGGAAGTCCACCTTCCTGACCGCGTTGCGCCGCACGCTCGGCGACTACGCGACGGCGGCCGACGCGCATACCTTCATGGAGCGCAGGACTGATGCCGGCGCACCACGCGATGATGTCGTGAAGCTGATCGGCCGTCGGCTGGTCGTGTCGTCCGAGGTCAAGAACGGCGTCCGCCTGGCCGCTTCGCTGGTGAAGACACTCTTCGGTGGCGACCCCATGGCGGCCCGTGCGCTGTACGAGCGGACCGTCGAGTTCACGCCCGTCTTCAAGCTGGTCGTTGCCGCCAACCAGCGCCCCAAGGCGCCCGACGATGATGACGCGCTCTGGCGGCGCCTCTACGAGATCCCGTTCACCGTCTCGATCCCCGAGACCGAGCGCGACCCTGAAGTCAAAACGACGCTCTGCGATCCGACGCAGGCCGGCGCCGCCGTCTTGGCGTGGTGCGTCGAGGGATGCGCCGCGTGGCTCGCTGACGGGCTCGCCATGCCCGAGGCCGTGCGCAAGGCGAGCCAGGCCTACCGCGACGAGATGGATCCGCTCAGCGACTTCATCAGTGAGCGGTGTGTGCTTGAGAAGCTGGCTGAGGTCGCCACCAAGGACTTGAAGGACGCCTACCTCAGTTGGGCGCGCGACACCGGCGTCCGTGAGCCGCTCGGGGCACGCGCGTTCAACAGTCGTCTCGAATCCCGCGGCTGCGCGCGAGGCAGGAAGGGCATGACCTGGTTCGGCATTCGCCTCCGAACTGACACCGACCCCGACCCCGACACGGCGGAGACGGAGCACTCGGAGCATTCAGCGTGTAACTCGCCCTATACGCGCGCGCAGGAGGGAGTTTCCGCAGTTAGTGCTCCGAACACTCCGAATGCTCCCGAGGTGGCGTGCTCGGGCTGCCGCAAGGTTAGCGTCCGTGCCAGGCTGACCGAGTTCGAGGGCGCGCTGTGGTGTCCGAGCTGTCTGTACGCGAAGTCGTCGTATCGAGCGCGAGGTCGGGCCTGAATGCCAAGAAAGTGCGGTCACTCTTCTGAAAATCATATCGGTTCGGTCGGATGTGGACCGGCGCAGCCCCAATTTTTTGGCGCGGCAGCGATCTTTTAATCGCGGGAGGCGAAATGGGCGGACCAGGTAGCGGGTGGAACCGAAAAACGCCAGCGCAACACCGCACGGCGGGTACGTTCCGGCCCGACCGTCACGGGTCGCCGGCCACGGCTCTACCGGCGGAATTCCATGCCGACGCGCTCGTGATGGTTCGCCGCCTCCGCAGGCTCGCCAGTCGCTACTTGCGCCAGGCGGAGAAGGGCGGGAAGGGCGCCGCGAAGTCGATCGGGCCGGCGCTCAAGTGCTTGGGCGCCGCGGTATCGATCGCGCGTTTCCTGGGCGACGGCTCGGCGCGTCCGGCGAAAACGAGGCTCGACGAGCACCTCGCGCGGCGTCGCCCTGTTGGCCTTTTGCCGCCGCCACCAGGAAGACGAGAGCGAGCAATCACACAAGGAGGAGACGATGAACACTGACCACATCGAGCCGGGCATGAAGTACGGGAAGGATTTCATCACCGTTAACGGCGAGGTCATCCTGCCCCCGACTACGCGTCGCGAGGCCGGCGACGCCCTCAGTCGGCGTGCGCTCCAGCTGTTCAAGCAGGGCACCTCACACGATCGTCTCGTGGAGTCCTGATGCCCCTGACGATGAAGGAGGCGTTCAACATGGCGATGGACGAGAACCAGGAGCTGAAGCGGATCTATGTCGAGGGCTGATTGCATTCTCGGAGTCGGGCGCTGACATTGCCAGCCGCGCCCCTCGGCGCTAGCATCCCGCCAGCCATGAATCGCCGAGCCTTCGTGACTGGTCTGGGAGCCCTGCTCGCCGCGCCGCTCGCCGCCGAGGCGCACCAGACGAGGACAGTCGCAGTGGCAGGTATTCTTCACGCCTCTCGGGCGTCGCGCACGGGAATACCGGAAAACAGCCGAGAGACGCTTTGACAGGGTCTTTTTCGCCGCGGAACTCGAGTTCGTCACTCGCCGAAGCCGGCGTAACATGCTCAACCCGCGACTCGCTGACGATGCAATCAATTGTTCCGGATGACGTTCCACGCATCGCGCGCCCTCCCTGAAGGCCTGTCCCTGTGTAGATCGCGGAGAAGACCGTTAGGGAGCCGGCCGTGTCGGGTCGCGAACCCTATCCCCGCGAGTTCGAGCTAACGGGAGGGTTCGCAACGAGACAGCCCGGCAGACACGCGCCAGAAAAACAAAACCCCTCCGCGGATGGAGGGGTGCCACGCCGTACTGCTTGCCGACCGTGGGCCAGATCGTCCCCGTCTTCGGGCTGGCGGTGGCACCTTGCTGGCGTTCAGCAGGTTGCCGGGCGCGTCATCGGGCCAGAACCCTCGGCGCCTCTCTTGATCGCTATGTGAGGGCGATTTTCCGAAAGTCGGAGTCTTCGGTCAATACATCAATGGATATGTATCGATCAAACGGGGCGGCGCGGACTGCGGGCTACGCTTGAAACCGATCGAAAGCACCAGCCGACATGCCGGCCTGTTCTTGGCAGCGGCGAAACGATAAGATCCCGAATCGTTCATGCGGCTCTATCTCACAGCCCCCTTTTCACCGAGGCCGAACGCGCCTTCAATCTCGTCCTGGCGCGCTCACTCGAAGCCGATGGTCACGACGTTTATCTTTCTCAGCAAGACACCGCACCGGCAGAGGGCGCGGGGCGGACCACGGCCATGTTTCACTCGAACCTCGTAGCGTTGGCAAATGCCGAGGCCGTTGTGGCCATCTGCGACGGCCCCCAGGTCGATGACGGAACGGCTTGGGAGATCGCGTACGTGCGCAATATTCAGGTCTACGGGCTCCGGACGAATTCGCGGATTGGGCAGAAGGCAGACGAGCGGGGTCAACCTCATGATCCTCGAGTCGCTGAGCGAGCTCTCGCCGCCTATCGAGCAGCTCGTCCACACGATTCGCTATGCGGAGCGGCCGTAAGCCGGCGACTGTGCTTAGATCCAATGCGTTATCGCGCGTCTGATTCGGTGTGGCTGATCCGTTGCATATACCTACGATAGGGCGTCACGTGCAGCGTAATAACGAGTAGGGTCAGTCGCGGGCGGACTTCAGCTCAGAGGAGTTCCATGACGCCAAAGATTCGGAAGACTAACAAATCGGCGCGGAAAGCTGCGTTGGCTGAACTCGCTCAGCGAATTACGGACTTGCTCCTGACGTACGTCGCGGTGGGGCGATTGACTCGGCGTCTGCGGCACGAGGCGGTCCGGTTGAAGGACGATGTCGACATCTGGCGTGCGAAGACCGGGAGCGATGATATTCGGGCTGCCCAGCTGGGACCCGTGCGGCACACGTCGTGGAAGGCGATGCTTCCGAATGGTACCGGTAGCTGGTGCCACTGCCCGCCCATCATGATCAGCAGAGGGCGATTGTGCTTTCTCGTTGGTTGTGATGAAAAGACCCGTATGTGCAGCTGGATGTGTTTCGACTTGCCACGAAATGGGACTCTCTCCAAGAGTAGACGACGCAGGCGGAGCCGTTATCGGTAACGGTGACGTCCAGGGCGCTGACGCGAGCCGGCTGCCGCTACACGCACGCAAGTGCAGTGAGCTGCGGTATTCGGCCTTTTCGTCACGCAACGCCATCGGCGTTCACCCCGAACAGTTGGTTAAGTGCTCATCGTCGCTTCCGGTGGTTTCGCCCGCAGAAGGTAAAGCCGCACGGATGCTACGCTTGACTGCGTGACGATTCGGGGGCACCGTCCATCCCAGCCCCCGAAGGGTGCCGGGGAGAGGATGATGCTCTCATCTCGCCTGATTGGCACGTGGCGCGAATTGAGGTTTACGGCTCCGCTTCACGTCATCGCCGCCAGCATCCCAAGATTCCCGCATGGGTATACCCGCAACCATCGATCACAGCGTTCCTTTAGGGAGCTCAGTGAATGCGGAACACGCGATTGCAGAGACAAGCTCATCTCATAGCGATCCGCTTTCTTCCCGTTTTTCTTGGCGCGCTCTGTTTGGCGGCATCTGGCGATTGCGCCGCGCCGCCGTTCTCGAAGGTGATCGACGAACTCTTCGCCGATGCGCCGCTCGCGCAATTAATCGATCCCGTTCAAGACGTGGTATTCGAGGACACGGGAACAATAATTGTGTTCCACGGACGTGGATGTGCGAAGGCGGACCGGGCCGGACAACAGGTGACGTTGAAAGTCGGGCAAAGCGTGAATGTTCCCACATACGCAAAAAATGCGACGGTCTTTCTTAACGGTTGGAGGCTGCAATACCTCCATGGCGACCACCACGTCGGATTCGTTGTGACGGCGATCAGGAACATAAGCCTCGAGGGCCAGACCCTGAAATGGGAGGCGATCGGCAAACTCGCGGACCGAAACTTCGACGATGCGTATCTCTGGTGCTACCGCTTTACCGCGTTCGGGTGGGACCCGTCGCAGATCAATGTGTCCGTTGACGACCGGGACAGCCCCGGCGAAACCGACAACATCGAGTTTCAGAATTTCTTTGCCGGGCAAAATCTTACCGACAGCGCCGGCGTCGTTTTTCCGAGGCTCGTGTCGAATCCTGGAGTTGCGCCCGGCGCGCCCGTCCCAATTCTCCCGCGTGGATTCATGTTCGGCTGGGATGACGACCACCATCTCCTCCAAATCGGCTACAACTTGAACCACAGCGAACGGTTCATCGATGCATCGCGCAAATATCTAAATCGAGGGAAGGATCAGCTCCCCCAACTGGCCGCAAGCCAAGTCAACTCACCGTTTGCAAGCTGGGAAACGACGGTCGTCTTCAAGGACGACGACGGCCACCGAGATTACGCCTTCGGGGAGGTCGTCTCCGTTCTTCGCGGCGATGATGTGGGCTTAATTCAGCCGCCGTATTCCAGCCAAGTAGTCGGCCCGGTCTCCGGCGTAAGCGAAGAGCAGAAAGGCGGTGAGAGAATCGAATCGTTCGTGATCAAGGACATTCCCTTTCAATATGCGATACCGGTGCTCACGGGTTGGGAATTGCGGTATCCGGCTCGAGATCACCATGTCCGAGAGATGGGCGTGGAGATACAAATACCGGTAGGGAATGGGGCGTATTACGAGGTGGATCCCCAAACCCAGCGGGGACGATTGCGGTACGACCTATCTTCGGTCCTGCAGGATAAAGACGCGCGCCCGGCGTTTTTCCCGCCCCGCCATCGGGTGACGGTCGTCGGCCTGCGGCCCATCGGCGGGGGGAGGCCGATTCCTTGACCGGCAGGCGAGTCAACGCATGAGTGATGTAGACGATTAGCCATGCGACACACGCGACCGCTGCGGCGAGGGCTTCTCAAACCGATCCCGTTCTTTGCGATTGTTCTTGGCACGCTCTTTTTGGCCGCATCGGGCGATTGCGTCGCACCGCCCATGTCCACCGTGACCGACGAGATGCTGGGCGATCGTCCCTTAGCCCAATTAACCGAGTCACAACAAAACGTCGCATTTGAAGACCAGGGAACAATCATCGTGTTCCATGGATTTGGATGCGCGAAGGCGGATCAGACTGGCAGACAGGTGACGTTGAAAGTCGAGCAAAGCATTGATGTGCCGTCATACGCGAAAAAAGCGACCGTATTTCTTAACGGCTGGAGGCTCGAATACGTTCGGGGCGGCCGCCACGTCGACCACCACGTACGGTTGCTGAAGACCGCGATCAGGCGCGTAACATTCGAGGGGCAGACGCTGCGATGGGAGGCGATCGGTGAACTGTCGGACGGAGATCGCGAGGACACCTATGTCTGGTGCTACCACTTTACGGCGTTCGCCTGGGAGCCAGCGAGAATCAACATCGCTGTTGACGATCAGGACGGCGCCCGGGGCTCCGATGACACAATTCAGGGCGAGAAATTTTTTGCCGCGCCAAATGGCTTCGGAGACAGCGCAGGCGCGTCCTTTCTGAGATTTGTGGTGGATCCTGCGGGTCCCTCCGGCAAGCCCGTCGCAATTCTCCCGCGTGGATTCATGTTCGTTTTTGGTGACAATGACCATCATCTGCTCCAAATTGCCTACAATGTGGACCATAGCGAGCGTTTTATCGACGGATCACGGAAATATTTCAATCAAGCCAAGGATCATACGCCTATAGAGAATCACAACGTAAGCCGAGTTGATTCAGAGTTCGCAACCTGGGAAACGGCCGTCATCTTCAAGGACGATGACCAACACCGGGACTACAGTTTCGGCGAGCTCGTGTCGGTCCTGAGCGGACCCGATCTGGGACTCATTCAACCGCCGTTTTTCAGCGAGGTCGTGCGTCCGAACTGCTGGCTGTTTTGTGCGGCGACGTTGAAGGGTCGTACGAAAACCGAAGAGTTCGTGATCGAGAATATCCCCTTCGAGTATGCGATACCCGTATTAACGGGTTGGGAGTTGCGGTATGTGACGCGAGATCAGCATGTCGGAACAGCGGGTGTATGGATCGATGAGGCGCATTACAGCAAGGATCCCGTAACCCAGCTGGGACGATTGCGTTACACGCTATCTTCGGTCCTCGTCGACTCGGATGGCTTTCCGGATTTTGCTTCGCGCCATCGGGTGACCGTTGTGGGGATGCGGCCCTTGTCCAGTGAGCCGCCGATCCGCTTAACCCGGTAATACAATCGGCGCACATTCGGGAGAGTCGCCTCTAAAACATGGTTTCCGTATGCCCGTGCGACGAAGCGGTCCGTCGTGGCTGCCTGCGAGAGATCCCAGTGCACGAGGTGACGGCGCGGACGCCCGCTGCGCCCTAGCGTCGCCGCATTCACATCGTCGGTCTTCGGACCGGCGTGACGATCGTCGAGCGACCCGACGCTCCTCGAGTCGCTCAGCGAGCTGTCGCCCATAATCGAGCAGCTCGTCCACACGATTCGATATGCCGAGCGTCCCTAGGAGCTGATGAGACGGAAACACGAGTCTGGCGCACATCGCCGTCGAACTTGCCGAGCCGGGCGCGTTCGCATAGCCTGTCGTCACCCTCCGCGATATGTCACACGTCTGAGAAGTAAGGAGAGGCCGATGCGTCGGGGTGCCAAGCCCACG
>Ga0075421_100010069_pt1 | contig 11662 bp, 9 predicted proteins | sample SoiMetdeltSBSDD5_FD_75292 | JGI IMG/M metagenome (GOLD analysis project Ga0075421, IMG submission 75292) | Bulk soil microbial communities from a Populus tree surrounding site in Tennessee, USA - Soil MetaG P. deltoides SBSDD5 | ecosystem: Environmental > Terrestrial > Soil > Tree plantation...
GTCGGAGAAGGGAAAGTCCTGCGCGGTCTTGTCGAACGCCTTGATGGCCGCCTCGTACTTCGAGTCCGCATCGAGACCGTCGGCCTCGGCCAAGGCTTCCTTCGCTCTGGTGCGGTACTCGCCGATGACCGAGTCCACCTGCTTGTCGAGGACGGCATCCATGAGCCTCCGTGAATCCTTCTCCTCGAAGGGAAGCACCTTCTGAACGGCTTCCCGGATCTTCCCGAGCCGGTAGGCATAGCGCGAAGTCTCGATCTGGGGCTCCACCCGCTTCGCCTCCCGGGCATGCACCTCGTTCACCTTCCAGACGCTCGAGAGCTCCCTACGGAGCTTGGACGGCAACGGCAGCTCCCCGTCGTACCTCCGGACGATCTCCTCCCGGAAGCTCAGGATCAGAAGCGACGGAACATCCGCCTTGATCTCGAGCCTGCCGGCCACGCTGTCTTTTGAAGCCGTGGCCTTCTCTCCGGGGTCGGCTTCGGCTTTCCCTGCGGGCTTCTTCGCCGCCTTCTTTCCGGAGTCCCTGACCACCGGCGGATACGGCTTCTCGAGGTCGCCGGGGTCGACCCGGATCAGGACGAACTTCTTGAGCGCATCGCGCAGGCTCACATCGGACAGGTGGGCGTCGAGGAATCCCGGCTCCTCGGCTCCATCGTCCTCCGCCCCTGTCAGGGGCTGCCTGCGCGCGTCGTACGCAATCACCGCGGCGGAGTACTTCTCGCGCACGGCCGCGAGCCCCTTCTCGAGCGTCACCCAGGGCAGGGCGGCGCCCGGCTTCTTCTTCTCCGCGCGACCCTTCGGCGAGTCCGCCTTGCCGGCCGGCTTCCCGGCTGCCCCCTCCTCCCCCGCCTCTTCCTTCCCGGCCGCCTCCTCCCCTGATGCCTGCCCGGTCTTCTCGGGCGCATCCGGCGCCGGGAGTCCGCACGTCCAGAGGACGAGGAGCGCGGCGGTGCCGGCACGTCGCAGGACTTCTCCGTTCGAGTCGGTTACCATCGAACTTCCTCGAGTGACGGGTGACGGGCCACGTGCCCACTCTACCGTTAGTCATTGTACGCCGGTTGCGGGAAACATCCGCAACGGTCAACGCCATGCCTGTGTCCAGAGAGTCCGGGCGGATACGCCGCATGTTCGCGGATATCTCGCCCCGGTACGACCTACTCAACCATCTCCTCAGCCTGAACCTGGATCGCGGCTGGCGCAGGGCCGCCGCGCGCGCCGTCGGAGCGCGGCCCGGAGAGCGCGTCCTCGACCTCTGCACGGGGACCGGAGACCTCGCGATCGAGGTGTCGAGGGCTCTCGCGCGCCCGGGTTCCCCCCAGGGGTCGGGCCCCGGAGCCGGAGGCCTCGTGATCGGAGCGGACTTCACGAGGGAGATGCTGTCCATCGCCGCGAAGAAGGCTTCGCAATGCACGCGCGGGGCTCCGGTCCGGTTCGCGGCCGGCGACGCGCTCGATCTCCCCTTCGCGACTGGAGCCTTCGACGCGGTCACCGCGGCCTTCGGGGTGCGGAACTTCGAGGACCTCGATCGGGGGCTCGAGGAGATCCTCCGCGTGCTCCGCCCCGGCGGGCGGGCGGTGATCCTCGAGTTCGCCGCTCGCCGCGGAGGTCCCATCGACGCCGCCTTCCGGTTCTACTTCCACCACCTGCTTCCGCGGGTCGGAGGATGGGTGTCCGGCTCGCGGGAGGGGAAGAGCGCCTATGCCTATCTTCCCGCTTCGGTCCTCGAGTTCCCGTCTCCGGCGGAGCTCGCGGCAAGGATGGAGCGGAGAGGGTTCCGGAGCGTGCGGCACCGGACGCTGAGTTTCGGCGTGGTCTCCCTGCACGTCGGGTTCCGGCCCGCGGCCCACCAGGAAACTCTCGAGCCGCGAGCGGCCGCGAGCGAGATGGAGGGGACTCTCCGGTGATCTCCGAATCGCCCGAGGAGGCCCGCGCGTGCGCGCTCATCCTCGAAAGAGAGAGCCCGAAGCCCGATGCGGAGGTCGGGCGCATCCTCGCCCTCCACCTCCCCATCACGGCGACCGATGCCATAGCCCGCGTGCGTTACGGCGGAGGGCTCATCGTGAAGGGCATCCCGGAGGCCGCCGCGGCGGAGATCGCTCGGGACCTCGGCGAGATCGGCGTGCGCACGAGGATCATCGAGGCGGACCGCTGGGGCCCGGTCCCCCGCGGGAGGCGGGTCACCTGGCTCTCCCTCGAGGGTGATCGCTTGCGCGCTCGCGCGGGCGGCCCGGCCCCCGGATCGCCGCCGGGGTCTCCCGGGAGCGACCTCCTCCTGCCGAGGGACCAGGTCCTGGGACTGGCGCTCCTCGGCGCGGCTCCCCCGCCGCCCCCCGAGCCGCCCCGCAAGTCCAGGCTGCGGAGCTGGACCGAGCGCGAGGAGGAGCCGGCTCCGCGGCTCGGCCTCGATGAGGCGCTCGCCTACAGGGAGCCCGTATCCTCGCTCCTCCTTGACTGCGGGACCGAGGGCTCCGCGGGGGGCTCCGAGATCCCGTCCTTGAGCCCCAGGGGGGCGGAGCTCGTCCGGAACCTGTCCCGCCACGGGCTCGCGGGGATGCGGTTCCGCTTGAAGCTCTACTCCAGCGAGCACCCGGGAATCCTCCGGCTCGAGAAGGACGAGATCGACTTCAGCTGCCTGGGCGAGCAGAAGCAGGCGCACAGCCTCGACAACTTCCTCCTCCTCGTCGAGGAGTTGCTCGATTTCCTTCCGCGCGCGTGGAACCGCCGGAGCGCCGAGCGGTTCCTGACGGAGCTCGATCCCAGGATCATCCACTCCTCCAAGGAGGAGGAGGCGCAGAACTTCGACCGGTGGATGCTCGAGTGGGTGCGCATCGAGCGCGAATCGGGCGGCCCCCGGATGGGACGAACGCCGTGAAGAAGCCCATCGTCGTCGGGGTCACGGGGGCGAGCGGCGTGGTGTACGCGCAGAGGCTCGTGGAGTGGCTCCTCGATCAGGGCATCGAGGTGCTCCTCTCGGTCTCCAAGGCGGGACGGCTCGTCATCCGCGAGGAGCTGGGAGCCGATGACCCCTGGGGCTCCGCCCGGAAGGACCTCCTCCGCATCTATCCCGAGGGGGACTGGAACGCGCCCTTCTGCAGCGGGTCCTACCGGTTCGGCGGGATGGTCGTAATCCCGGCCACCATGGGGACGGTGGGAGCGATCGCAAGCGGCGTCTGCGTGAACAACATCCACCGCGGAGCCGACGTCGCCCTGAAGGAGAAGCTGCCCCTCGTCATCGTGCCCAGGGAGACGCCGCTGAGCGCCATTCACCTCGAGAACCTGCTCCGTCTCGCCCGCGCGGGGGCCGTGATCCTCCCCCCGTCGCCGGCCTTCTACCAGAAGCCGAGCACGATCGACGACCAGGTGAACTTCATCGTGTCGAGGGTGCTCGATGCCCTCGGCCTCGAGAACGGGCTCTTCCGGAGGTGGAGCGAGACGGAGCCCGAGCGCGAATGACCGCCGGACCGACGAGCGAGGTGGAGGCTCCGAAGGGGGCCCTCGAGAAGGCCCGCATCTTCTGCGAGGCAATCAAGGTCTCTCACTCCGTGTTCGCGCTCCCCTTCGCGGTGGCCGCGGCCTTCATCGCGAGCGGAGGATGGCCCGAGCTCCGGCTCCTCGCCCTGATCGTGGCCGCCGTGGTCCTCGCCCGCACGTCCGCCATGGCCTTCAACCGCTGGGCGGATGCGCGGATCGACCTCGAGAACCCACGCACGCGCGGCCGCGCGGTGCCCGCCGGGCTCCTGCGGCGGAGCACCATGCTCGCGGCCGCGGCGCTCTCCGCCCTGGGGTTCGCGGGCATCTGCGCGGCCATCAATCCGCTCGCCTTCGCCCTGTCGCCCGTGGCCCTCGGGGTGATCCTCGGCTACTCCTTCACGAAGCGGTTCACGTGGCTCTCCCACGTGGTGCTCGGACTCGCGCTCGGCCTCTCTCCCCTGGGAGCCTGGGTGGCGGTCCGCGGGGAGGTCGCCGTCCTCCCGGCCCTCCTGGGCCTCGCCGTCCTTCTCTGGACCTCCGGCTTCGACATCATCTACGCCTGCCAGGACGCCGACTTCGACACCCGGAGCGGGCTCCACTCCATCCCCGCGCGCTTCGGTATCCGGAGAGCCCTCTGGCTCTCGCGAGCCCTTCACGTTTCCGTGGTCATCCTCCTCGTCGCCGTGGGCGTGATCGCGCGCCTGGGCTGGCCCTACGCCCTGGGGGTCGCCTGCGTGGCGCTCCTCCTTGCCCGGGAACACTCCGTCGTCAGCCCGGATGACCTCTCCCGGGTCGACATGGCTTTCTTCACCCTCAACGGCCTCGTGAGCCTCGTGTTTATGGCCTCGGTGATCATCGATACCGTGATATAATCCGCGGCTGGAGCCAGGGCCCCGATACGGGCGGAGCCCTTCGCCGGGTCCCCTTCCGCGAGCCATGCAAACGCAACCGAGCCTCACGCTCGACCGCTACCTGAGCGAGCGCGGCCCCATGGACCCCGTCCAGGCCGCGAAGATCGCCATACAGGTGGCCCGCCAGCTTTTGCTGGCCGGCGACGCGCTGCTCGTCCACCCCGGCAGGATCCTCGTGGGGAAGGATGGGAGCGTCCGCCTCCTCCCTCCCCCTGCCGAGGACCTCGCGCTTCCCGCAATCGTGGAGTTCCCCGCGTACGCTTCGCCGGAGGAGGTCCGCGGAGCGCATCCGGATCTCCGCTCGGGGCTCTACTCGCTCGGGTGCACGCTGTACGAGCTCGTGGCGGGAAGCCCCCCGTACGCGGCCTCCGATCCGAAGCAGATCCTCAAGGCTCACCTCGAGAGCCCCATCCCCGACATCCGGAAGCTCTCTCCGCGGACGCCCGCCGCCATCGGGGAGATCATCCGGGAGCTCCTCGCGAAGGACCCCGAGGAGCGGATCCAGACACCCGACGAGCTCGTGCGGAGGCTACGGCAGGCCATCGGCGTCCCGGCGAGCGGCGCCGCGCCGCAGGCGCCGAAATCCGGGGGGCCGAAGGCTCCGGCCCCGGCATCCGGGGGGCCGAAGGCTCCGGCCCCGGCAGCGCGCCGCGGCCAGCCGAGAGGCGGGACGAAGGCGGGTAGGGCTTCCGCCGTGCGGGGACGGCCCGGGATGGCCCACGCTCGAAATATGGGCAGCGTCAAGGCCGCTGCCGGGGACTTGGACGAGGAGGAGGTCCAGGCGAAGCCGGAGCCGCCGAAGCGAACCCGGGCCTTCACCATCGTCGGCACCGTGATCGGGCTCCTCCTCGGAGGGCTGCTCGTCCTTCGCGCGATGAAGGAGAAGGAGCCCGAGCCGGACAAGGCCTCGATCGTGGAGACGGAGAAGGCCCGGGTCCTCGCGGAGAGGAAGCAGCGCTTCCTCGATCAGCAGGCCCAGATGGAGAAGGGGATCAGGGCCACGCTCGCCGAGGCGAGGAAGCGCCAGGGCGAGGACCGTCGCGAGTACCTGAAGAGGGCCCTCGAGGCCCAAGTGGACACGCGGTGGGGTCATCTTCTCTCGGCGGAGCTCATGAACATGGGTCCGCCGCCCGCGCATCAGGTGAGCGAGAAGGAGGCCGCCGACATCGATGCCGAGTACGCGGCGGCCAAGGCCGAGGCCCTGAGGATCTACTCGGAGGGGCGGATAGGCGCCGCCATCGACCACCTCATGAAGGACTACTCGAAGTTCAAGGCGCGCCACGATGCCGAGATCACGGACTACGTCGAGAAGCGCTGGTCGAACGAGATCACGCAGAAGTGGGAGGAGACGAAGAAGGAGATGGAGAAGCTCGATCTCGACGGGAACGTCGAGGGCGCCATCGCCGCGCTCGAGAAGGCTCTCGTCTACGGCGACCGGACCGTGAGGAAGGATGCGGAGGCGCTCCTGGAGGAGCACAAGAGCCGCGGAAGCCTCATCGAGGAGAACAAGCTCAAGGTGGGAGCGCAGCGCGAGAAGACCCTCGAGGATGCGCCCGACGTGAAGGAGGACCCGGGAGAGGAAGAGGACCCGAACCCGGATCTCTGATCCCGATCCGTGAAGGAAGCATGAGAGGAGAGGCGAGGAGCCCGGCCGTCCGGGGGCCGGGCGCAAGCTTCGCGCTGGGGGCCATCCTCCTGATCGCCGCCTGCTCGCCGCCGCCCGAGTCGCCGGCGCAGCCCCGCGCGCAGGCCCCCGAGGAAGGCAAGGTCTCGCGCGCGGATGATGGCGACACGATCACCCTCGAGGGCGGGAGGCAGGTCCGCTATCTCGGGATCGATACGCCCGAGCGCGGCGAGCCCTTCGCCGATCGCGCGCGCGAGGAGAACAGGAAGCTCGTCGCGGGCAAGACCGCGCGGCTACGGCGGGGAGGACCCGAGGACGCGGACCGCCACGGGCGCCTCCTCCGAGCCGTGTACGTCGATCCCCCGGCGGGTGGAGGGCTCCTGTGCGTCAACGTCGCGCTCGTGAGGGCGGGGCTGGCGCTCACCTACATCGCCCGGGACGACGCCGTCGAGCCCGGCCTCCTCCGGGAGCTGCTCGAAGCGCAGGGCGAGGCCATCGAGGCGCGGAGGAACCTCTGGAAAGGTCTCCTGGACGACGCCGCCGGCGCGAAGGACCTCGTGTCGAGCCGCTGGCGCATTCACCGGAAGAGCTGCGCGGAGATCCAGGGCTTCCAGCTCCGGCCCGTGAGCGCGGTCGAGCGGGAGCTCCGGAGCGGGAAGAGCCCGTGCCGGAGCTGCAGACCCCTTCGGTGAACTAGCCCGACTCTGTCGCGGGCGGGGAATGTCCGCTACCCGCGCGCGGCCGGCGATCCACGAGCCTGCGGGGGCTTCCGGGCTTCGTGCGCCAGCGGGGATGGAGCCATGCCCATTGCTCGGGAGCGGCCCGTATCTGCTCCTCGAGATACCGGGTCCATATCTGCGTCCCTGCGAGGAGGTCGGCGTCCTCGTCGCCCGTGCGCGGGATATCGAGAGGACCGCTGAAAACGAGCTCGAAGCCGGGGTCCTTCTTGACGACGAGGACGACGACCAGAGGGACACGAAGCTTCAGGGCGAGCTGAACGGGCGCCGTCACGGTGTAGGCGGGAAGTCCGAAGAAATCCACGAAGACGCCGCTGTTCGTCCGGACGTCCTGGTCCGGGAGGAAGCCCGCGGTCTTCCCGTCCTTCACGGCCCGCATGATCCTCCGGGGCGACTCGTCCGTGTAGATGATGTCGTTCCCGCTCGAGGCCCGGAGACGGTGGATGAAGTCCTGGTATCTGGGGTAGTAGAGGCGCTTCGCGATGAGGGCGAGCGTTCCGGGAAGAAAGTGCCCGAAGAAGACGTTGAGGAGCTCCCAGTTGCCGAAGTGACCCGATATCCCGACGACGCCGATCCCCATGCGGCGGTGGGTTTCGTGGAGATCGCGGCACGCCGCCGCCATATCGGGGAATCGCCGCTCGACGCGCTCGCGGGACCAGCGCCGGATGATGAGCCAGTCGATGACGACCTGCACGTGATGGCGGAACATGCCGCGCGCAAGCGAGCGAATCTCCGACGGCGATCGCTCGGCGCCGTAGACGCGAGTGAGCCCATCGAGGGCGATCCTGCGCTCTCGCCCAAAGAGGTAATACACGAGCGAGCCCGCGCACCACGCGAGCCCGCGTCCCACGGGGAGCGGCAATCGGCAGACGATGGCGTGAAGGCAGCGGAGGAAGCCATAGGTGGCGTTCCGTGAAAGGGTCTTGCGGAAGCGGCTCCTGGCGCGCTTCCGACCCTTATTCCAGACAATGCGCTGCCCCTCTGCCGCGGTCTCCTCATCCGACATGGAGAGCCAGTTTGAACTCCGGCGCGGAGAAAACCAAGGACGGTCTTCAGCAAGGAACTCACCACTCGGGCTCCTTGACTTCGGGCTCCCCCCGCGCAAGGGTCTAGCCATGGACGCACCCGACGACTCGACCCCCTGGCTTCGCGACATGGTGGACGAGGATCTCCTCGAGCTCTTCTCCGATGAGGCCTCTGTCCTCCAGGACGCCGTGCGTCGCCTCGTCGCCCGGGCGCCGGATGATCCCGATCTCGAGGTGCGCCTCATAGATCTCCTCGATGCCGCGGTCGAGCACGAAAACGATGACTCATCAGCCTCCCTCTGCGCCACGATCGTCCTCGGCGAGATCCGATCCACGCGCGCCGTGGACACCCTCGTGCGGAGCCTCTCGCGGGACTTCGACGAAGCCCTCCAGGAAGCCGCGGGAGTGGCTCTCCTTCGGATCGGCGCCCCGGGCATGGAGGGTCTCATGGAGGCGATCGAGGAGTCCGAGGGCAGGGAGCTCGCGGCGCCGGGGTACATGCTCCTCGGAAAGAGCGGCGTCCTGTCGGATGGAGGGCTCCGCCGCAAGGTGCTCGATTTCCTCGAGTCCAGGACCCCCCTGGAGGACGGCAAGCCGCGAGCGGACAGCGCACTCACCGAGCTCTTCTTCGCCGCGGCCTATCTCGGCGACAGGAGCCGGATCCCGTTCATCAAGGAGTGGCTCGCCGGGAGACCTCCGGGCTCCGAGCCCGGCGCGCAGGATGCGGTCGAGATCCTGGAGGAGAACGATGCCGGGGTTCCCATAGTCGGCGATCTGGCGCCCTGGGAGGAGAGCTACGGGTGGCTCTTCGGAGACGCGCGCGATGATGCGCGCGTGGCCCGTCCGGGGACGGAGGGCGAGCGTGACGACTTGCCCGGCGAAGAGGACCTCTCGTTCCTCTACAGGGGCCTCCATGGACGCCCCACCGAGAGCGATGTCGGAGACGGAAAAGCCGAGGAGGAGCAGGAGCAGGAGGAGGAACGGGAGGGGGAGGGGGAGCGGGAGCGGGAGCGGGAGGAAGAAGGAGGCTGACCCTGTGGACCCCTCAGGTCAGGTCCGCGTCGTCATCGTCCTCGTCGATGTCGTCGATCTCGCCATCGAGCGTGCGCAGCGTCGCCTTGACGACGTGTTTCAGGAGGAGCAGGTTCGATGGGTTCTCGCGCAGCATGTCCCACCGGAACTTCCATGCCCTCTCGGACTGGGAGCCCGCGCTCAGGCTCGAGACGGCCGTGTTCGGCCACTTCGAGCGGAGCTCCATGCGGAGGGCCCAGGCCCTCGCATTGTCGATGCCGCCCAGGGAGTCGAGGACCTCCTTCGCGTAGAGCTTCGCGGCATCGCGAAGCTTCCAGGACCTGGGATCATCGGAGCGGCCGAAGCTCTTGATAATGATCTTGGGCGCCCGATCTATGTGCTCGTGACGGAGCTCCCAGGACCTGTCGCAGAAGACGCCTCGGAGGCTCATGAGCACCCAGGGCAGGAACTCCTCGGCAAGCTTGTCCCGCCAGTCCCAGGCCCTCGGCGTGTCGATGCCGGCAAGGCTCTCGAGGAGGGCCGGGTAATAGCGGTCTCGCGCCCGCTTCTCTCTGAGATCCCATGCCTTTTCCGAATCGATGCCCCGCACGCTGATGAGCACCTCGCGCGCAGCCCGCTTTCCGATTTCGTCGCGAAGCTTCCAGGAGAAGGGCGTGTCGAAGCCGCGTAGCGAAAGCGCCACGTGCTCCGGCGCACGGTCGACGAGCTTCTCCCGCAGCGCGTTCACCTCGGGGATCTCCGGGAGGCCGCAGAGGCTGCGCGCCACGTAGATGGGCTCCCGGTCCTTCAGCCGGTGACGGAAGGCCATGGACTCGGGCGATCGGAGGCTCTGGAGACCGTGGGCTATGAGCGCCGGTTCCCGCTCGATGATGGTCTCCCGGATGGCATTGGCCTCCGGGGTGTCCACGCCGGACAGGTAGACCGCGGCATAGCTCGGGTTCGAGAAGGCCAGCCGCTCGAGCTCCTTGAAGAACGCGCCGCGTATCGCGGCCTGCCTGTCGTCCTCGGACCTCGATTCCAGGGCGCGCCTCACGGACACCGTGAGCCCCTCGGCGGGGCTCGCCGCGCGAGAAGGCGCCGAGCCTTGCTCGAAGGCCTCGAGCTCGCCGTAGCCGCGCTCCCTGAGCAGGTCCCGCACCCTCGAGTAGATGATGGCGAGGGACTCCTGGATCGTGGAGGTGGCATTGTCGATGATGAGCCACTTCTTCGAGTCGGCCCGGGCGAGCTCGAGGAAACCCCGCCGCATCTCCTCGCGGAAGCCTATCCCCATGAGGCCCTTCCTGCCGAAATCGCCGAGCCTCAGATCCCTGATCTTCTGGATCTTCTTCCGTATCCTCGACGTGAGGGGATCCACGTCGCAGTAGACGACGAGGTCCGGCCAGAGCCCCCGCGCCGCGATCTCCACGACCGGATCGACGTCCGCGCGCGCCAGCCCGCGAGCATGATGCGAGTGCGTGATCGCGGAGTAGAGGTACCGGTCGCTGAAGACGATGTTGCCCGGACGGAGCTTGGGACGAATGAACTCGTCGATCATCTGCGTGTCCCGGGCCACGTAGAGAAGGAACTCGGTGACCGGCGACATGCGAAGGAACCGCGGATCGCGCGTCAGGTTCCGGATCTCCTTCGAGATCTCGGAGCGGAAGACGCCGCCATCCCGGGCATGGTGGACCGGAATGCCTTGCGACTTCAGGATATCGGCGAGGCGATTGGAGAGCGTCGTCTTGCCGCTCCCATCGATACCTTCGAAGTCGATGAAGAGCGGCCCAGGTTCAGTGGATGCCATGGCGGTTTATACAAGCCGGAGCGATACACCCGGGAGCGCCTCGAAAATACTTCCTTTCGGGCGCACTCGCAATTCCTGGACGGTTCATCCCTCGATCCTATCGGAGGAATTCGGTGGAGAGGGTGGTGTCGTCCTCGCCGGGGACCGGCGGGGATCGGAGGGCCGCCTCTCTGCCCGATTGCTCGTCGAGGAGGAACCGGATGCTCGTCGTGAACTTGGAAAGCCTCTTCGAGGAGTGGTACTGGAGCGCTCTCCGGAGCCACTCCGGGTGCTCGCCGGCACACTTGATCTCGAGGATCACGCGATCCGTCTTCCGGACGGGCTTCCCGAGCACGTCGGGCGTCAAGGCCTTCGCGTGCTCGTAGAGATCGGAAACGGGGGGATACACCGCGAGCTGGTCATCGAAGGTGATGCGCAGGTCATCCTCCATCTTCTGATAGACGACCCGACGGTAGTGGACGATGGAGGTCGCCTCGACCGGATACGAGGAGATGAACTTCCGGAACTCGCAGTAGATGTCGTGCATGGGGCCCGCCTCGTGAGGCGGGCTGATCCGGAGGAGGATCGGCCATACCTCCTCCCTGCGGAAGAGCCGTATCAGGTCCGCTTTCGGGAAAGCGAAGCGCCGCTTGACCACGGCGCGGTCGATCGTCTCCTTGAGCTCGACGAAGCAGAAAGGCGAGGTGAGGTACTCCCTTCGCTCGCTGGAATCAACGGCGTAGTAGTACTCCTTAACGCGGATCCGCAGGCTGTGATTGTGGTTCCGGACCGCCTCGTTGAAGAAGTGACGGTCACGCGTATCGAAGTAGATGGTCGTGACGTGCGTGAAGGCGTGGCCGGGGTTGTACTCGAAGAGAGGAAGCCGGCGGGCGATCTCCTCGCGCAGGAACGCCGCCGATGCGAGGCCGACGTCGTACTTCTCCTCGCGCCTCCTGAAGAGACGCGCGCAGCCCGCTTTCAGGTCCGCGCAGCCCGCCTTCAAGTTATCGTCGGTCGGGGGATGGCTTCCGTTTCCGGCGCTCTCCGGAAGACCCGGGAACCGATTCGTGCCATCGAGCGGCGCGCCCTCATCGAGGCTC
>Ga0075421_100010070_pt1 | contig 11662 bp, 8 predicted proteins | sample SoiMetdeltSBSDD5_FD_75292 | JGI IMG/M metagenome (GOLD analysis project Ga0075421, IMG submission 75292) | Bulk soil microbial communities from a Populus tree surrounding site in Tennessee, USA - Soil MetaG P. deltoides SBSDD5 | ecosystem: Environmental > Terrestrial > Soil > Tree plantation...
TTGGTGAAACTGTTTCAGGCCCAGAAATCAGACCTGGATGCGAAGCGTGCGGCGTCCCTTGCCGGCATAGCGAGCGAAGAGGCTGTCGGCCATAGTCAATCGATCGCTCGTGGGATCGAATGGGGTCAGGAGGTAGCCGACGCCATTTGGGCGTGGCGCAGCACGGATGGGTTCTCTGCCGTGCGGGCACCCTTCACCGGCGCCGCCGCGCCGGGTCAGTGGCGTCCCACACCTCCGGCGAACGCTCCGATGGCAGCACTCAACTTTGCGTTTATGAGCACATGGATCATCAACTCGCCCTTCCAGTTCCCACTTCCAGGTCAGCCACCAATGGCCAGCGCCAAATACCTGGCCGATTTCAACGAGGTGAAGTCTCTAGGCAGCGCGTCGAGCATAACGCGTACAGCGGACCAAACGCTTGCGGCCCGTTTCTGGGCCTCATCGGGCAGTCCCAACTTCTTTTGGAATGAAGTTGCCGTGAAGCTCGGATCCCAACGGAATACCACCATTTCGGAAAATGCGCGCATTTTGGCGTGGGTGAATCTCGCTATGGCAGATGCGGGAATCACCGTCTGGACGGCGAAGTACAACTACAACTTCTGGCGGCCGATCACGGCAATCAACCTTGCGGATACGGATCCCAACCCTTTAACAGAGGCGGACCCGAGTTGGACGCCGCTGATCACGACGCCGGCTTATCCGGATTATCCGTCGGGATTGTTGGGTGTCAGCTCCGCAGCGGTTGGCGTTCTCGTGAATGTTTTTGGCGCGAATTCTGCTTTCGTCGTGACGACGGATTCGACCAATCCGGCACTTGCCGGTGTGACGCGTTCTTTTTCGAACTTCCCTTCCGCCCTGGATGAACTGGTCGGCGCCCGCATCTGGTCCGGCATTCACTTCCGCACTGCCGACGAGGACTCGCGACAGCTCGGAACCTCTATCGGCAATTACATCGCCGCGAATGCCTTGCAACGCCGATAAATCACCGAACGGTGAACTTCTGAACTCTACGGCCGGTGGATGCTTCGCCGACGTAGAGATTACCTTTCGAATCGATGCCCATACCGTGCGGCCGCAGAAACTGCCCGATCTGGCGGCCGCCTCGGCCAAACTCGCCTACGACCGCGAGGTTGTCGCGGCGTAGAATCCAAACTTTGTGATTCGTTCCGTCGGCCAGATAGAGCCACTGCTGAGTGCGATCCGGCGAAAGCTGAATGACGAAGGCGGATCCCGACGACAGGGTTTCCGGCGCAACGATCTTTTCCTTCACGAATGTGCCGTTCTTCTGAAAGACCTGGATCCGATTCCCTCGACGATCCGCGACGTAAATCAAACCATCCTTCGAACCCACCAGGCCATGAACGGTCGAGAACTGACGCGGAGCAGGCCCTGCGGGATTCCGATTGCCAAAATCGTAGTTGTCGTCCGGCTTTTCGCCGTATGCGCCCCAATGCCGCAGGTACTTGCCGGTGGCACCTTCGAAAACGATCACCCGTCGGTTGCGATAACCGTCCGCAATAAACACTTCGTTGTTCTGTGGGTCGACCCAGATCCCGGCCGGACCTCCGAGGTAGGTTGGGTCGTTGCTTCCCTTCGTGACGTTGTACTCACCGATCGTCATCAACAACTTTCCTTCGCGCGAGAACTTTTGAACGCGATGATGCTGATATGTGCCGATCCAGACGAAACCATTGTGATCAACGAACAGACCGTGTGGATTTCTCGGAATAATCGAAACATCCTGTGTTGCCTCACCCCAGCCTTGCACGACGCGACCTTGAGGATCGAATTCGATCACCAGCGGAGCCGGTACGCAGCACTCGCCGATCGGCGGCTTCTGCACCGCGCTGGTTTCTTCTTCGGTCAACGTTTCGGGCAAATGTGTGACCCACACGTGATCCTGCGCATCGACAAACACCGAAGTGACGGCGCCCATGATCCACTTTTTCGGCATCTCCTGAGGCCAAGTCGGATCGACCTTAAAAACAGGCGCCGACTGCGCAACAAAAATCGATGGAAACAGAATCAGTAAGAGCAGTGCTAACCTTTTCCGCAAGTAGTCCATTTGAAAATCCCCTCCGCGAGGAATTCTTATTCGGGAAAACCCCGAAGGCAAGGAGTTCGCTATGTCGAAAGACGCTCGTACGCTCAGTGGAAGGATCGCAGTCGTTGCCGGCGCCACGCGCGGCGCCGGGCGTGGAATTGCTCGGGCCCTCGGCGAAGCGGGTGCCACGGTTTATTGCACCGGCCGGAGTGTGCGCGGCAATCCATCCCCTTACAAGCGGCCGGAAACTATCGATGAGACCGCCGAAATGATCAACGCTGCGGGCGGAACCGCGATTCCCGTAAGAGTTGATCACACCGTCGAATCCGAAGTCGAAAAGCTCTTCAGCCGGATCGACCGTGAGCATGGCCGCGTGGATGTTCTCGTCAACAGCATAGCGGGCGAGGATCCGCTGATGCAGCAATTCACGTCGTTCTGGAAAACGAACCTTGCAAACGGCGAAGCTGTGTTTCGACAGGCGCTCCTGTCGCACATCATCACCGCGAAGCACGCCGCACTTCTCATGATTCGTGAGAAAAGCGGGCTCATCGTCGAGGTGACCGAGAACGATATTGCCCTGGCAGGAGGCAATCCTCTGAGCCAGGCGGTGAAGCTGTCGCTCAAGGGACTCGCTTTGAATATGGCTGCCGAACTGAAGCCGCACAACGTTGCGGCGATCGCGATCACACCCGGGTTCCTGCGATCGGAATCGATGCTGGAGCATTTCGGCGTTAGCGAAGCCAATTGGCGCGAGGGCGCCAAGAAGGATAAAAACTTTCTGGAATCGGAATCGCCGTTATTTGTGGGTCGTGCCGTTGCTGCCTTGGCGGCAGACAGCGGCTTACTTGAGCGAACAGGTCAGCTCTCTAGTTCATGGGAGCTCGCCCGGCATTACGGCTTCACGGACGCTGATGGCAGCCGTCCAGACTGGGGATCGCTCACCTTCGACTTATCAATGTTCCCGGCTTTTCTCGTGGAATATTTCAAAACTGGCGCCGAACTTCAGATCGCCTGGACAACTACCGTCGCCGAACGCACAAAAGTCTTCCTGGAGAAAGTTACGAGCAAGAAACAACGAGCATGATCTCCGTCGCTCGCTCAATTTCACGCGGCTTAGCACTGGGTGGTGCCACAGCAATTCTCGTTCTATCCATACTCTCCGTAGGATCCGAGTTGCGCCATTTTCTTGATCCGTGCTTCTCGTGGGGAGAGTCGCAAGTCATGCACAACACCGCTCAACAAATGCGCGAATGTCGAGGACGGGTTGGAGGAACATCCGAAACGAGACTCGGGGCGCTTGCTCGATGGACCCTGATCCAGGGCGTTGCGTCGCTCGGAGCCTTACTGGCATTGAAAGGCACATATCGCGGACAAAGGCGACTTCTTCTCGTTGCCTCGGCGCTGGTGTTTGTCGTGTCCGTGCCCTTAATGCTCGGGAATTTCGCTCCAGTAACGCTAATCTGCGCCACTTGCTTCCTACTGTCTTACGTTATCAGCTTATTTGTTCCCGCAACCCCGGCCTGAAACGTCGCCGCCGCAGACTGAGCACGCCAAGTAGGAGGAAGAAGCCGCCAACCGAGCCAAGCAGAATTGCCGCCCAATGGTTGGCTCCGCCTCTATCGATCCGGGCTTCACGTGGATTCTGGGGATTGTACAGAACGGTCACCACCTGACCGCGATGGTAACCTGGCGGGTTCGAACTAATACTTTCGACAAATCGCTGCTGCCGGCTCGCATCGTCGTTGAACTCGATGACGGGTGCCCAGGTCGAGTCGCCATCGGTCGACTCCACTTCCTTGAGCTCCACGACCTGCCCGGAGGTACGACTGGCAGTTTCAAGGAATGCCTCGGTCTTCGCATAGAAGTGATGGCCTAAAAGGAGAAATCCAAAAGCGAGCACGAAAAGAGTGGGAAGAGCAAAGCGCTGTGACTTCTTGTACTGCTCTGCGGCCGCCGCGATCATCAGTGGATCGGCCCAGGCGATTTTAGTCTTCTCTTGTTCGGCGAAGATCTTGGTGCCGAGTGCTTGTTTCTTGTACTCCTGCCACATCGTCCATGACAGCGGAACCTTCCGCCGCAGCGATTTCAATTTGAAGCTGGTTGCGACAAGGACGGCGGCGGCCATGAGCAGCGAATAGGTGTTGGCCTGAAAAGTTATCCAGAAAACCGCGACACAGGCGACGCCCATCGCAGTAACAACGCTGCCGATGATGTACGAAAGCGAGGATTGGAAAACGGTCTTGTGAGGTTCTTCCGCATTCACCAGGATCGTGACAGCATCGCCGATGCCATGCAGTGGAGCGCTCGATCCGACAGACGATTCAATGTAGCGTTTGCGCCCATCCAATCCGATGAATTCGGCAACTGAATAAAATGACGCGCTAACACGATCTCTCTTCGGACCCGTGGAATAACCGATCACCGTCCCGTTTGTTGGCTGTGTACCGCTCCTGGCCTTTATCTCGGAATACACGATGGCTAACCCAATAGCCGCAAACAGCGAGCCCGCAAGCAGAAACACAATCTCCATCGTCCTGTCTTAACACGGGGCCAGCATGCTGACCCCTTCGGTTTCCCCTCCTGGACAGGCAGCTGCCGAAATACGAAACACGATCCGGGCGAGCGGATACCCCTCCTTCGCGAAGGAGGGGTGGACGCGACCTATCAGAAAATGCGGCGAAGCATCCTTTGTGGAGCGGACGGGGTGGTTGTTCCAAGCTACGACTTACTCATTCCGAACGAGTGTGGATAATCGTGGCTTGAAACAACCACCCCGTCTGCGCCGTTAAAGGAATGGGGCCATTTCTTGATGGCGCAGCCACCCCTCCTTCGCAAAGGAGGGGTATCCGCCTGCTCCAACGACTTGCCTAAGTTGGACAGCAAAAACTCGCTATTGATCCCGTTTCGAATCCGTTGCCACACTGTTTGTATGAGCGAAATCGATTCGGTCCGTACGCTCTTGACATCTAAACCTCGTCCGAGAGGCTGGTGTGAGCGGCGGCAGCGGATCGACGAAATCGGCTCGACGTGGCCAGTTGCCGATGATGTGCGACTTGAATCCGTCGATCTTGGCGGGCTCAGGGGTGAATGGTCCATCGTTCCCGGCAGCGATCCGTCGCGCGTGCTGATGTTCTTTCACGGTGGCGGTTATTGCTCGGGCTCGATCGTCAGTCATCGCCGCATGGTGACGGAGGCCGGCCGTGCCGCCCGCATGCGAACACTCGCAGTCGAATATCGGCTGGCACCTGAACATCCTTATCCTGCATCACACGAAGACGCGATGACCGCCTGGCGTTTCCTGCGCAAACAGGATATTGCTCCGCGCCACATTGCGGTCGGGGGCGACAGCGCCGGCGGCAATCTGACCATCACCCTTATCAATCGACTTCGTGCCGAAGGCGAGGAGCAACCGGCATGCGCGTGGCTCGCCTCACCGTGGACCGATCTGACAATGTCTGGTGCGTCGCTTGTAACCAAGCATGCCGTTGATCCGCTTATCCACAAGGCCTACCTTGAAGAACTTGCAAACGCCTATGCTCCCGCTCCTATCGATCGTACCGATCCCGTGATATCGCCGCTGTTCGCTGATCTCCGCGGTTTTCCGCCAACGCTAATTCAAGTGGGATCTTGCGAGACATTGCTCGACGATGCAGCCCGCTTTGCTGAAGCCGCCGGTACAGCCGACGTGGACGTCACACTCGAAGTCTGGCCACACATGATTCACGCCTGGCCAATGTGGAATGCAATCCTCGACGAAGGCCGCCGCGCGCTCGCACACACCGGCGAGTTCATTAGCCGGTGGGTCGCGTCATAACAAATGCCAATTGGTCACTCGTGAGCTTTGATAGAATGCGCGGCCGGTGAATTCAGGACAGGGTTTGATCGGAACCAATCTCGCTCACTACGAAATTACACATCACCTGGGATCAGGAGGAATGGGTGACGTGTATCAGGCCATGGACTCAAAGCTCGGACGCAGGGTCGCCCTCAAGGTTCTTCCCGAAACGTTCACGCATGATGCGGAGCGTGTGGCTCGCCTGGAACGTGAAGCGCGAATGCTGGCGGCGCTGAATCATCCCAACATCGCATTCATCTTCGGTCTCGAGCGCGCGGGCGAGCGCAACTTCCTCGTGATGGAACTCGTCGACGGCGAAACGCTTGCCGAAAGAATCAAGCGCGGCCCCGTCCCTTTCACTGAAGCGCTGCCGATTTCCCGACAAATTCTCGAAGCCCTCGAGGGCGCGCACGAAAGAGGCGTCATCCACCGCGATCTGAAGCCGGCAAACATCAAGATCACGTCAGACGGTAAGGTTAAGGTGCTCGATTTCGGATTGGCAAAGTCGATGAGTGGAGAGTTGCCGTCCGAATCCGCCAGCACCGTGATGTCGAACTCGCCAACCCTCAGCGCGGCAGCGACACAGGCCGGCATGATTCTGGGAACCGCAGCGTATATGTCGCCGGAGCAGGCGAAGGGTAAATCCGTCGATCGGCGAACGGACATTTTTGCATTCGGTTGCATTCTCTACGAAATGCTCACGGGCAAGCCGGCGTTCGACGGCGAGGACGTAACCGAGATTCTCGGCGCTGTTGTCCGACTCGAACCAGACTGGTCAGCCCTCCCGGCGAACACGCCGCTCCGCATGCGTGAACTTTTACGCTTCTGTCTTGAAAAGAACGCAAAGAATCGGCGCGGCACCGCGACGGACGTTCGACTGGATATCGAAGCTGTATCGAAGGAGTCCACAGGCCAGCCGACTGCGTCAGCATCGGCCGCGCAGCGCGGAAAGCCACTGGTAGCGTGGGGGGTGACAGCCGTATTGCTGATTGCAGTGGTCGTGCTGTCTATTCCTTATTTCCGATCGACGCCGGCACCTGCTCTCACGCGATTTAAAGTATCTGCTCCGTCGGGAACGTTGTTCACGCAGGGCGCCGGATTCTTTATGGAGATTTCGCCCGACGGAAAACATGTGGCTTTTCTCGCCGCCCAGCCCGGCAAGGACACACAGCTTTTCATTCGCTCCATGGATGCCACCGAGGCGCGCGCCATTTCCGGCAACGTGAGCACTTCGCGGCCGTTCTGGTCACCCGATAGCCGATTCGTGGCGTTTCTTGCTGACGGACAACTCAAGAAGGTTGAGGTTAATGGCGGATCCGCTCAAAACCTTACGACTTTCTTGGGATCCAACAGAGGATCCCTTGTGGGCGCCTGGGGCAGCGATGTGATCCTCTTCACTGCACCGGGTACAAACGGCCTGCTGCGCCTGTCCCCGCAGGGTGGAACGCCAACTCAGTTCACGACGCTGGACAACGGCGAGCTTTATCACCAGGCATTCAGCTTCCTTCCCGACGGAAAACATTTTCTATTGGGCATCCGGGGGCCGAATGCTGAGGCATCCGGCGTTTATGCGGCATCGGTGGACTCCAAAGAACGGAAGAAGGTTGTCTCCAGCTCCTATAAGGCGGAATTCGCTGCTCCGGATCAATTGTTCTTCGTGCGTGACGGTTCCTTGTTTACCCAGACTATCAATACCAGAACCTTTAGTCTCGAGGGTGAAGCCACAAGAGTTGCCGAGAACATCGCGACGTTCGATGTCGGAGGATACGCGGGGTACTCGGTATCTCAGAACGGAGTGCTGGTCGTCTCCAATGTCAATCCACCAGACGCCGATGGCGAGCTGAGTTGGTACGACCGCAAATCAAATACTTGGTCTCCGGTGGGCACGGCCTCTTTTCGAGGTATCGATTTGTCACCGGACGGGAAACGCCTTGCGGCGCATTATCACCGCGTAGGTGCTCCAGGCGGTGACCTCGTCATTACCGACCTCGAGCGGAACACCACCACACGCTTTACATTCGACGAATCGCAGGACAATTCTTCGCCCATCTGGTCTCCCAACGGAGACAGTATCGCTTACAGTTCGCTCCGAAACGGCCGGTTTGGCATTTATCGAAAAGCTTCGAACGGCGTCGGCAGCGAGGAACTGTTGTTCGAGTCTGCGACGCCGAAGGTGCCCACCTCCTGGTCCAGGGACGGAAACACGATCGTTTTCGTCGACTACGTGAAAAGTTCCGGCGACATATGGATCCTTCCTTTGACCGGCGATAAGAAGCCGATAGCCTACCTTCAGTCCCCGCTACAGGAAGCTCAGGCGCAACTCTCACCCGATGGACACTGGCTCGCATATCTTTCTGGAGGACAGGTGTGGGTGCAAAGCTTTCCGGCTCCCGGAACGAAATGGCAGGTTTCACCCAGCGGTGGAGGGCTTCCAAGATGGCGATCGGATGGTAAGGAGCTCTTTTTCTCCGGCTCACCAAATGCTGAAATCTGGAGTGTCTCGCTATCCGCGAACGGCGCGGGACTCGTGTTTAGCGCCCCTAAACTCGTGTTCGGCGGAAGGTTTTATACCGCCGTTCATACGCCCAACATTACCAACTACCACACGTATGCGGTGAGCGCCGACGGTAACCGGTTCCTGATCCCTCGACCACAACAAATGATGGATTCGGAAGATCCAACATCACTCCTCACGGTCGTGCTGAATTGGACATCCTTACTGAAAAAATAACCTGCGGGAAAAATGTCCGTTCGACCGGCATGATCCGCTCGCTTAGCAGCACCGGTATGACAACGTTCTAGTCGTTCTACTCTTTTTGTCCGTTCAAGTTAACGACCACGAGACCTCTTATTCCCTACCTTTGGTCAGTATCGTGCACCTCTTTTGACTTCCGAACGGAGCCGTAAGCGTTCGGATCGGTGCGACAGCATTAACGCGAACAACACTGGAGGTGCTCCATGCTTTGGACAATTTTTGTTCTGCTGTTGATTCTGTGGTTCCTGGGTATGGTCTCGTCATACACCCTGGGAGGGTTCATCCACATCCTGCTGATATTGGCTATCGCGACCGTATTGATCCGCATCATTCAAGGACGAAATCCGATTTAAGAAAACAGTCTGCAAGAACAACCCTGTTTTAAGGAGAGTCTATGCTGAAGAGTTTTGTCCGCGCTGGTCTGTGGTCTTTGATCGTCGTGTTCGCGCTTGCAAATCTGGTCAATGCCCAATCCAGTAAACCGGCGAGTGAAAAACAGTCGAATGAAAAACAGTCCGATCAAGCAGAACGTGCCACGGAAGCGGTGAACGTTCTGACTGAAATCATGAATGTCCCCGAGCAGTCCATTCCGGAGGAACTGATGGCTCGAGCGCACGGCATTGCGGTGATCCCGCATGTCGTCAAGGGTGCGTTCGGGATCGGTGGACAGTGGGGAAAGGGCTTAATGTCGCAGCGCCATGAAGACGGCGTCTGGAGCCCGCCTTCCTACGTTGAAATTGGGGGAGGCAGCTTTGGTTTGCAAATTGGCGTTCAAGCCACGGACATCGTGCTCGTCTTCACCGATGAAGATGGTTTGAAAGGCCTCTTGAAAGGAAAAGTGAAATTGGGCGCGGACGCTTCCGCCGCCGCCGGACCGGTCGGCCGAAAAGCCGAAGTAGGCACGGACGTTCTTCTCAAATCCGCGGTGTTGGCGTATTCGCGCAGCAAGGGACTGTTCGCGGGCATCTCGTTGGACGGTTCGGTGATCAGCGTTGACGACAGCGCGAACCGCAAAGTCTACGGCAAGGAAGTGACGGGAGAACAGATTCTCCTCGGCAAAGAGGTGCGCACTAATCCTTCCGTCGCGCCATTCGTGGCCGCACTTCAGAAGTTTTCACCACCTCACGTCCACGTTAAATCCGAGAAGTAAGCCAAGACTTGCTCGACGGCCCGGTTCGTAGATCAATCTACGAAACCGGGCCTGTTGGTCGGGCGAGCGGATACCCCTCCTTCGCGAAGGAGGGGTGGACGCGACCTAAAGAAAATGCTGCGAAGCCTCCTTTTGTGGAGCGGACGGGGTGGTTGTTTCAAGCTTCACTCATTCATTCCGAACGAGCTTTGGATAATCGGTGGCTTGAACAACCACCCCGTCTGCGCCGTTAAAAGGAATGGGGCTTTTTTCTTGATGGCGCAGCCACCCCTCCTTCGCGAAGGAGGGGTATCCGCCTGCTCAAACGACTTGCCTAATTGGACAGCTCTACACGGTCGGGTACATCACACGCTCGTTGATACCTCCCCTCTGGGTTGACCACCTTCGTTGCGATAATCCGGCGTCCCCTTGAAAAGCTTTCGGCGGAAAGTCTATGCTCCAGCGAAATGAAAAACTCCATTAACCGTCGCGAAGCGATCGCAGCGCTTGCAGCTACGGCTGCTGTGTCGCTAATGTCGTCATGCACTGGTGAGCATATGAACACTTCGTCCTCCGGCCGAACTGAAGCGGACGTCCTTGCCGTACTGGAAGAGGTTGGCAACAATCTTCTGCGGCTCTCTCCTGAGAGTGCGACATCCTTGGGGATCGACACCGGCGCGAGATCGTCGCTGCGGTCTCAGCTCGCGGACCGGTCGGCGGACGGACAGCAGCATGCGGAAAACCAGCTCCGCAGCGATCTGCAGCGGGTCAATGCGTTGGACGTTTCAGGGTTGTCTCACGCCACGCGAACCAGCGTAGAGGTCGTTCGCAGCTGTTACGCCAAGGCGCTGGAAGGCCTCGCACTTCCCTACGGCGACGTACCGGTGGGCGGCTGGCGCAACACACCCTATGTCGTCATTCAGAACGTCGGTGCATATCTCGACATCCCGCGATTTCTCGACAGCGATCATCGGATCGAGAATGCCGCTGACGGCGAGGCCTATCTCGCTCGCTTACAATCCTATTCGAAGCAGCTCGACGGAGAACTTGGACGCATGCAGGCTGCGCGCGCTGCGGGCCTGGTACCGCCTGCGTTCCTCATTGATAAGGCGATAGCGCAAATGGGTCTGTCCGCCAAGAATGCGCGGGAAGGCGGTTCACTTGTCGCTTCGATCGAACGCAGGACGAAGAACATTCCCGGCAATTGGGGCGAGCGCGCCCGGACGATCGCGGCGCAGGAGGTTGCTCCGGCGCTCGATCGGCAGCTGCAGGAACTGCAGGCACAACGTGCGATCGCTACCAATGACGCGGGCATATCCGCACGTCCGCACGGCGAAGAGTATTACCAGTGGGCGCTCAAGACATCCACGACAACAAACATGTCGCCTGACGAGGTCCACGCGATGGGCCGCAGTGAACTGCAGCGGCTCCACGGCCAAATGGACGAGATTTTGAAGCCGCTCGGTTACACAAAAGGAAGTGTCGGCGAACGAATGAAGGCGCTCGCTACGGACCGCCGCTACCAATTCTCTGACGGGGATCCAGGCCGTGCCGAAATCATGGCGTTCATTCAGAATCGCCTCGATTGGATTCGCGCACAGATGCCGCTCGCGTTCAATAAAGTCGTGAATCCCAATATGGAAGTAAAGCGGCTGCCTCCCGAAGAAGAACCGGGCGCGCCCGGCGCGTACGGCGGCGCCGGATCGATCGACGGCAAGATTCCGGGACGATTCTGGATCAACCTCCGCACTACGAGTCTCCACAGTAAGTACAGCCTCGCTGATCTGACATTTCACGAATCCATCCCAGGACACATCTGGCAGGGAGAATACACGCATGGGATGCCGCTGATCCGGCAATTGCTCGCATTTAACGCGTACTCAGAAGGCTGGGGATTGT
>Ga0075421_100010073_pt1 | contig 11661 bp, 7 predicted proteins | sample SoiMetdeltSBSDD5_FD_75292 | JGI IMG/M metagenome (GOLD analysis project Ga0075421, IMG submission 75292) | Bulk soil microbial communities from a Populus tree surrounding site in Tennessee, USA - Soil MetaG P. deltoides SBSDD5 | ecosystem: Environmental > Terrestrial > Soil > Tree plantation...
CCGAACGAATCAAGGACTACCGTGCGCAGAACGTCGCCGACTGGGTGATGTACCGCAAGGCTCTAGCTTCCGCGGCCGAGTCGCGCGGTTGGGCCGTCCACTGGTACGACGCTAAGAAGGTGCTTAGTGCGGCGAGCGAGGCGTTGCGGGTCGAGAATCTCGACGCTCATTTTCTCCACATCCGGAGGGCCGTCGGACCACCGTGGAATATGGATCACAAGCTGGCAATGGCGGCGGCCATGGCCACGGCGAACGCGATTGCGAAGTAAGCGGCGAGTCGCCTAGGGAGCGCACTACCCAATTTGACTATGCGAACGCAGAGCGGAGGAGGGATTGTGTGGATTGGCGTATTGCTTGATCTCTCCATTGCATTGCCCCATTCCGCCGGCCAGGGCAAAAAGTGATAAGCTCTGGCCATGGTCTATCTATTTCTTCGCTCTGTAGCGCTAACGCTGTGCCTCGCCGCCGCTGTCTTAGCCCAGGATATTAACGCCTCTCTCTCCGGCACGATCACCGATCCATCCGGCGCCGTTGTGCCCAACGCCTCTATCCTTGTCATCAACGACAACACCAGTGTGGTCGCTTACAAGGGGGTTTCGAACGCCTCCGGCGTCTACTCCGCGCCCTCGCTCCCGGTCGGCGCCTACCGTGTCACTGTCGAAGCCGCCGGCTTCAAAAAAGCCGAGGTGAAGGGCATCACCCTTCAGGTCGATCAACGCGCCCGCGTGAATGTCACCCTTACCACGGGCGAGGTCGCCGAAACCATCACCGTCGTTGGTGAAGGCCTCGGTCAGCTCGAATCGGAATCCTCCTCTGTCGGCGCCATCATCAACACGTCGCAGGTGAAGGATCTGCCCATGCCCAGCCGCCAGATTTTCAACCTGCTCTCGCTGGTTGGCGGTGTTTCAAGCGGGGGAGCCGCCACGAGTGTCAACGCCTCGCAGCTCTCCATTAACGGCTCCCGCACGCTCAACAGCGAGTTTGCCGTCGACGGCGTCAGCGTGGTCTCCGGCTCCACCGGCGGCGTGCAGCGCGTGCCCTCCACCGAAGCCGTGCGCGAGTTCCGTGTGCTCACCTCCGGCTATACCGCCGAGTATGGCCGCACCTCCGGCGGTTATGTGAGCGTCATCACCGACTCCGGTTCCAATCAACTCCACGGCAGCCTCTACGAATACTTCCGCAACGAAAAGCTCAACGCGAATAACTTCTTCAATAACCTTCGCGGCCAGCGGCGTCAGACCGATCGCTACAATCAGTTCGGCGGCAAACTCGGCGGCCCCGTCTACATCCCCAAACTGTACGATGGCCGCGACCGCACCTTCTTCTTCTTCAACTACGAAGGCCTCCGCCGCCAGGCTCCCTTCAACAACCAATCGAACATTCCGGCAGCGGCCTTTCGCGCGGGAGACTTCTCCTCCACGCCCGTTTCCGTCTTCGACTCACTCGCAGGCATGCCGTTTGCTAACAACCGCATTCCCACCAGCCGCCTCGACCCGGCTACGCAGAAGATCATGGGCCTGCTGCCGGAACCCAATTCGCCCGGCACTCCTGATGCCGCCAATGGCCGTACCACGAACAATTTCCTCAATGCGGGTTCCACGCCCACCACCGACAACCAATTCACCATTCGCGGCGATCACAACGTTGGCACCAAGGCGCGTCTGTTCGGACGTTATAGCCACTTCCGTGTCACTTCGCCCACCGCCGCCACCATCCCCGGCGTGTTGAACAACTCCACCGGCGATTCCAAAACGACCGGCTATCAGGTCTCAACAAACTGGACGCACATTTGGTCGCCCACCGTCATCACTGAAGCCTGGGGAGGATTCCAGCGCCAGAACCCGGCCATCGACCCGCCGACACTCGGCATCAATGTGCGCGATGTCTTCGGTATTCAGCGCTCGTCCTACGCTGTCGCGCCTCGCTTCAACGCCAATGGCTGGGCGCTGCTCGGCAATAACGAGAATACTTACCGCCGCCAGATCGACAACAATTTCCAGGGCGCGCTCTCGCTCACCTGGACGCGCGGCAATCACACCATCAAGACCGGCTTCCAGATCCGCAAGAACCAGTTCAACGTCTTCAACCCCGGTGGCGCGTTCTCCGGCGTGTACAACTTCAACGGCGAGCTCAGCTCGGCGCAGCGAACCGCAGGCAATCCCATTCATGCCCTCGCCGACTTCCTGCAGGGTTACGTACAGACCTCGAACTACGATCTTCCCCAACCCATCACCGGCCGCCGCAATACCAACACCGGCACGTTCATTCAGGACGATTGGAAGGTCACGCGCCGCCTCACTGTAAACATTGGCGTGCGTCACGAATACGAGTCGGCGATGACCATGTCCAATGACATCTACTCGCGCGTTGACATTGTCAGCGGCACGCTGCTCGTCGCCGGCAAGAATGCCAGCCGCTCGCTTGACCACAAACCGGCCAAATTCAACTTCGCCCCGCGCATCGGCTTTGCCTATAGCCTCGACGACAAGACCGTCATCCGCTCTGCCTTCGGCAGCTTTTACAGCCAGATCTTCTCCAACATGGGCGGTATCGTGCTCTATCCCGGCTTCACCGTCGCCCAACAGTTCAACGATCTGGGTGTCGGCATCGCCCAGCCGTTCAAGCTGGCCGACGGAATGCCGCTCGTCGCCGTGCAGGACTTCAATGATCCATTTCTGGTCGAGCGCGTTGCCACCGAAGCCAACCCGCTTAACGCGAGCGCCCAATTTGGCGAGATCAACCCCATGCCTAAATCGCTGCAGTGGAACTTCGGCATCCAACGAGAGATCGCGCGCGGCACCATCGTCGACGTCAGCTACGTTGGAACGCGCGGGCTAAACCTTCCCCTCAGCCTCACCTTCAATCCCATTCCCTTTGAGAGGGGCGACGAGTTAGCGCGCCTCGGCTCGGCGGTCGAGAACCAACGCGCGCGCCGGTTCCCCAAGCTCGGCAACAACAATGCATTCGTCCACGCCGGAACGTCCAGCTATCACTCGCTGCAGATGAAAGCGGTGCGTCAATTCACGCGCTCATTCGGCTGGACGGCCACCTACACATTCTCGAAATCGATCGACGACGGTACGGGCCTGTTCTCCTTTTCGCAGCCGAATGGCCTCGACAACGGCTACTTCCCCAGCTTCTTCCGTTACCTCGACCGCTCGGTGAGTTCGCTCGACCGCACGCACGTGTTCGCGGCGTCGGTTCAGTATCGCACCGGCGGTCCCAGGTGGCTGCAAGATTTCACCATCAGCCCGATCCTTATCGCGCGCACCGGTCTGCCCGACACCATAACCCAGAACAATTTGTGGCCGGGCGCCAATCAGCAGCGGCCCAATCTCATCGGCAATAGCCTCAACGCCAAAACCGGCTCCTTTACGCCGGAGGGCGTCGGCGTACGTTACCTCCAGGCTCCCTCCGGCGCGAACTTCCCCTTCGCTCCCTCCGGTCCCTTCTATACGGGCGCGGCCAACGCGCGGGTGCTCGTCGTGCCCGCTACGGTCGGCACACTCGGCCGTAACACTGTCCGCGAACCAGGCGAGTTCAACATTGACCTCGCCGTCGCTCGCACCTTCCCCATCCGCGAACGGCTTCGGTTCGAAATCCGCGGTGAGGCGTTCAACTTCCTCAACCACACCAACTTCAACGCGCCGAACACCAGCCTCAGCGTGCAAGCCAACGCCGCCGGACAGGCGGTCTTCAACTCGCCCACGTTTGGCCTCATCACCGGCGCCAAAAGCGCGCGATTTGTCCAGTTGGTGGCGCGTTTGGAGTTCTGATCGCTCATCGCGCGCATCGCATCGCTTGGTAATATGAGGCCAGGAGATCGCCATGACTGTCATCCTCGATTGGCCGCCTGAAGTAGTCGCCCGGCTTACCGCCGAAGCGCATCAGGCGGGCCTCTCGCTTGACGATTACCTACTGCGGAGCGTCTCCCCGCAAGACGCTGCCGCGGAGGCTCCGCCTATCGACGAAGAGGCGAAGCGAAAGCGCCGCGAAGAGGCCGGCCGGCGCATACTCGAGCTGAGCAAAGGTAAGAGCCTCGGGCCGGATCTAACCATTCGTGACTTGATCGAAGATGGGCGGCGCTTCTGAGCGCGTTCGTCCTGGATGCCTCCGTCACCGTCGCCTGGTGTTTTGAGCAGCAAGCAACTCCATATACGGCCAGCGTGCTCCAGGCGGCAATCGAAGGCGCGCAGGTCTTTGTCCCCGCGGTCTGGCGCCTCGAAATTGCTAACGCTTTGGTGGTTGCCGAGCGGCGTGGTAAGAATCCACCTGAGGACAGTGCCGAGTTCCTCAACCAACTCCGAAGTCTCAAGCGGCAGCCGAACTTCGTGTCCCGCTCTACCTCGCCTAAAAATCAAAAAGCCGGTGAATGGTTGATCCCATCCACCGGCCACGAAGTGCGCGTCCAATGAGTGCTGCTAACCGGTACGCACCGGCTATTTCGGTCCGAAGTAAGCGATGATGCCCACCAGAAACGTATCCTGGTTCTTCTTCATGATGCCATCGCTGTCGTCGAAGATCGGAACATTCGACCAGTCACGCCGGTATTCAACCTTGGTCATGAAGCCCTTCTTGTGCTTGAATTCAGCGGTTAGCGTGAACTCTTTGATCTTCTGAATCGTGCCGCTGGTCCACGTGCCGCGATCGTTGAAGTACTCCAGGCGCGGGCTCAGGGCGAACCAGTCGTTGGCCTGGAACTTCGCCGCGCCGGCGATGGCGCTAATGATGCCCACCGAACCGTCGAGCATTTTTTCACGGCCGTAGTCGTAGTTGAACGAAAAGCTCGCCTTGTCGTGCGGCGTAAGCAGCAACACCTGGTCGATGAAGTGGCGGTAGCCCTCGTTGGTCCCGGTCTTCTCCGGCCCGGTGTAGTAGTTCACGAAGTAAGAAGCCTTCTTGCTCGTGAATGCGTTGGTGAAGCCAAACGTTTTGCCCGTGTTGTTGTCGTCCACATTGTTCCATCCGTTCACAAGCTGGAAGCCCGCGGTCCAGTGTCCTGTGATCGGCTTCGACATGCGCGCGCCGAAGTGATAGAACGGCCCAAGCGAGTAAATGATTGAGCGCGAGTAATTCCAGTTGAGGTGCGTTTCCGTCACCTCGGCTCCGGCGCTGGTAACGAACTTACCGAAGTCGAACTGGAAGCCACCTGCATTCTTCGGCTTCACCGTCACATAGGCCTGCATGATGTTGCGCACGATGTTGCGTTCCTCGGCGCCGAGCGGCTCGAACAGGTGGAAAATTTCATAGCCTCGGCCGAAGCCAAAGTCCATGCGGAACCCGATCGGGTCGGCGTCGTGAGCCATGGTGAGCGTGGCGAAGTTCAGGCTGAACGTATTGGCCCTGGCATCGAAGGTGCGGTATCCGCCATTTTGCCCCGAAGCTGGATTATTGAAATTGATGTTGGCGTAAGCGTCGACATAGCCGCTGAAGTCAATTCCGCCAAGCGACCACGGAGCGGGCGCCGGTGGAGGAGTCTGATCGGCGGCTGCGGGCGGTGGCGGTGTCTGGGCGCCGGCCGTTGCCGTGAACATGAGGCAAGAGATAATGGCCGAACGCAGTGTGTTCGCTTTCATGGAACGTTCTGTCTCCAGTGGATAGAGAGTCAGGTAGTGGCTTCCCTGCTATGGGCAGGTTAATGGCACGTCGGGGAAGCGTCCAATCAAACTTTTTGATCGGATGGATCAAAGCTGGGCATCGGCCGCGCTCGAAGGCGGCCCCCTTGTGTGTGCCGCCAACCTTCGTAAACGATAGGGCGCTCACCTGATAGAGAATTTTGATCGCTCGGATAGAAACGTTGAGTTTGGAACTGGCGTGGATTACATTCATCATGGTTAAACCCCGCATGCGGGGAGCACACCCGCTCCCGGTTCTCGAGCGGTCACCCTTAAGGAGCCTGGACAATGCTTCGAATTCTACTCGGCGTTTTCGCCCTAACCGGTTCGCTCTTTGCACAAGAGGCAACTGACAAAATCGCTGCCTTGGAAGCCGCGGTACAAGCCGCTCAAACCTCCGGCGACAACGCCTGGATGCTCACCAGCTCGGCGCTGGTGCTGTTGATGACGGGCCCCGCGCTCGCTTTGTTCTATAGCGGATTGGTGCGGCGCAAAAATGTGCTGGGCACCATGATGCAGAGTTTCATCCTGATGGCCATCGTAACGGTGCTGTGGGCTATCGTCGGATACTCGCTGGCCTTCGGCGAGTCCAACCCCTTCATTGGCGATCTGCGCTACATGTTCCTGAAGGGCGTCGACGGCACACCCAACGCTGCCTACGCCGCGACGATTCCTCAGCAGACCTTCATGGTCTTCCAATTGATGTTCGCCATTATCACGCCCGCATTGATCTGCGGCGCGTACGCCGAACGCATGAAGTTCAGCGGCATGGTGCTCTTCAGCTCGCTTTGGCTGCTTCTGGTTTACTGCCCGATGGCCCACATGGTCTGGGGTAACGGCGGATATTTGAATGCGTTTCTCGGCGGCAAGGTTCCGAGCTTCGATTTTGCGGGCGGCACGGTAGTGCACATCACCTCCGGCGTTTCGGCCCTGGTCACAGCTCTCTATTTGAAGCCTCGCAAAGGATACGGTGTCGACCAAATGATGCCGCATAGTCTGGTTCTCAGTTTCATTGGCGCTTGCATGCTGTGGGTGGGCTGGTTTGGCTTCAACGCCGGCAGCGCCCTCGGCGCGGGTTCCCTCGCCACCAGCGCGTTTGTCGCGACCCACTTCGGCGCCGCGGCCGCCACCCTTGGCTGGCTCCTCGCTGAATCGATGCGAACAGGTAAGCCGAGTGTCTTGGGAGGTATCTCCGGGGCCGTCGCGGGCTTGGTCGCAATCACTCCCGCATCCGGTTTCGTGACGCCGATGTCGGCGCTCATCATCGGATTCGCCGCTGGCATTGTTTGTTACCTGATGGTTGCCGTCGCTAAACACAAACTCGGCTACGACGATTCGCTCGACGCCTTCGGTGTTCACGGCGCCGGTGGTACTCTGGGCGCCATCCTCACCGGCGTGTTCGCCACCAACGTCGTCAACAGTGCGTTGAAAGATGCCCAAGGCAAACCGGCAGCGTTAGGATTGGTGGACGGAAACGGCGGCCAAGTGGTGAATCAGCTCATCGCTGTTGCCATCGCCTGGGTCCTGGCGGCCGTCGGTACACTTGTGATCTTAAAAGTGTGTGACCTCACGGTCGGGTTGCGCCTCAGCGAGGATGATGAGCGGCAGGGGCTGGACCTGAGCATGCACGGAGAGGAAGGATACAGCCACGAATTCTGAGAGGCACTCCCCAGACGGCAGGGTTGCCTCGCGCTGCCCGGCTAACCGGCTAAGAATCGCCACATCAGGTCGAGGGAAAGGAATAGCGTCATGAAGAAAATCGAAGCAATTATTCAGCCCTTCAAGCTCGAAGAGGTCAAAGAAGCTCTGAAGGCCATCGGCGTGGATGGGATGACCGTCACCGAGGTACGCGGCCATGGCCGCCAGAAGGGCCACAAAGAGGTGTACCGAGGCCAGGAGTACATGGTCGACCTGCTGCCCAAGATCAAACTGGAAATGGTTATCCCGACCGCTCGCCTGGAAGAAGTCGTCAAGGCTGTAGTGACCGCCGCGCGAACGGGCAAAATCGGTGATGGCAAGATCTTTGTCTATGATGTGGTAGACGCTATTCGTATTCGGAATGAGGATCGTGGAGAGGCCACTCTCTAAACCGTCTGTACTTGCCGGGCCGGAGTCCGACCCGGTTCGGCAAGCCTTTTTTGCTACGGGGGAGGGTGCACGCGTTCTCGCCGAGCGCACATCTTTCGTCGATGCCGTTGTGCGCGACTCCTTCGACCGGTTCCTGCTTCCTGCCTACCCCCGTGGAATGGCGGCTCTCGCCGTCGGCGGCTATGGAAGGCGGGAACTGTTTCCTCAATCCGACATCGATCTACTACTTCTGGAAGCCGCTCCCCCGGACACCACCGGGCGCGAAGCGCTCTCGCGCTTTCTCCAATCCATCTGGGACTCCGGACTCCGCCTCAGCCACTCCGTGCGCAGCGTGCGCGACTGCCTCGAAGTGCATGACGCCAACATCGAGCTCAACATCAGCCTTCTCGACGTGCGCTTCCTCACGGGCGATAACGACCTCTTCGCGCAGTTGACCGAAAAGACGCCTAAATTCCTCGCCGCCAATCGCCCCGGCCTCGTGCGCCAATTGTGCCGCATGACCCGCTCGCGGCATGCCAAGTTTCACGAGACAATCTACCATTTGGAGCCCAACATCAAGGAGACTCCCGGCGGCTTGCGCGATCTCCATGTGCTCGAATGGCTGAGGAAGCTGCGGCAGGACGTCACTGCCGTGTCGCCATGGATGAATCCGGTCGACGAGCCGCGCGACTTCCTCCATTCCACGCGCTGCTTCCTGCACTATCGCTCCAATCGGGACAACAATCTGTTAACCTTCGACGCCCAGGAAGAGGTCGCCGCCGCTCCGTTCTCCACCGTCACCGACACCAGCGCCTGGATGCGCCACTACTTCCGCCACGTGCGCTCCATCTGGCGCGAAACTCAGCGCACTCTCGAGGCCAACGAAGGCGAATCCAGTTCGCTTCTGGCCGGCTTCCGCGACTGGCGCTCGCGTCTGTCCAATGCCGAGTTCACCGTGTCCCGGGAGCGTGTCCTGCTCCGCTACCCGCATGCGCTCGAGAAGGACCCGGCCATGGCCATGCGGCTGTTCCTCTTCGTCGGCCGCCACGGTATCCCTCTGCATCGCGAATCTGAGAAACGCCTGCAGCAGTATCTTCCGAGCCTGCGCGAATTCTTTGCCGGAGGGCCGGATCTCTGGACGCAGTGGAACGAAATCTTATCCACGCCGCATGCTTCGTTTGCCCTGAAGGCGATGCACGAAAACTCCGTCCTCGGACTTCTGTTCCCTGAGTGGAACGCGATCGAGTGTGAAGTCATCCGCGACTTTAACCACCGCTATACCGTCGACGAGCACACACTGATCGCCATTGAGAACCTCGAAGACCTGCGCGGCAACGAAGACCCGGCTCGAAGACGCTTCGCCATTCTGTTGGACGAACTGCCGGACATCGCGCTGTTAAATTGCGCGCTGCTCTTCCACGACGTGGGCAAGGGCAGTCCGGATTCCGAAGAGGGTCATAGCAACGACTCGCGCCGCATCGCCGAAGGGGCTCTCCGGCGGCTGCACGCTCCCGCCGAAGTCATTGAGACCGTCGCGTTCCTCATTGCGCACCACCTCGACCTCTCCGCCGCCATGACCGGCCGCGACTTGGAAGACGAAGCAACCGCGCTCTATCTGGCTCACCGCGTCGAAACCATCGAGAAACTGAAGTACCTCACGCTGCTTACCTATGGAGACGTAGGCGCCGTTCATCCCACCGCCCTCAGTCCGTGGCGTCTCGAACAATTGTTCCGCGTCTACGCGGTTACCTACCGCGAGCTGACGCGCGAATTGGACACCGAACGCATCGAATCGCGCCCCACATCGCCGGAGCAGGAGGCCTTTCTCAAGGGTTTCCCCACGCGATACCTGCGCACTCATACCGAGGCGCAGATTCATATGCACGTGCAGTTGGACGAGTTGCGCAAGGCCGCTGGAGTCGCCGTCGACATCCGCCGCGCCGGCGGCGTCTACGAGCTCAGCATCCTCACCAAGGATCGCCACTTTCTCTTCGCCTCCATCGCCGGAGCGCTCGCCAGCTTTGGGCAAAATATTCTGAAAGCCGAGGCGTTCGCCAACCAGCAGGGCACCGTGCTCGATACCTTTGTCTTTGCCGACCCCGCGCGAAATCTGGAGTTGAACCCCCCGGAGATGGACCGCCTCAAGCACACCTTGGAGCGCGTCATCATCGGCAAAATCGAGGTCAAGGACCTCCTCAGGAACCGCCCAAAGCCAGCGCCCCCGAGCAAAGGTGGACGCATTTCGCCTCGCGTCAGCTTCGACAACCAGGCCTCGCAGTCATCCACTCTCGTCGAAGTGGTTGCCGAAGACCGGCCCGGCCTGCTTTACGACATCGCCAACGCGTTCTCCGAATTCGGCTGCTCCATCGAAGTTGTGCTCATCGATACCGAAGCGCATAAGGCTATCGACGTCTTCTACATCACATCCGATGGAAAGAAGCTTGCCCAATCGCGCCTGGAACCGATCCACTCCGCCCTGCTCAAGGCCGTCACCTCGTAGATAATAGGAGAGGCGTTTCCATCCATCTCCGCCGCTCACTTCTGTTACATTGCCCTGCTTGCAGCCGTTTTTTACAACTCGCGCCGAAGCGGTTAGACCCGAATTCCATACAATAGGCCCAGAATGCTCCCGCAGACCGAATCCTCCGAACAGCCGTCCCGCCGGCGATTTCATCTAGCCGTTATCTACGGCCTTTGGGCGTTGATTGGCGCCGCGCTCGCCATACCCGCCGCCATCTATCTCTTACTACCTCCAAAAGTCGTCCGCCGTGAGGAATGGACCGAAGTCGGCGACATCGGCTCCCTCACCTTGATGCAGCCCGAAGAGATGTCGTTCCAGCGTGTCCGTAAAGATGGTTGGAAACTGATCACCGAGAAAACAACGGCGTGGGTCACGCGGGTATCCGACAGGGATGTCGTCGCCTACACGCCCACATGCACTCACCTCGGGTGCGCCTACCACTGGGACGAGAAAAACAAGAACTTCCTCTGCCCCTGCCACACTTCGGCGTTCGGACTGGACGGCAAAGTCCTCTCCGGCCCGGCGCCGCGCGCTCTCGATCGGTACCTCGTGAAAATCGACGGTAGCCGCATCTTCGTCGGTGGCGTGAAGCAAGGCGAACAGGCAGGCTAGGAGGAACTCATGGTGAGAAAAATCCTGGACTGGCTGGATCACCGCACCGGCCTCGAAACCGCCGTCAAGAACTTCATGCTCGAAGAGATTCCAGCTTCCTCCGGCTGGCCTCAAGTGTTCGGCTCGATGGCGATGTTCTTCTTCCTGCTGCAGGCCGTGACCGGCATCCTGCTGAGCTTCAACTACGCTCCGACCCCCGGCGAGGCTTACAAGAGCCTGCAGTACATCATGACCGAGCTGACCGGCGGACGGCTCATCCGCGGGCTGCACCATTGGGGCTCGTCGATGATGATCGTCGTCGTCGCTCTCCATATGGCGCAGGTGATCGTTTTCGGCGCTTACAAGAAGCCGCGCGAGGCCACCTGGATGGTGGGCATCGTCCTGCTACTGATCACGCTCGGCTTCGGGTTGACCGGCTACCTGCTGCCTTGGGACAACCGGGCCTATTGGGGTACGGTCGTAACCACGCAAATCGCCGCCAAATCGCCCGGTATCGGCGACTACCTGACCCGTCTGCTTGCCAGCGCGGAAGGCATCGGCGTGGTGACCTTCGCGCGCTTCTACGCCATGCACGTCATGCTGCTTCCTGCGGCCATGTTGGGAATGATGATCCTGCACGTCACGCTGGTGCGGAGGCACGGCGTCACGCCCCTACCCGGTGATACGGCGCCCAAAAAGAAGTTCTACCCGGGCCAGGTGTTCAAAGACACTGTCGCCATCTTCATCGGTTTCTGCATCCTGATGACGCTCGCCATTACCTTCCGGGCGCCGCTGGAAAAGCTCGCCGACCCGACCGACATCAGCTACATCCCGCGGCCGGAATGGTATTTCCTCTGGCTCTTCCAG
>Ga0075421_100010074_pt1 | contig 11660 bp, 8 predicted proteins | sample SoiMetdeltSBSDD5_FD_75292 | JGI IMG/M metagenome (GOLD analysis project Ga0075421, IMG submission 75292) | Bulk soil microbial communities from a Populus tree surrounding site in Tennessee, USA - Soil MetaG P. deltoides SBSDD5 | ecosystem: Environmental > Terrestrial > Soil > Tree plantation...
GTTAGGTCCGCTCGCGTTCTCCGTCGTGCTCGGCAACCACCGGATGACCGAGTAGCGCGCGTCCTCCGGCGACCAGTCCGGATCGTTCTTCGGCGCTTCCTTCGCCACGATCGCGTTCTTGAACCCCGCCGCCTCGAACGCCGGCTGCCAATCCTGCACGCCCTTGATCAGCCACGGCACCCACTGCTTCGGCGTGTTCGGATCGATGTAGTACACGATCTGCTTCACGGGCTCCGACAGCGGCGACTCCGGGTCCTTCTTCTCGAGCCGATACCGCGCGATGAAGCAGCGCTCCGCCGCCTTCTGATCGGGACGGCTGTAGTCCATCACGCTCATCGAGAAGTAGCCCACGCGGTTATCGCACAGCCGCGGCATCATGGGGACTTCCGGCAGCTTGTGAATGCTGTACGACATGACGACCGTCGCACTCGGCGCCGCGGTCCCGTTCTGACCGAAGCCGCCACGCTGCGGTTGATTGCCACCGCCCTGCCCCTGTGTCGCGGGCGGGTTGTTGAACGTCAGCGTCGTCTCGACGTTCACGTTGTCCGGGAACGACACGGCCCGCTCGATGAAGCTCCGGGTCGCGTCGAGCTGCGCGCGCGGAGAAATGCGCTGGGCGGGCGAGAACTCGAGCGGGACCTGCGTGAAGAGCCGCGAGACGTCAATGACGATCGCGCTGTCGGGCCCGTACGCCTCGACGTTGAACACGGCGAGGATGGGCTCGACGTTCGCGGCCTGCACGGCACCCATGACCGGCGACGTCGTGTCGCTCGCGATGACTTCGTACGACCGGCTCCGCAGCAGCACGCGGTTATCGCGCTTCTCCCACCGGAGCACGCGGTTGCCTAACGCTTGACCGCCGTACCCGACGCCTAACGTCGTCTTCGCGATCTCCGTCACCAGAAGCTGGTCCCGGTCGAGCTCCTTGCGCGGGATCTCGAACAGCAGGCGATTGTTGATCCGATGGACCTTGAAGAGCCCATTGCGCGTCTTCGCGTCCGCCGTGATGACGCGCCCGTACGGCCTCGGGTTCGGCTCGGGCAACGGCTGCCCCTGTCCGACGGACCGGGCCACGAGGAGGCCCTCGCCCGGCCCGGAGTCGTTTCGCGCCGGGCGCTGCGCGGTGGTCTGCGTCGGCGCGGGCGAGGGAGCGGGGGCCGGTGACGGAGCCGGCTGCTTGGAGCAGGCGGAGGCGAGCACGACGGCAAGCGACGCCGACGTGAGAGAACCCAGACTGGGTCGCATAAGGCGGTGACGGTTGGGGTGACTTCCAGCTTCAGGCGCGAATCCCCGGCACCGAGGAAGGAGCGCCTTGGGTCCAGCCATATCATGGTTGCGTGGGTCCAACGCGTCAGGGGCGGAAAGCGTTGGGAACACGCCTTTTGAAACCCGAACATTGACGGCCGCCGTAAGGCCAGGACACCCTCGCGGAGGTGCTGGCACAGATGGCCAATCCGTCGAGCTACTCCGGCATGCGCGCCGCGATGAACGCCCTCGAGGACGCGGCGCAGGACGCCCGCTACGCGGTCCGTGGATGGCGCCTCCAGCCGGGCTTCGCCCTCGCCATCATCGGCACGCTCGCGCTCGGCGTCGGTGCCAACTCGACGATGTTCAGCGTCGTCGACCGATTGCTGTTTCGTCCGCCGGCTTATCTCATCGCGTCAGAGCGGTCGCACCACGTCTACTTCGCTCGCGTGGTGAACGGCACCGAGTCGATCGGCCAGGCGTACCCGTACCAGCGATTCGTCGATCTCGCGGGCACCGCTAAAACCATGGACGTTATCGCCGCCTACGCGGCGCGGCGACTTGCCGTCGGCCCAGCCGAGACCGCGCGTGAGACGACGGTTGGAGCCGCGAGCGCATCGCTCTGGCAGCTCTTCGACGCGCGCCCGGTGATCGGCCGGTTCTTCACCGCCGACGAGGATCGCGACCCTAACGGGGCTCGCGTCGCGGTGCTGTCGTACGGCTACTGGCAGTCGCAGTACGCCGGCTCGCCGAGCGTGCTCGGCACCACGATCGTCATCACCCCTGCGCGCTACACGATCATTGGCGTGGCTCCGCCGGGCTTCGTCGGAGTCGAGCGCGAGACGCCGAGCGTCTTCATCCCAATGGCGTTGGCAGCGGTGGATGAGTTCGGCCAACGCTGGACCGAGGGACGCACTAGCTACGCGCTGTCGTGGCTCGAGATCTATGGACGTCGGAAGGCCGGCGTCACGATCGAAAGCGCGACCGCGGATCTCTCCACGGCGTATCGGGAGAGCTACCGCAGGCAGCTTTCGCTCGAGCCGCAGTTCACCGCGCCGATCGAAGTCGCCAGGCCGAGGATGTTCCTGAGCTCCATGCTTACCGAACGTGGTCCGCGCCCAACGGCGGTCGCGCGCGTGGCGACATGGCTGTTCGGCGTGACGGCCGTCGTCCTGCTCATCGCGTGTGCGAACATCGGCAATTTGCTGTTGGCACGATCGCTACACCGGCGCCGGGAGATTGCTATTCGACTCGCGCTTGGTGTGACCCGAGGTCGACTCGTTAGGCACCTGCTCATCGAGAGCATGGCGCTCGCCATCCTCGGCGGCCTGGCAGGGTTGCTGCTGGCCGAGTGGGGCGGACAGTTCCTCCGCACCTTCCTCCTGTCCGATGTGGAGTGGCAGCGGACGATCACGGATCGTCGAACCGTGTTGTTTGCGCTCATCGCCACAGTCGTGGTTGGCGTGGCGGCGGGCATCGTCCCCGTGCTTCAGGCGGAGCGATGCGACGTCATTGCATCCCTCAAGGCAGGTGCGCGAGACGGACACGGCCGTCGTTCCCGACTCCGGAGCGCTCTCATGCTCGCGCAGGTTACGCTGTCGGTGCTCCTGCTCATTGGTGCCGGATTGTTCATGCGGAGCGTCGACCGTGTGGCCAGCTTGCGCCTTGGGTACGATGCCGATCGGTTGCTGGCCGTGGATCTCCGCATGCGCAACACGACGATCGACTCGGCCGGTCGGGCAGCGCTGCGGCGTGCGCTGCTCGAGCGAGCGGAGCGGAACCCGATCGTGCAGAGCGCGACGTTGGCGTGTTCGGCGCCCTTCTCCGGAACGTGCACACAGAGCGTTTTCGTCGCTGGCGTCGACTCCACCCAGAGGTTAGGCGAGTTCGTGACGCAGATTGCGTCGCCCAGGTACTTCGAGACCGTGGGAACGCGGGTTTTGCGCGGCCGCGGAATCGTCGCCGAGGATCGCGCCGGGGACCCACTCGTCGCGGTGGTGAGCGAAGCCATGGCCCTCGCGCTCTGGCCGGGCCAGGATCCGCTCGGCAAGTGCTCCGAACCGGGAGCGACACGGCGCCCTGCCGGACCGTCGTCGGCGTCGCCGAGAACGTTAGGCAGGAGCGAATCACCGACGATGCCGGGTTCGAGTATTACATCTCCGCGGTGCAGGACGGGGAACATCGCGGACGACTCTTTGTGCGCGTGCGTGGCGACCCGAGATTGGTCAGCGAACCCGTGAGGCGAGACCTGGCGAGCGTGATGCCGTCGTCAGCGTATCTCGTCGTTCGTCCCATGTCGCAGATCGTCGGTAATGTCACGCGGTCGTGGCGGTTGGGGGCGGTGATGTTCGCAGCGTTTGGTGCACTTGCGCTCGTCGTCGCGATGATCGGGCTGTACAGCGTCATCGCGTACAGTGTGGCGCAGCGCCGGCAGGAGGTGGGTGTACGAATCGCGCTGGGTGCGCGTGTCGGCGACGTCGTCCGGCTCATTGTGTTCGACGGACTTCGCATCGTAATGGTGGGCGTGGCGCTCGGGATCGCACTCGCGGTCGTGACCGGCCAGTGGCTCGGCCCGCTGTTGTTTCAGGTTTCTCCGCGGGACCCGGTCGTATTCGCGGTGGTAGCTCTCGTGCTGGTCGGAGTCGCGCTCGTAGCGAGTGGGCTGCCGGCGATTCGCGCCTCTCGAGTCGATCCTGCCACGTCGCTACGCGCGGACTAATGGAGCGAGTCTGAGTTCAAGACAGCGTTGTGGCCCAGCGGATTCTCTGGTCGGGGCGTGGGGCAACGGAACAACGACCGCTGGGTACGCTGACGGCGCGGCGCGCCGCCGCGGAAGCCGCTGAGTTCTTGTGATGGGCGTGGTGCGAGCGCCGTCAGCGTCCCGGGCAGATGGCAACCTCCCCGCCGCTGGCGCACCGGAGCGGGCCTCGCGAGCCGTTCTGCGTCCTCAGCGCCGGCGCGCAGCGCCGCCCGCGTGTTCAGCGGTCGTGGTTTCTTCCTACGATCAGAAACTCAGACGCGCGCCACCACTAGGTCAGCCCGAGCCGACGGCACCTGCCCTGAGGAGCGCAAGCGACGAAGGGAGAGATCCTCATCCTCCCGGTAGAGGGGTGCCAGCTCCGTCCGGCTTTGAAACCTGCCATTGACAGCCACCGTACGACTGTGCTAGATAAGCAGCACGCTGCTGCTTTTCTAGCACTGACCGAGCCATGTCCGAATCTTCCCGACCCAAATCCGCCTCCCCGGGCGCCAAGCTCACCCGGCGCGAGCGCCAGATCATGGATGTGCTGTACCGCGACGGCGAAGCCACCGTCGCCGACGTGATGGCGCAGATGCCCGATCCACCGAGCTACTCCGCCGTGCGCGCTACCATGAACGTGCTCGAGGAAAAGGGGCACGTGCGACACAAGCAGGACGGCCCGCGCTACGTCTACCTCCCCGCCGTCCCGCGGGACCGCGCGCGCCGCGCTGCGCTGAACCATCTGCTGCAGACCTTCTTCGACGGGTCCGCCGAGAGCGCCGTCGTCGCGCTGCTGCAGATGTCCGACAACACACTCTCGGCCGCTGACTTCGAACGACTCGCCGCCGAGGTCCGCAAGGCGCGTCAGGAGGGACGTTGACCATGAGCACGACACTCGCCGCCGCCATCTCGCCGCTTCTCGACGCACTCGGCCGCGTGCCGTTCATCGCCGGCGTGCTCACGAAGGGCACACTCCTCGTGCTCATCGCCGCGTGCCTAACGCGCATGCTCGGCCGCTCGCCAGCGGCGGCGCGTCATCTGGTCTGGGCCCTCTCGGTCGGCGGCTTGCTCCTCCTGCCCGCGATGACACAGCTCCCGTGGCGCCTCGAGCTGACGTCGCTCGCAGCGGCTCGCGATGCATTCGCCCCAGCTCCGCCGGCGGATCCGTCCCCCGAGCGGTTGGTGCGCGCGGCCGAGAACGATCGAGCGAAGCAGATCGCGTTGGACGCCGGGTCAACCACCACACCAGCTCCGACCGCCCCAACCGCCCCAACCGCCTCGCTCGATGAGGCCTCGCCCCCGCCGAGTCCCCAGTCCCAAGTCCCTAGTCCCCTGTCACTCCTCTCAGATCCCAAGACGATGCTGATTCTCGCCTGGCTCGCCGGCACCCTCTGGATGTTCGGCCGTCTCCTCGTGGGCGTGGCGAACGTGAGGCGTATCGTCCGTAGATCAGCACCCACCGACGGAGACGATTGGCAGTGGTTAGTCGAGGACGCGCGCGAAGCCATTGGCGCCGAGCCGCGCGCTCGGATCGTGATCAGCACCGAAGCGGCCATGCCGTTCACGTACGGCCTGCTCCGTCCGGTGATCGTGCTCCCGGAGTCAGCCGAGGAATGGACGACGGAACGCAGGCGGTCCGTGCTCCTTCACGAGCTCGCGCACGTGCGACGGCGCGACCTCCTGACGAACGCGGTCGTCCAGCTGGCCTGCGCCGTGTACTGGTTCCATCCGCTCGTTAGGCTCGCCGCCCGTCGCGTGAGGATCGAGGCCGAGCGGGCGTGTGACGCGCTCGTGGTCGCTGCCGGCACGCGTCCGTCCGACTACGCCGGGGACCTCCTGGAGATCGCCCGTACGATGCGGTCGTCGGCGACGGCGGCCGTGGCGCTGGCGATGGCGCGCCGGTCCGATTTCGAGGGGCGGCTGCTGGCCATCCTCTCACCGGATGCGGGGCGTAACGTGCTCACGGCAACGCGGGCTGTTCTGGTCGCGCTGTCCTTCGCCGCGCCGGCCGTGGCGATCGCCGCAGCCGTGCCCGCCAGCAGTGCGGCGCCTAACGCCGAAATCCGCAACAACACTCGAGGCGACGCCTCTGATCCGTCCCCCGCATCGAGCGACGCCGACGACGAATCCACGACCTCGGCCGCGACTACAGAAGCCACCCCGCAGGCGGTCCCCACGAATGATCGACAAGCGCCTGTTGTGGCACAGCGGCGCGACACCGCCGTACCCGCGCTCCTTTCCGTCCTCAAGGACGAGAACGCAGCCGTGCGACTGGCGGCTGTCCAGTCGCTCGGCAACCTGTCCGACCCGCGCGCCGTCGACGCGCTCGTGCAGGCCCTCAAGACCGACACCGATGCTCAGGTGCGGGAGGCAGCCGCCGAGGCGCTCGGCGAGATCGACAGTCCGCGTGCCGTACCAGGACTCATCGCCGCCCTCGGCTCGGAGAAGGTCGGCGCGGTCCGCGCGAAGATCGCCTGGGCGTTAGGCGAGATCGACGACAAGCGGGCGGTGGAAGCCCTCGGTGGCGTCGTGCGCGACCCGGACGCTGAAGTCCGACGTCAGGCTGTGTGGGCTCTCGGAGAGCTCAAGGCCGCGACCGCTGCCCCCATGCTCATTTCCGCGCTCAAGGACGCGGACATCGAGACGCGAAAACAGGCCGCCTGGGCGCTCGGTGAGATCGAGAGCAAGGACGCGGTCGAGGCGCTCACGCCCGTGACGAAGGACGCCGACGTCGAAGTGCGCAAGCAGGCGATAGGGGCGCTCGGCAATATCGAGGACAAGCGCGCGCTGCCGGCACTCGAGGCGGCGCTGCGCGACGCGAACTCCGAGGTCCGCCAGGAGGCGATTCAGGCCATCGGCCAACTCGACGATCTCCACTCGGCCCCGGCCGGTCTGATCGCCGCGCTCAAGGATGAGGACCATGAGGTCCGAAAGTCCGCGGCGGAGGCACTTGGGAACATCGAGGACGAGGCCGCTGTGCCCGCGCTCATCCCGCTCACTCGCGACGCCGACGTCGAGGTGAAGCGAGCTGCCGTCGAGGCGCTGTCCAGCATCGGCAGCATGCGCGCGATCGAGGTGATGGCCGGGCTGCTCAAGGACGATGATCCCGAGATCCGCAAGCTCGCCGCGGAAGCGCTCGGCAAGAAGCGTTAGGACGGAGGGACGCACCATGAAACGCGGAGCTCGACGGTTCACGCAGGTGCTCGCGGTAGTTGTTGCGGCGGTAGCCGTAACCCGCGTCGGCGTAGCGTTAGGCATCGCTCGCAGCAGCACGCCTGTGGTATTCGTGCCCTTCCCCGTCGCAACGGCGCAGGCAGCACCGGCGAGCCAGCGCTCGGACTCGTCCCAGGTCCGTGCACTGTTGCAGGCGGCGCGTGGAACGAACGCGCTCGTATGCGAGCTCGCGGCCAGGACCGTCGACGGACGCTTCGGCTGGTCGTCCGGCGACGGCGAGTTCATGCCCGGCGGCTCGGCCGATTCGCTCGGCCGCGACGTGATGAGCTGGGTGCACGAGCGGCAGATCGATCCGGCGACGGTGCCGCTCCTCCGGGCGGCGATCGCGGATCAGGACTGGTGCGTGCGCCGGCTCGCCGCGCCGATCCTGGGGCACGTCCGCGACGCGTCGGCCATGCAGGCGATGCTCGCGTCGCTCGACGCGGCCGACGCCGGAACGCGCGAGATGGCGGCGCTGGCACTGGGGTTCGCGGATGACGCGCATGCCACTACTGCCCTGGTCGCGCGCCTGCGCGACGACTCGCCGCGCGTGCGAGCAACGGCGGCGTGGGCGTTAGGCGAGATCGAGAGCAAGACGGCAGTGCGTCCGTTGATCGACGCGCTCCGGGACACCGACGCGCTCGTGCGGGAGAGCGCCGCCCGCGCGCTCGGGGAGGTGGAGGACACGGCCGGCATCGCCCCGCTGACGGACGTGCTCAAGTCGGATCGCGCCCCCGCGGTGCGCCGCGCCGCGGCAAGGGCGTTAGGCGAAATAGCGGGGTAGCATCCAAAAACGGGATGGTCTCACAACTGAGCCACTCAGCACTGATTGCTCAGAACTCTTACAGGGCAACCCGTTTACGGACCCGCCAAGCGCTATGCAGCCGTGAATTTCGCGGAGCTCAATCGCTGATGAGACATCGCGAGATGTACGGTAAGCGATTGGGCTCCATGATCCGCGACCATCACCGGACGTGGCGAGGTCGGGGACGGGACCCCTGAAAGAGTTCTGAGTTAGCAGTTCTGAGTGGTTCAGTTTTCAGTACGTGTCCCGCTACGTGGCCGGCCCTGGACGAATGGTCAGCGCCTCACGCGATACCGCGTCAGCATGAACCCGTTGGGGTAGGACTTCACCTCTTCCAGCGAGAGGTCGGCCTGCGGAACGTGGCCCTCGAACAGGGGGATCCCGCTGCCGAGGATGACGGGATTCACTTTGAGAATCAGCTCGTCGATCTCCTCGAAAAGCGCGGCGGCGAGCACACCACCGCCGCACAACCATATGCTCCCGCCCTTTTCCTTCTTGAGTCGCCGCACGTAATCGAGTGGATCGCTCTTCACCAGCGTTACGTCTGGCGATAGCGTCTCGGCCATGCTCCGCGAGAAGACGTACTGCTTGAGATGCGGGTACGGGCTCGTCACGCCGAATGGGAGACCGACGTCGTACGTCTTTCGACCCATCAACACGGCGTCGACCCAGTCGCTCGCGGCACGCACGCCCAGGGCGCCGCGCAGATGCGCGGGCACCGTTTCCGGATACCGCTTTACGAGGTCCGTGAGGTGCGCGCCTTCCGCGATGAAGAAGTCGAACGAGCCGTCCTCACGGGCGATGAATCGGTCGACCGTGCAGGCGACGAAGTACTTGAGCTCACGCATGGCCCCTCCGCGATAGTGCGCCGACGCGCCTAACGTTTGGACGCTTCGCAACGAAACAAGATGTCGCGACGCCCCGTTCGCTGCCAGCGACGGATCCTCATGGACGGCAGGATGGGTCATCCCGCGCCGGTAGGCGAGGGATCCTCACCGTCCCGGGTAGAGTTGTCATCCCGAGCCGGCAGGCGAGGGATGACACGCCTTCTTTCCGTCGCCCGCCGCCCGGGTCCCGCTTCCCGCCTCAACCCTGGGAGTCGTAGAATATTGCCCATGCTGCGCATCACTCTCGCCGCCCTGCACCTCATCGCCCTCGGTCTCGGACTCGGCGCCGTCATCGCGCGCGGGACCGCCCTCCGGGAAGCGCCAAGCAACGCCGCCCTCCGCCGAGCGTTCCGGTCCGACACGACCTGGGGGTTTGCCGCACTCCTATGGATAGCGACTGGCGTATGGCGACTCATAGAAGGAATCGAGAAGCCGACCGCCTACTACCTTACCAACCCCGTTTTCCACGCGAAGATGGGGCTGTTCCTGCTGATCCTCCTATTCGAGCTGTGGCCGATGATGACGCTCTTCCGGTGGCGGCGGTCGTTCCGCGCCGGCGAAACGGCCGAGCGGCTCATGACGAGGGGGGCGGGTCGCCGGATCGCGACGATCAGCCACATCGAGGCGCTGCTGGTGGTGGCGATGGTCTTCGTGGCGGTGGCGCTGGCGCGCGGGTTTGGCTCCGCACGCGGCTAGCCATCAGGTCTGCCCGCTCAGATGAGGGGGTTCGGATTCTTCGGATGGAACTGATGCGCCGGATCGCTCCACGAACTCCCCGGCGCCGTACCGCCCCCGGTACACGCGAAAGAATGAGGAATTCTTTGCGGGTTTGCCGCTTTACTAATCGTGGAGCGGATCCAAATAATCCGCTGGGTCCGAAGAATCCGAACACCCCTCGTCGTAGATGGCTGCTCGATCCCTCCCAACTGCTTTCATTCCAACGGAGTATGATCATATGGACACCACTCGGCGCGACTTCCTCGGCAAGGTCGCGATAAACGCCGCGATGCTGGGCGCCATGCCGTTGTCGTTCGACCTCGCGTCTGCGGCCGCCGTCGCGGCGCCGCCGGCCCAGGGCGAGAAGTGGGACCTGAGCTGGGTCAACAAGGTCAACGGCAAGCACAAAGCGATCTTCGACGTGCCGGAGGTCGATAGCGGGTACGGCGTCTGGAGAGCGACCATCTGGAGCAAGCAGTACCAGGACGTGTTAGGTGCGTCCCCGAAGGACCTCTCAGCCGTGCTCGTGCTGCGGCACAACGGGATTACCCTCGCGATGCAGCAGGCGTTCTGGGACAAGTACGGGATCGGAAAAGCGAAGGGCGCGCTGGACCCGGTCACGCAGAAACCCACCGACAAGAACCCGGCGCTCCTGTCGTCATCCCGCGGCGAGGTACCGGAGATGTTCGACCCGATGGCGCTCGACAAGTTCATCGCGCGTGGCGGCATCGCGCTCGGCTGCAATCTCGCGTTCGCCGATTGCGTCGAGCTCGTGAAGTCGAAGGAGAACGTTGACGACGCCGCGGCGAGAAAGCAGGCGATCAGCTACCTCGTCCCCGGCGTGATCCTCCAGCCGTCCGGTGTGTTCGCCGCGATTCGTGCGCAGGAGGCGGGGGCCATTTATCTTCGGGCCAGCTGACCCGACCGAGCCCGCGCCCATGACTCACGCCCTTTTCGTCGCACTCCTGTCACTCCCCTCACCGGCGCTGCCTAACGTGGTGCAGTGGAAGTGGCAGGAGATCGGGAAGACATCCATCGGGAATCCGGTGTACGTCGACCCGAAGAGCGTGAAGAAGGGCGCGGACGGGATCGTCACGGCGACGGTGCGGGTGACGTTCGTGAAGCCGGTGACTACGCCGAAGGGCCCGGTCACTGCGTCGCGCACAGTGGCGATGTTCGATTGTGCGAAGAAGACCGTCGCAGTGAAGGAGAACACCTACTACCACGACGAGAAGTCGGACATCATCTACCAGCACACGGCAGCGAAGACGCCGGGCTACGGGCCGGCTATTAAGGGGACGTTGCCCGACGTGGCGATGGCGTACGTGTGTAAGTAACCTCAGCGCTCTCTCGCCACTGATGACCAAATACCAATGACCCACGACCCAGGACCAACGACTCGCGAGGACATCTCGTGATGTCTTGGCGAGTTTTCGGTTTGGGGTGATGCGTCATTGGTGCTTGGTCATCGGTTTACAACCTCTAGATCCAGAGGAAGGCGGGATGGTCGACGCCAGTGCGCGCGCGGATTACGCGTTCGTACACGCGCTGCCCGGCGTTGCCATTCGTGAAGATCACGATCGCGGTGCTTGTAGCAGGCTCGCCGACGACGAAGTTCTTGAAGCCGGGGTTGTCGCCCCAGTGCCAGACGTACGTCCGGCCGCCTGTCTGCTCGAGACCTGTCCCGCTGCCCCAGCCTAACGACTGGTTGATCGTCGACTGCTCCACGACCATCCGGTCGAGCACCGGGCGCCCGCCCTGTACGGGGCCCGCACCGAACAGCCAACGGACGAAGGCGCCGTAATCCCGGGCCGTCGTGAGGAGCGACGCCGCGGCGTTCGGCATCATGTTGTTCGGGAGCACCGGGATGTTCGCGTCCATGCGCGGGAGCGCCTTCTCTACGTCGTCGGCGGTCCATTCCTCTACTGGCTTGCCCATTTCCGCGGCCAGTGCGTTGAACGCTTTCCCGGACCGCGCGTTGAAGCTGTCCATGGGCTGGCCGCGGTTGGTATGAGGCGACGCGAGCGCCGCGTCGAGGTCCGAACGCCAGATG
>Ga0075421_100010075_pt1 | contig 11660 bp, 12 predicted proteins | sample SoiMetdeltSBSDD5_FD_75292 | JGI IMG/M metagenome (GOLD analysis project Ga0075421, IMG submission 75292) | Bulk soil microbial communities from a Populus tree surrounding site in Tennessee, USA - Soil MetaG P. deltoides SBSDD5 | ecosystem: Environmental > Terrestrial > Soil > Tree plantation...
CGATAATTCTCTCAAACAACCGGCGCAAGGCCTCATCCTCAAGCGGCCCCCGGTTGTTTCGAGTGACTCTTTCGAAAATCTGTTTCTCCCTCTCCGGGTCATAAACTGGCAGCTGATGTTCCCTCTTGATCTTTCCGATCTCAATGACACAGCGAGACCGTTCGCTCAACAACTCCGCTAATTTTGTATCAATCTCGTCAATTCGCTTTCGCCATTGGCCGATGTCCATGCGTTACATTCCTCCTCTCAGCCAGCAGGTGAATTCCCCAACTTTCTCTGCCAGGCGAGGATTTTCCAGGTTCTCCTCAATGCAGCGAACAATCGAGCTTCCCACGACAGCACCGTCAGCCTGGCGCCAGATTTCGGCGACTTGACCCGGCTGGGAAATACCAAAGCCGACCGCCACCGGCAGAGCAGAATGCTGGCGGATCCGCTGAACCAGCGGACGCACTTCCTCGGAAATCGACTTCTGCTCGCCAGTGACGCCTGTGCGTGAGACGGCATACACAAAACCCGAAGAGAAACGAGCAATCTTCTGAATCCGCTCACTAGTACTCGTCGGCGCAGCCAGGAAGACGGAGTCCAGTGACGCCTGCCGCAAGACCTTGGTTGGACGTTCAGCCTCTTCGACGGAGAGATCAGTAATCAGCACGCCATCGAGACCACTGGCCTTCGCATCCTTCGCCAGCGCCTCCAGCCCGTAGGCGAACAGTGGATTGTAGTAGCTAAAAAGCAAAAAGGGGACCTCTGTTCTCTTCCGCAGCTGGGCAACTATCGTCAAGGCCGACTTCAAAGTAACACCCTGCTTTAGAGCGCGCTCCGTGGCCCGCTGAATGACCGGACCATCTGCCAATGGATCTGAAAAGGGAACCCCTAACTCAATGATATCTGCGCCGGCCCTTTCCAACTCCAAAACGATCTGGAAAGTGGCCTCGAGACTGGGATCACCCAGAGTGATGTAGGGAATGAACGCTTTCTTGCCTTCGTGTTTGAGTTGCTCGAATTTCTGTTGAATTCGGGTCATTGTACGGAAGAAAGCATTTGCGGGTCATAGGCGATCGGCTGTTTCGCCATTCTCAAAACCAATTGGAAATTAGAAGAAAGCCAACGACCGAAGCACATGAGGGGCGGTAATTCGTGGACCGGGCCAAAGGAACATCGATGATCCGTAATCTTACCGACTCGCTGCGACTGTTTGCACGTCCTTGTCTCCCCGACCGGAGAGATTGACGATCATGAGATGGTCGCAACTCAACGTCGGAGCCAAACGGGCAGCTTCCGCGACGGCATGCGCACTCTCCAATGCCGGAATGATCCCTTCAGTCCGGCTGAGTAAGTGGAACGCCTCCAGCGCCTCCTCGTCATCGACGGAGGAATAACGAATGCGTCCGACGTCATGCAGATACGCATGTTCCGGTCCCACCGACGCGTAATCGAGCCCGGCCGAGACGGAATGCGTCGTTGCAATCTGTCCCTCTTGGGTCTGCAGCACGTACGAGTAGGTCCCTTGCAGAATCCCCGGTTTGCCGCCATTGAAACGGGCTGCGTGTTCTCCCAACCGCTGTCCGCGGCCGCCCGCCTCGACTCCCACCATGGCCACGGTCGCTTCATTTAGGAAAGCATAAAAAAGCCCAATCGAGTTGCTACCACCACCCACGCAAGCGACGAGCGTGTCGGGGAGTCGGCCTTCCTTCTTCAGAATCTGGGGTCGAGCCTCACGGCCAATCACTGCCTGAAAATCGCGCACCATCATCGGATAAGGGTGCGAGCTCAAAACCGATCCCAGCAGATAATAGGTGTGGCGAACGTTGGTAACCCAATCCCGAATCGCTTCGTTAATCGCATCTTTCAAAGTCTTGCTGCCACTGGCTACCTTGTGCACCTTCGCACCCAGCAGGCGCATGCGGAAGACATTTAGCTCCTGGCGCCGCATGTCTTCTTCGCCCATGTAGACTTCACACTCCAGGTTCAGCAATGCACAAACCGTGGCCGTCGCCACACCATGTTGGCCAGCACCTGTTTCCGCAATAATGCGCTTCTTGCCCATGCGTTTTGCTAGCAAGGCCTGGCCAAGACAATTGTTGATCTTGTGCGCACCCGTGTGGTTCAGATCTTCCCGCTTCAAATAGATCTTGGCGCCACCGAGCCGTTGGGTAAGACGCTCCGCATAGAACAGTGGCGTGGGGCGGCCCGAATACTCGTGGAACAGCCGGTTCAGCTCCGCTTGAAATGTCGGATCGGCTTTGACCTTCAGATAGGCCTGCTCCAACTCTTCCAGCGGATGCATCAAAGTCTCAGGAACGAACTTTCCCCCGTAACGACCGAAGTGTCCCTGCGCATCGGGTAACTGATCAAAATTCAAGTTTTCCATGGTTTTCCGGAAAATAGACCTCGTCGTTATCCTGCTTGCTCTTGAACAATACTCTGAGACAACGACAAAAACGAGATGACACTCTCGTCAACCTCCGTCGCTGGCAGCAAGCGCCACACGAGCCCTGTTAATTTCACGAAATAGCGTCGCCATTTTGGCCAGGTCTTTCTTGCCCGGTTCACTCTCAATACTGCTGCAGATGTCCACAGCATAGGGACGCACACGCAGGATGGCATCGTGAACGTTTTCCGGACTCAATCCACCTGACAGAATGACCCGACCATGTTGCTTGGCCGCAACCGCAATGTCCCAGTTAAAGATCCGTCCGGTGCCTCCCATTTGCTTAGAATCGTACGCGTCGAGCAGGTAAGCTCCAACCCGATAGGCCGCCAGCTGGGCGACGTCGAAGTTCTCGTCCACTCGGAAGGCCTTAATGAGACGAAGCTCACTGATCTTCCTGGCGTAATCGGGCGACTCGGAGCCATGGAGTTGAACCGAGCCGAGGCCGATGGCGTGGATGATGCTTAGAATTCGCTCGGGGCTGAACTCGTCCACAAAGATCCCTACCAGGGATACCAACGGGGGAAGAGCCTCAATGATCGGCTTGGCATTAGTTGGTTCAATGTAGCGCGGGCTGCGTTTGTAAAAGTTAAAACCGAGGGCGTCGGCGCCCAGATTGATCGCCGCCCTGGCATCATCCAGATTGGTAATCCCGCAGATTTTGACTCGAACCATAGAAGCGAAGAGCCAGTAATCACCTGTTAGCGGTCAGTTGCCAGTTTGTGAGGCCCAGCCGGGATTTGCCAATTGAAAACTGGCTCCTGACAACCAACACCCATCAATTCAAACTTCGAATGATCAACTCCCGCAAGGCACGTCCCGGCTTATCAGACTTCATGAATGCTTCGCCAATGAGGAATGCATCACAACCTACGTCTCGCAGCATGCGGATGTCATCCGCCGTCTGGATCCCACTCTCGCTCACAAGAATCGCGGTGTCAGGAACGTACGGTGCCAATTGCAATGTCGTGTGAAGATCCACCTGGAGAGTCGTCAAGTCTCGATTGTTGATGCCTATTATTCTGGCACCACATCCCAGGGTGGTGTGCAACTCCTGCAAATTGTGGACCTCGACCAAAACGTCCAGTCCGACCTCTTCTGCCAGCCGAATCAGGCTCGTCAGCATTGTGGCATCCAGGATGGCGGCAATCAACAGGACAGCATCCGCGCCGGCCGCTGCTGTTTCGTAAATCTGATAGGGATCGAAGATGAAGTCCTTGCGCAACAAGGGACGGGAAACATTCGGCCGAGCACGCTGGATATGTTCCAAGGCACCCTGAAAATAGTCTTCTTCTGTCAGAATGGAAATAGCGGCGGCGCCGTGGGACTCATAGTCAATGGCGATTTCCACCGGGTCGTACTCCTCCCGTAAGACGCCTCTCGAGGGGGAGGCCTTCTTCATCTCCGCAATCAGATTCAACCGATCAGATCGGTCCAGCGCGTCGTAGAATGAATGGCTCCTGGTCAAGGTATTCCTCACAGCGGACAGACCTTCTCCTTTCCCTGGCAGATTCGTCTGTTTCCACCGTTCAAGCCGAGCTCTCTTCACCTCAACAATCTGACTCAGGTGGTTTTCTTTCAAACAGAACCGCCTTCCTTGAGCCTGAGGCACATAGGATTAGTTGCAGCCCCTCACTGCTGGCGCGTCTGAGACCGGAGCGCCATACACTGGTTCGTGATGAGAGACCTCATACTTTGAGAGATCGATCTGCGAGAGTGACCTTCCTCATGTCCTACTTCCAAGGAGACCAACAGGAGGTCTAATGGGCGCCGACTTCACTCACCTGTGAACTTCCTCGCTAACCGGTGAAATTGGTTCCTACCGCTCCCTGGTCACGGACAATGGGTTACTGCGTTTCACCAGTAGTTCCAGCTTCTCCAAAGCTTTTCCGGTGAGTAAAGATTCGCGGGCCAGTTCCAGGCCCTGCTGGAGAGAGCCAGCGCGCCCGGCGACATAGATTCCAGCGGCTGCATTGAGCAAGACGATATCAGCCTGTGCTCCATCAGCCTGGCATGACAGAATTCTACGAAGTAGTTGAGCATTACACTCCACGTCTCCGCCCAGGAACGCTGCTCTTGGACTGCGGCCCAGCCCCAGATCCTCCGGGCTGACGAAGGTGGTTCGGGCGACGCCGCCTTGCACTTCCGTGATCCGCGTGCGCGCACTCAAGCTGATTTCATCCAAGCCATCCTCACCCGAAAACACCAGCGCATGCTCACAATCCAATCTCAGGAGCGCGTCGCCAAGAGTTTCTGTTAGATGGGGAGAAAAAACGCCGATGATCTGACGCCGGGCGCCGGCTGGGTTTGCCAAAGGGCCGAGCACATTAAACAGGGTTCGAATTCCAAGTTCCTTCCTTACCCTGCCAACAGTCTTCATTGCCGGATGGAATGCAGGAGCAAACAAAAACGTGATACCGCATGTTGAGAGGCAGTCTTCCAGCACCGCTGCCGGTGCTTCGATATTGACTCCCAGGCAACTCAGAACGTCGGCACTCCCGCACTTCCCTGACATCGCCCGGTTACCGTGCTTGGCCACCGCAATGCCTGCTCCGGCAATCACGAAGGCCGCCCCGGTTGAAATGTTGAAAGTGCCGGAGGCGTCGCCTCCGGTTCCCGCCGTGTCCACCAGACGATCCTGGCTATGATTCAATTTCACCGCAAACCGCCGCATGGCGCGGACAAAGCCAACAATCTCGTTAACCGATTCCCCTTTTGCCGCTAGTGCAACGAGCAGCGCTCCGATTTGGATTTCGCTGAACTTCTGCTCAAAAATCAATTGCAGCACTTGTTCAGACTCGTCGACCTCCAGGTCAATTCGGTTTTGGAGTTTCTTTAGCGTGTCGATGTACCAGGTTTGGAGATGCATCGTTCCATCCGACAGCGAGTCGTGCCAGACCTGCAGCGGACTAGCCAACGGGTCCGCCATTAGCTGGAGCCAATCGAGCATCAGTGGGAAATGGAAGCTTCGGCTCTTGCCTGGAAGCCCGTCCGCCGAGTCTACAACTTGAGGAAATTCTCTAAGAGCTTCTTTCCGTGGTTTGTCATGATCGACTCCGGATGAAACTGGACCCCTTCGATGGGACACTCCCGATGACGCAATCCCATGATGAGACCGTCCGTAGAAGTCGCGGAAACTTCCAGGCACTTCGGCAAACTCTTTCGCTCCACCATTAGCGAATGATAGCGCGTCGCAGTGAACCGGTACGGCAAGCCTTCAAAGATCGTGCGGTTGTCATGGCAAATCTCGCTGGTCTTCCCATGCATCAGGTAGGGAGCAGGAACGACCCTGCCCCCAAACGCCTGGCCAATCGCTTGATGCCCGAGACAAACTCCGAGAATCGGCTTCTTGCCTTCAAGCGCTTTCAGCAGCTTTAGAGTGATGCCCGCTTGATCGGGATTCCCAGGTCCTGGTGAGATCACAATGCGATCCGGGTTCATCGTCTCGATGGTCGCCAGGTCAATCTTGTCGTTGCGATGCACGTCGACCTGCTGACCCAACTCTCCCAGATACTGAACCAGATTATAGGTGAACGAGTCATAGTTATCGATGACTAGGATCATATGGCAGCCAATGGTTAATTGCGAGTTGCCTGCACTAAGCCGTCTACGGACAACAGACGGATAGCGGGCAACTCAGAAGCCCTTTTCAGCCATCTCGATCGCCTTTACCAGTGCTCGAGATTTGTTGATCGTCTCCTGAAACTCCTTCTCGGGAATCGAATCCGCGACGATGCCACCGCCGGCTTGGATGTAAGCCTTTCCGTCTTTGACGATCAACGTTCGAATGGCGATACACGAATCCAGGTTTCCCGAAAAATCCAGATACAGGATAGCCCCTGCGTAGACGGCACGCTTCGTTGGCTCGAGTTCGTCAATGATCTCCATGGCTCGCACTTTGGGGGCGCCCGTGACCGTGCCCGCCGGAAAGCAGGCCATGAGCGCATCGAAGCGATCCAGGTCTCTGCGCAACTCCCCTCGAAGACTCGACACGAGATGCATCACGTGGGAGTACTTTTCGATGGACATCAGATCGACGACTTCTACGCTTCCAAACTCGCAAACCCTGCCCAGATCATTGCGTCCCAGATCGACGAGCATGATGTGTTCAGCGCGTTCCTTCTCGTCCGCCTTTAGTTCTTCAGCCAGTAATGCGTCTTCGTCTTCGTTGGCGCCACGGGGCCGTGTTCCGGCAATCGGCCGGTAATAGGCTTTGCCATCAACTATCCTCACTAGCATCTCAGGTGAGGCTCCAATTACCGCGCACTCTTTTAGCTTGAGATAGAACATATAAGGGGAAGGATTCACAATCCGCAATGCACGATAAATGTTAAACGAATCACAGCTCACGTGCGCTGTGAAACGCTGGGAAAGCACAACTTGGAAGATGTCCCCGGCTTTGATGTACTCCTTGCACTTCTCTACCGCGTTCAGATATTCCAGCTTCGAGAAGTTGGATTTGATTCGGTCGGTTCCGCCATTCGATCTGCCAAAAGAGGGAATCGAGGCAGGCTCTTTCAAAAGCGACTCGATGTCTTCGATTTCGACAACGGCCTTCCGATACTTTGCTTCGAGTTGCGGCGCATTCTCGTCAATGAAAGCGTTCGAGATAATGAGAATCTGCTGCCGCACATGATCAAACGCCAAAACAGTGGAAAAGAACATCATCCACGCGTCTTCAAGCTTGAGTTCATCTTCTCCGGTCTGAGGAATCTTCTCAATCCAGCGGACCGTGTCGTAAGCAAAGTACCCGACCGCCCCGCCAGCAAAAGGTGGCAACCCGGGCAGCGTGACCGGACGATACCGGTCTGTGACTTTTCGCAGCACGTCCAGTAGTTGTCCCTTGCGCTTGATTGTTTCCCCGGAACGGACTATCTCAACGATCTCTCCGCTGGCGCTAATGGTTAGATACGGATTGACCCCCAAGAAAGAATACCGCGCGATCTTTTCGCCACCTTCGATACTTTCCAGCAGGAACGCGTTTGGGTGGGCTGACTCAATCTTGAGGTAAGCCAATACAGGCGTCAGCAAGTCCGCGGTGACAGCCTTGTAGACCGGGATGATGTTGCCGCGCTGGCTATACTCAGAAAACTGTTCGAACGTGGGAGCAATCATTAAAGTCGTCAGTAGTCAGTGCAAGTGCCCGAGGTTAATGACGAATAGCGAGACCCAATCTAATTCCACCCGTGGTGCCGCAGTGCTGGCCATTCCTCGCTCGAGCTTTGTTATTGGTCATTCTTCTTGACGTTCCTCTGGGCTCGCTTTTCCAGTTCGCCCAGGACCTCTTCAATCTCGAGCCCTTCATTCACGAACAAAACCAAGAGGTGATAAAGCAAATCGGCGGATTCCATCATCAGCTCGCTCTTCGATCTGTTCTTGGCGGCAATGATCGTTTCGGCGGACTCTTCGCCGATCTTTTTGAGAATCTTGTCCAGTCCCTTGGAAAAGAGGTAGGTTGTGTAAGATCCTTCCGGCATTTCGGCTTTGCGGCTCTTGATGATCTGGAGGAGTTGGTCAACAGTCCTCAGGAACTGCCGTTTGCCTGACGGGTCGGCATCGGTGGGAGGAGAGACTGAATTGAAAAGCTCTTCAAAAAAGCAACTGACCTGACCCGTGTGGCAAGCTGGCCCATCCGGCTTCACCGAAACGAGCAGGGCATCACCGTCGCAATCTGCTTCGAGCCGTTCAATCCTTTGTGTGTTCCCGGAGGTTTCTCCTTTGTGCCAGAGCCGCCCGCGACTGCGACTCCAGAAGTAGGTCTGCCGCTCTCTCAAGGACAGCTCGAGGCTTTCGCGATTCATATAAGCGAGGCTCAAGACACGACCTGTCGCCACGTCTTGAACAATCGCCGGAATCAGGCCGCGGTCGTCGAACTTCAATTTAGCAAGGATGGTCGTTGAATCCACAGAACTCCCACATTATAAGACGCCCACCTCTCACCGTACAAGCACGCCACGCCCCCTCAAAAAGCTCTTGGCTTGACCGATTGTAAAGGTTCCGAAATGAAAGATCGAAGCCGCCAATGCAGCGCTGGCCCCTCCTTCCGTGAGACCTTGATAAATATGTTCGAGGTTCCCGACACCGCCAGAAGCGATCACCGGAATTCTCACGCGCGTAGTCACCGCTTGAAGCAGCTCCAGATCATAGCCGTCCTGAGTCCCGTCCTGGTCCATGCTGGTCAACAGGATTTCCCCTGCACCGAGCTGCTCGGCACGCGTCGTCCACTCCACCACATCTAGGCCGGTGCGAGTTCGGCCTCCGTGGACGAAAACCTCCCAGGTCCGGCCATTGTCCGGGCAGCGTTTGGCGTCAACAGCCACCACAATACACTGCGTGCCGAATTTCTCCGCGCCGGTCCTAACCAATTCCGGATTTCTGACCGCTGCAGTGTTCAGTGAGACCTTGTCGGCTCCGGCCCGGAGAATGTCACGGATATCCTCGACGCTGCGAATGCCTCCGCCGACCGTGAACGGAATGAAAACCGTGTCAGCCACTTTCCGGACCATATCGACGACGATGTTCCGCGCATCGGACGAGGCCGTGATATCCAGGAACACCAATTCATCCGCACCTGCTTGGTCGTAACGCTTTCCGCACTCGACTGGATCTCCAGCATCTACGAGACCAACGAAATTGACGCCCTTCACGACTCGCCCACGATCCACATCCAGACAGGGAATGATCCGTTTGGCCAGCATCATCTGCGATTCTAAATAAAGGCCACTGCAAAGACAACGGGTTTAGCACCCAAGGGCAGGGCTCTCCCTTCGCTGCTCGGCAAGAGACTCATTGCGTTCGAAGGGCTTCAATCGCTTCTCTCAACGAAAGCCTCCCCTCGTAAAGAGCCTTGCCGACGATGACGCCTTCGACTCCGCACAACTGAAGTTCTGCCAACCGGCGAAGGTCTTCCAGGGACGCAACGCCCCCCGAAGCTATGACCTTCAGCTGGGTTTCCAGAGCTAGTTGCCGGGTTGCCTCTACGTTCGGCCCCATCAGCATTCCATCTTTGGTGATGTCGGTATAAACCACGCGCCGCACGCCGCACTGGACCAGCATTCTCGCAAATGCAATCACGTCGAGCTTTTCCAGCCGGTTCCAGCCGTGCGTGGCGACAAAACCTTCTCGCGCATCAATCCCAACCACAACCTCCTCCGGGCGGCGGCTCACTATGTCCGCCAAAAACTCGGGTCGCCGAACTGCCGCCGTTCCCAGAATGACCCGCGCCGCACCAGCGTCCAGCATCTCTTCGACGTCTTGCTTTTCGCGAAGCCCCCCACCAAATTGAACTGGAATTCTCAACGTCCTGAAGATCTCCTTGGCAATCGTGCGGTTCTCGAAGCCAACCGACATCGCTCCGTCAAGATCGACGAGGTGTAGCCACTCCGCGCCTTTGGCTTCCCAGTCCTGTGCGACAGCTACAGGGTCCTGAAAATAGATCGTCTCTTGTTCAGGCCGTCCTTGCAACAAGCGAACACATTTGCCCTGACGAATGTCAATGGCAGGAAGGAGAATCATTCCCAACGTCTCCCCGATGAATGACGTGATCTAACTTGAAAGGAGGAAGGTCGTGTGAATGAAGAAGATTAGGCGCGAGTGGCGGCCCTTTGTTCCCCCTGGTCTACATCAGCGCAAAGTTCTTCAGGATCTGCAAACCTACAGCCTGGCTCTTTTCAGGATGAAACTGAGTGGCCCAGACGTTGCCACGACGGGCAATGGCTGGGAATTCGATGGCGTAGTCGGTCGTCGCCAGAATGTCTTCGTGGGAGTCCGGATCCGCATAGTACGAGTGCACAAAGTAAACAAAGCTGCCTTCTGGCACGCCTTCTAGCAAAGGATCCGGCCGCCTAAAATGCAGCTGATTCCAACCGATGTGAGGGACCTTCAGGTACGGCGGCAAACGCTTGACCTTTCCGGGAATGAAATTGAATCCTAGCGTGCGGCCGAATTCTTCACTCTCGCTGAACAGGAGTTGTAGGCCAAGACAAAGGCCGAGCAACGGTGTCCCCGCTTCAACCTGCTCACGCAGGACTCCAGTTAGATTCCTGGCCTGCAGGTTATTCATGGCATCTGCGAACGCGCCGACGCCAGGCAGGACGATTTTTTTGGCTTGCCGAATCCTTTGTGGATCGTCAGAGACCTCTACGGCAACACCCAGGCTGACCAAGGCCTTTTCCACACTCCGCAGATTGTTGATCGCGTAATCGATGATGGTGATCATCAGAGAACCCCTTTGGTCGAAGGTACTCCAACCACCCGTGGATCCTTGCTTATTGCAGCGCAGAGAGCACGCGCGGCCGACTTGAACATGGCTTCAACCATGTGATGCGAGTTTTTCCCGTACAGCACCTCGACGTGCAGATTCAGACGCGCATGCACTGTCAACGCCCGGAAAAACTCCTCCACCAATTCCGTGCTCATCTCGCCAACCATTTGGGAGGGGAAATTAGCGCGACAGAGCAAATAGGGACGGCCCGAGATGTCGACTACCGTCCGGCAGAGGGTCTCGTCCATTGGTACGTAGGCGACCGCATACCGTGTGATACCTTCCTTAGTACTTAATGCCTGATGAAAAGCTTCCCCCAAGGCAATCCCCACATCCTCGACTGTATGGTGGCCGTCCACCTCAATGTCCCCGCGGCACTGGACCTCCAGGTCGAACAGGCCGTGCTTGGAAAACAAGATCAGCATGTGATCGAAGAAAGCGATGCGGGTTGCAATACGCGATTCTCCCTTGCCGTCCAAATTCAACTTCAACGTGATCTCGGTTTCCTTCGTCTTCCGGGAGATCTCAGCTACGCGTCGTTTGCTCAATGGGTTGGCTCCTGAAAACACTTTCCTACTTACGACAGAGGGGCACGGGAGGTGATTCGAGGTTCGATCTCGATCCCTAGGTTGAAGTCCGCATGTCAAACTGGTTAAGGGAATCGATCAATTTTGCTCGAGGTGGCGCGCTGCCACCCAACCAAATGAATGCCTACAGAACCGCATAGGGTTACAGCTTCTTTCGCAGCGCTGGACGGTTTCGAGGCTTCCAGAAGCAAAGCTCAGCCGCCCAAATGCGCAGTCTGCGGTTCGTCTGTTTGTCGCCTCAAATGGACGTTGCAAAACTCCGCAACGCCACCAGAAATTGGTCGTTCTCGACCTGTGTGCCAATGCTCACCCGCAGAAACCTTTCCAGCATCGGATATCGGCTGATATCACGAACGAGCACGCCATCGGAATACAGAGC
>Ga0075421_100010077_pt1 | contig 11658 bp, 12 predicted proteins | sample SoiMetdeltSBSDD5_FD_75292 | JGI IMG/M metagenome (GOLD analysis project Ga0075421, IMG submission 75292) | Bulk soil microbial communities from a Populus tree surrounding site in Tennessee, USA - Soil MetaG P. deltoides SBSDD5 | ecosystem: Environmental > Terrestrial > Soil > Tree plantation...
AGTAAAGTGGTCTTGCCGATTCCATTCGGGCCGACGAGGCCGACTTTCTCGCCGTGATGCAGGCTGGCGTTCAGACCGACGAAAAGGTCGAAATCGCCAAAGGATTGGGTCAGGTTGTTGAGTGTCAGTACAGGCATAACAGGTTCTCCATAAGTGTGTCGGGTACTCAGCGCTTCAGCATGTCAGCTAACAGCCACCTTGCTGAAGCGCTTGCCGTAGGCTGGCTCACGGCGCACACCCGGAGTCCTTATGAAAGTGGGGAGTCAGAGGGTGGGAACAAAAAACCGTGAGCGGCGCTTGGATTGCGGCTCACGGCTTGAATAAACTTTAGAACGGACGTTCGGTTTATCGGTGAGTAGGCGCAATCCTCCCAGGGATGACCAGTCCGCCGCCCGCCATCAGGCGAACGACGCCTTCATCATTTAGCCCAGGAACGTAAAACGCCAACTCAGATAACCTCTTGTCCAAATCAAACTGTGATAACTATACATAGGGATCGCGGAGACTGTCAAATTTTGTTGAGCAGCAAAGAATCGCTAGCAGCCATTTAAGCCACGTGGGGGAGGCGGATACCCCGGCTGGTCGCATAGTCGCGCTCGATCAGGCCGACTGTTTCAAGCTGCTTGAGATGATGGCGTACGTTGGTCAGGCTGGCCCAACCCATCCCATGTTGTATCTCGCGGAAGGTCGGCGCATAGCCATTCTCGGAATGATACTGGCGGATGTATCGATATATCCCTTGGGCAGGCTCACTCACCTGATCCAGTAGCTCAACTTCGATTTCGCGCAGAGCCAGATCATCATTGGATTGGATAGGTGTGAGCACCAGGGCAATACTGACCATGCCGCACGACTCGCAGCGCACCACGACACGATCCCCGTGCTGGCTCGCTTCAATCGGCCCACTGCCGCATTCCTGACAGATGAGCGGAAGCTGATTGGGCGGCTGCTTGATACGCTTGGACACACAATCCCCCAGAAGTAAATCCACAAATCACACAAGTTTGGAACTCAATCAACTATCGGGTTTGTGTCATTTGTGGATAATAGTCCTTACTTGCCCCGACTTGCGCGCTCACGTAAAATTACAGCAACGAGGCAAACAAGGAAAACGCTGTGTCACTCGATCTAGCTGCTCAGGAAGAACGCATCCAATCACTTGCCGATATGTTGAGTCTTGTCGCCATTCTCGGCGGCATGGACAAGGGCGCGATTCAGCGTGTGCTGGTTTCCTTAGGATCATCACTGCTCGACGTTCATAGCCGTCAAGCAGTTGATCGAGACCTTGCCAGCCGCCTGCTTGTTCAGGTTGCAAAAGAAAGCGGCGAGCGTGCTGCCATCGATGTTGCCAGCGACATCCATTTCGTCGCCACCTCATGGAAGCCGGTGCTGGAAGACTCGCTGCTGAGCCAACCGGATGCCTATCGGTCGCTGCCTTACGCCGAAATCGTGTTTGCGCTGGTCAACTACAGCGGTGATACGCTCCAGGAATACGCCGCCTTCGAGCAGTTCGGCGGCGCGGACATGGTACTCAACATGTATCAGCTTAGTACGGCGCTGCAAACCTATCCTGTGCCGAACCCCGGTCTCAAATGGGATCTGGTTGGCTTTCAAGACCCTCCCGATCAGGCGCTGGTTGCCAGTGATGATCAAACCTACTATCTGTTGAAACTCGCCTCCGACCCCACTACGCTTCGCATCTCTGAGTTGGAGCGCGGTACTGAGAGTGAATCTCGCCGCGAGTATGATATTCAGGTAAGCCCGGTATTATTCGCTGCTTTCACTGCCGGGCTGCTCGGCGATATGCTGTATTGGGCCACGAGGCTCCGCAAGCATGTTGAGCCGGGACGGGACCTGTGGGAGCGGCTTCAAGCGCTCCTGTTTCCATTACCCACTGAAGCGGCTTCGGCTGCCGCAGCAGTCAGCGCTGCTACCCACGAGGCGGATACGGCAATCCATCAGATGGAAGACGAACCATCTGAAGACAGCGAGCAGCAGCTCAGCACCTCAGATGACTAGCAGCACAATCCCTAATTTAGCCTAACGCTGTTTCTCGCAAATTCAATTGCACAAATGGTGGGAGGATCGTTGGGGGACGGTTAGAACAGATGTTCTATAAGGAGAAATGGATGACGATAGTACATTTAACGGATAAAGCTCCAATATATATGGAACTTTACGAGGCAATTGCTCATTATATTGGGCGGCAACAATTAGTGGTGCGGACTGTCATAGAGCGGGGCGTTAATCCTGCTGAATTGCGTGGAGTAGGAGCGTGGCACGACAAAACGGAGCAAATAGGTGACTAGGGAGCAGACTGGCGTTTCTTCTTTCACGGTGGGGGATGCCGGTTAACCCATCGGATAACAAAAGAACCGATTGATTGGGATGGCCCTGATCCGTATCGTTTTGATCCTTTCTTCTTCATTCATCATTTAGAGTGGCGCTGTGCTCAGGGGCATAACCTGCCGCACCTTTGCGCATTCTTGAAGGAGCATGATGCTCCGGTTGATACCTATCGCCTTATTGAAGACCTAATCAAAGATGGGATCGTAAGCTCAGGTTGTCGGCTCAACTCGCCAGATTCTTTGAAAAAGGCCAGCGTGGAATAGAGACCGTCTACCGCTAAGTCTTCGCATTTGCCCCTTTGATCCGGTGGCTGGTGTCAATCTCCAAAACGGCTGTGCCCGGTGGAATCTTCAAGGGGCCGCCTGCTGCCCAATCCTTATTCGCAGCGCCGGGATGAGTCTCAGCAAGAATTTCCCCATCTTCATCGAGTGCCCGGATTACAAAGCGATCCAGATTGCGGGGCGCAGGCAGCGCGAGGCGTGTGCCATCTTTAGCATACTTTGACCCGTGACAGGGGCATTCGAAGCGGTTGTTGTTTGCTGCCCATTTATAGAGACAACCCAGATGGACACAAACCGTGTACAGCGCCAACACGCCGGAATCTAAGTTTACAAGCCAGTAACGGCCTTCAGGGTGAAGCTCAGGATCGCTGCCAACTGCGGGCAACTTGTTCACATCAAAGGGAAACTTCCCGCCGAATTCACCTGCGCGGAAGCGAGGGTAAGCGTACCACAGCACTGCCCCGGATGAACCCGCGAGCGCCAGCGCCATCGACGCACTCCACAGGTAGAGCAAGAACTCGCGCCGGGATAGCGGCTGTGCTTGATCGTTGAGGGTGAGTTCAGTCATCGCAATTACCTCATCCGACAATGACGACGGTACGACGTGTCGCAGATCGCCACCGCAGCGCCCCGGTAACCATCCAGCCTATTCCGACCATCACGCCGAGGATCGCAACGCCGACCGGGTAAATCGGCGAATACAGTACGTCGCGAGCAGCCAGGGGCATTAACTGCCATACTGCATCAATCAGGCTAACGATGCTGTGTAGAAGTAGGGAGGACTGCCACGCTTGTGGCTGCGTGGCTTTGAAAAACAAGGAGTAGGCTAGAACAAAAATGCCGCCTACTTCGAGGATGATTCCAGTTATCGTGAGAACTCTGGCAGCATCAATATGATTCATTTGGGCCGCAAGGTATCCCAGGAGATAGTTTGTTAGCCCTAGCCCTGTGATCAGCAGTGCGGCACTGGTGAGACGACTCGGCTTGAAGGTCGAAATTCCCACCAACCCAATTATCAGCAAGATCAGCGCGGGGACTGGTATCGCAAGCCACGTATTTGCAATTGGCGTATGAAGCAGTGCCCACAGCAGCCCGCCGAGCATCCACGCTAGACTACCAATCAGCCGACCGCGCACAGGAGATCGGACGACCGATTCCATCTGTTCACGCGCGGCTTGTCCCAGAACGTCGAAGCCAGTAGTCAGAAAGAAACAGATCAGCCCCGTTGAATCACCATTCGAACGAAGTTCAAAGCATCGTGTTTGGAAGGTCAGCAGCATATCTTGCTCATAAGCGGCGCGGAACTCGGCAGGATACAGCGCGAGGATTGACCTTATCAAGCGGACAACAAGCGAGATGGAGTGTGAATGGTCGTGCTTGTTCATCACAGCGCCCTTCCCTGATCGGCCCATCCCGGAATGTGCTTGGAGCGAACAAGCGCAAGCTGTTTATCCAGCCGCATGATCTCGGCGCGCAGTACCTGCTGCCCGAATGGGGTGATCCGGTAGTAGCGCCGCCGCTCATCATCAAGAGCGGGGTCGGGGCGTGCCTCAGTCTCTTCGATCAGATTCGCAGCGAGCATCCGTTTGATCGATCCGTACAGGGTTCCGAGTGGGATGCGCATCTCACCGTATGTATCTTCTTCCACCGTTTTCATGATCCCGTAGCCATGCTTCTCGCCATCAGCCAGCGCGATCAACATGTGGAAGACAATCGGCGAGAGCGGCAATAGTTGATCGGGTGAGTCGTCAGTCATCAGGAAAGCCTTTTATATAATCGCCTAAACTATATTTCTGTAGAATATATTCTACAGAAATATATGTTTCGAGTCAAGAGCAACAAATGTGTTTGGATTCCGCTTAAGCGTGCGTGTATACTCAGCACCGTTTCATCTGTCGATCTTCTATACGCCGCCCACACCTAGAAATTAGAGCCGATGATTGCTGTGTCTACCCCTGCAACTCTGAACAGCCTGCGCCAGAGTGCCCGCGATCTGCTCAACGAGTTCGATGCGGCGGATGGGCTGGCTACCTACTACACCATGCATCATGACTCGCAGCGCACCACGCTATTTGTGCATCGCGACAGTGATAATCAGGTAGATGGTTTCTTAGTGCGCTGTCAAACGGGATTCGATCTATTCCGCCCACTGGTGACGCTGCGAGTCCGGGGTGAGGGGGCAGCCGCCCCATTGATCGAGCAGGCACTTCAGGCGGGCCGCCCGTATCTGCTCATCGTACCGATGCATCTAGTTGACCGCGTGAAGTCGTATGTGACGTTCAGCGAGATTTCGCGCAACCACATTTATCGACTCGATCCCAAGCGCTATCGACCGGAGGTCAATGTGATGGTGGTGAGCACGACGGATCGGCAGGGCAACCCCCGCGCCGAAATTCGCACAGGAGGACAGGCGGCGGCATCTGCCGGAGTGAACTGGCGCTCACCTATCTTCGCGGAGATGTACACACATGTGCTGCCCGAATTCAGAGGGCGCGGCTGGGGTGGGGCGGTGGTGACTTCGGTTGCCGGAGAGCTTCTCAAGATGAAAGTCACTCCTTTGTACAGTGCGGGCGAAGAAAACGATGCTTCGCAGTCGCTGGCGGAACGGGTCGGGTTTGTGGATACGGGCGCACGTGAGATGATGGCTCAGGCCAGCGTACGCACCGACGCGCCATCGGGAGGATAAGCAAGTGCCCGCGTTCGAAATTCGTCCTATTGAAGACTCAGATCGACCCTGGATGGGGCGTTTTCTGGACTCTCGATGGGGCAGCCGCCGTATCGTAACGCGCGGCGTGGTCTACGATACGAGCTCTCTTCCGGGGTACATCGCCGAGATGGAAGGACAACCCGTCGGTCTAATCACTTATCGGTGGGAGGATGATGCAGGCGAGGTTATCAGTATTGATGCTGTGATAGAAGGTGTGGGGATCGGATCGGCGCTACTCACGGCAGTCGTGATGGCACTCACGGCGGCGGGCTGCCGACGCATCTGGCTGATCACCACGAATGACAACACGCACGCCCTCAAGTTCTATCAGAAGCAGGGATTCGTCCTCGCCGCACTGCATCGCAATGCCATCGCAGAGTCACGTAAGCTCAAGCCGGAAATCTCGGAGATAGGGATCGATGGGATTCCGATTCGGGATGAGATAGAGCTTGAGATGATCCTCTAGCGCCCCATGAATTTTCGCCTTTACAACTCTGACGACGAACGTTTAGCTCTCGAAATCCTGCGTGATGGGCTTATAGAACAGGCGCAGTGTGCACGTTTGTCGATTACAGGAATCGACGACGGATCGCCGGACATGGACTTCTTCGAGGAGGCGTGGGATCGGAACGTTGCGCTCCTAAGTGAGCATCCCGAATGGTGGTGGGTTGCGGAGGATGATAATCAAGTAGTCGGGGTGATGCGCATCGAGTATCCATCGGAGAGCATCGCACTGCGCCACTTTGAACCCCACGCCTTGATCGCACAGATCAGCGTACACCCTGAAATGTGCAATCGGGGGATCGGGTTAGCGATGCTGCGCGAGGCAGAACGTCTTGCGCGCGATTCGTGTGTCGGGTTGATCGTGATTTATGGATACGCGGTCAATCCGGCAGTATGGTTGTATCACCGCGCCGGGTTTGTGGATATTCCAATGGAGCATCGCAAGGATCGGAATCCGAGGCGCGCTTATTTATGGAAACGGTTTAATCCGCTCCGGGCAGAGTGGCTCGAATAAGTGCGGCGATTCAGCGTTTAAGAACATCTGATGTAACATTGTCGGGATGCATTGGGGGTGCATCCCTTCGTCGTTCTAACCCCATAAGGCTAGTCCGCACATGGCTGAAGCAACTCATAACTTCCCCACCGATTTCCTGTGGGGGACGGCAACTGCCGCCCATCAGGTGGAGGGGAACAACACGAACAACGACTGGTGGCTGTGGGAATCGGAGGGGCAGGAGTCTTCGGCGCAGCGAGTGTTCCGCAATCAGATTTCCGGCCCTGCCTGTGAATGGTGGTCGGGACGCGGCGAAGAAGACATCCAACGGATGCGCGACCTCCACACGAACGCGCATCGGATGAGCATTGAGTGGAGCCGCATCGAGCTTGAGCCAGGGAAGTGGGATCACGGCGCGCTGGATCGCTACCGCGAAATCCTGAAGGCGATGCGGGCAGCGGGCATCGAGCCGATGGTGACACTCCATCACTTCACGAACCCAATCTGGCTGGCGGAAAAAGGGGGATGGCTGAATCCTGAAGTGGTAGACCACTTCCGCCGCTTTGTGGAGAAAGCGGTCGGCGATCTCTCCGATCTCTGCGACGTGTGGTGCACCATCAACGAGCCGAACGTTTACGCTTCGCAGAGCTACTTTCTCGGCAAATGGCCTCCGGCCCATAGCAGCATCTTCGAATACTTCCAAGTGAGCTATCACCTGATGCTGGCGCACGCGGCAGCCTATGAGGTCATTCATGATGTGCAGCCGCAGGCAAAGGTCGGCTTCGCCAACAACATGGTTGCGTTCTATCCACGCGGGGCACGCAGCCCCTTCGACCGTGCGATTGCCAATCTGGTTGATCGGGCTTTCAATCGTCTAACCCTCGATACGATCACCACTGGCGTGTTCAATCCGCCGGTTGGAAGCAAGATCAACATCCCGCAGGCCCGGAATACCCTCGATTGGATCGGGTTAAATTACTACACCCGCAACGATGCCTTCTTCAACCTACGGCTGCTTCACAAGCTGGGGATCGATTATGGGCCTCGCGAGAATTATCCACGCGGGCCGGAAGGGTGGGGCGAGATTTATCCTGATGGGTTGTTCCACATGATCAAGCGCTTGTACAGGCAGTTCAAGCTGCCGATCTATATCACCGAGAACGGCGTGCCAGATGAGCACGACACGACTCGACCCGCCTTCCTGCTGCGCCATTTGCGCCGTGTGTGGAGTGCCGTTAGTTTCAACTGGCCCGTGAAGGGCTACTACTTCTGGAGTCTGCTGGATAACTTCGAGTGGGCAGAAGGCTACGATCCCCGCTTCCGGTTTGGCTTATACACGGTCGATTTTGCCACACAGGAGCGCACGCTGACTCGGAGCGGTGAGCTTTATCAGGAGATTGCCAGCACGGGATCGATCAGCAGCGACATGGCTCGGCGGTATGCACCGGAACTCCTCAACGAGATGTTCCCCGGCAAGGGGCCAGATGATTTGTACGGAATCTAGATGAGCTAATCAGGCAATCCGAGATCGGCAAGCCGCGAGGTGTGCACAACCAAAATATCTTCATCTTTGAAGATGGTATCATCAAGCTTGGTTGCCTCGCTTCCTGCGATACGAAACAGTGCATAGCCAAAGCGTTCGAGACTGCGAATATCTGCCTCAGTGGCTATTGGCTCTTCCCACAAATGCGGATGTACTGCAATCACCATTGCCTTGTAACGCCCCTCCGCAAGTCCTTGCTGCATCCCACGCAGAATCATGGGTTCGGCCCCTTCAGTGTCCATTTTTACGGAATCAATTCGCCGGATGGGCTGCCTTTGGCAGAAGCCATCCAATGTGGTAACGGCAACTTCAAATCCCCCTCGCTGTGCGTAGCGGCGAAATTCGCTGGTCGCGCCGGGTTCCCAGGGATTGAGAGGATACAAGGTGAGCATTCCATCTTCAGCGCCTACTGCCATAGGAACCACCGTGACATTCTGTGCCTGATTGGCCGAGAGATTTACCTTCAGTTGGTTGCGTGATATAGGATTTGGCTCGAAAGCGTAAATCTGCGCGGTCTCTGGTGCAGCACTCCACACTGTCAACGTGAAATGGCCCACATGCGCTCCGATGTCGATAACGCATTCGGCATCCTTGGATATTCTACGGAACCAGTAGCCAACACTCTCTTCCCAGACTCCATCCAGAAGCAAGTTGGTTTGCAGTAAATCATGCGGATTTAAGAGCATTCTGAATCCATCAAACTGCCGCTCCGTCGGGCGAGTAGGGATCGGCATGATGGAAATCGCTGCTGCATTAACGAAGTGTGGTGCGCCTGTCTTGGTGTACCAGAAGCGCAGCCAGTGTGCATAAAAGGTAGTGTAGTCCATCAATTAGTGCATCAGCTCCCTCAACGCTCACGGATGTATCTAACAATCACAATCGTTTTGTCGCGATTGAGATTTTCTCCAGCATTGGAGAATCCTTCTGCTTGGAGTTCTGCCAATTGTGCCGCGATTAAACTTGTATGACCACGTTTATGGATGTACCAAAATACGTCGGCAGCCTCGACAAACTGCTTTAGCCTATGAAGCTGTATGCTGTCCGATGGTGATATTGTGTTTACGAGCGGATTAGGTATATCCACTGACTCACCCAATCCGTCTGGGAATACAAAAACCACATTACGTCCGTTAATGCCATGCAAGGACCAATCACGAATATGGACGCTTTCCCACGCCGAGTCTGTTTCAACTACTATCCTATCATTTGACCTATATTCGGCTGGCAAAATCGAGATGGAAGTTGTGTGCGCGAAGATGTTCAATTTGTAGGCGGCGAGTATATCTGTGGAGGATTTGTATTCAGCCAGGCAGTCTCCATCCAGCGTGAAAACGTATTTCACTGCACAATCATCTGTGATGGGTGTACCAATCAGGGCTGTGGCAGGTTGACCACTGATTAAGCTTGTCGATTCAACTCGCTGATTCTGAATGATGAATAGAGTAAGAAGCCCTACCAACATGAGAATGTTGCTATAGCCAAGCCATTTACTAGACGATCCTGTTTCTTTAATATCCCAGATAGTGATGAATGCAAGGGCGATCACCGCAATCCAGAACTGAATCGCGAGAGTTGCATACCAAGAAAACAAAGGATGAGAGTACCAGGGCTGCTGTCTCGCTGCGCCGAGCATTAGGCCAGGCAAGATTCCGAAAGCAGCAATGGGCAGCCACGTAATATACGCCTCTCGATCCTTATTTGCGATGAATAAGTAGATTGCATTCACCACCAAATTCAAAACCCCTACAATGCCAATGAGCATACAGAGGTTGTAAAGAGGCTCAAACCGATAGGTTCCTAAATAGAATCGGTTAGCAAAAACTGCCCCAAGATAGATCAGCATAAACCGAATGGTATCCAGGCTAAGTATATGACTTAACGACTCAGTACCTGACGAGTTTCCCCCAAGCATCCCTATACCCGACAGAAATAGACCAATTGATATGACAGAAACTACAACCCAGAAAATAAAATGCGACCAGCGACGATAGCCCCGGAAGACCATCAACGCGCCAATAATGAGGAATGAAGAGAATCCATTCCCCGATGAGTAAGTCGCAAACAAGCAAAATACAGCAGCCGCCAGCAGACCACGCCATGAACCTGGATAAAGAGTGATTGCCGAGATTGCCAAAAGGAAAAAGAGGATGACAAAATACCAGTGACCGAAATAGATGCCTAGCCAATTAATCTCTTGCTGCACTGAAAAGATCAGCATGGAGAATACGGGCAAAATGAAAAGAACCGCTTGCGGTTTGACTCGTTTGAAGAGACCCAACAATAACAGCAGAATGATACCTGCCAGCAAGATTGTAAGAACCGGTTCAAGAAGTATATTCCATCGGGTTGTCAGAACGAGCAGTGCAATTAATAGAAATGAAAACACATTGTAGTGGAGTCCCCAGGGAGTGAATATCTCTTTTAATGGAACTCGTTTGTGTTCAACAGCAAGTACAACGTTAAGGCTACGCAGTTCATCGGCCCAGGCGATGTTCTGTTTGTGCACGTAAACGAAGACTGCTAGCAGAAAAAGGGGAACTAGGCTCAAGACAATAAGTGTGAATCTTGCCGGATCAAGCAGCCACTGAATGCGGCTCCGAAGCCACGTTGGGATTGAATGCATTCGATAGTGTCTCCGGAATGAAATGAGGCTTAATAACACTTCTCATCGGATCATGCATTTATGCACACAAAAATCCAGCACAAGATTTTAGCTCCAATTTTCAGAAGTAAAATCCCGGCTGAATTTTGTAAGGAGGTTACTGTTAATCTAGACCTGTAACGCGCCCGCCATCTTGATGTTCCATCGATTGATCCGGGCGGCAATTGTAAAGATGCGCTTCTCGAACTTCTCCGTTGGGCCGATCCACTGAATAGACCTGGACAAGCTCGCAGTGCGCTGCGACGAAATCTTCAAGTGCCAAAGCCTGTGGTGTCGGTGTATCCTGACAGCCAATAAGCTGATCCGACAATACGTAGTCAGGTTTTATTTCATCCCGAACAATTTGTTCGGCAAGTGCAGGAGGCTGGATCGATGCCCGTATTGCAACCTCAGAAGGCAGCTTTCCTTGCAGTGCAAGCTGCTCGTCAGAATAGCTTGCCTCTGGCAAACCAAACCACCACGTCGTCTCGGCCAGGATGGTACTCCTGGGTGGAACTCTCTGTGCCAAATCATGGGCGACTGTGAAGAAGCGATCATTTGTCGGGCGGCGCAGCAGGAGGGCATCACCCCCCAAATAAAGCAGTAATAACGCGCCTAGCAAACCTGATGCCATCCAAGGAATCCAGGTCGATGGGATTTTCGGGATGTTGAGCTGAGTCAGCCACTGAACCCCGAATACCCCCAAAACTATCAGTACTGGAATCCAGGGTACGGCATAAGTCGTCCATTGATAGTTGACCAACATGATAAAAGATAGAATTATTAGGAGGTAATATGCCGCTGCAAGCCGGTGATACCTGTTCCTATGAAGTACGGCAGTTGCAATACCAAATAAGAAAAACAGAGCTTGTATAATGCCGACAGGTTGAGGTGCGTATACAAATATCCACCAATTGATAAAACCGACAAGATGCTGAGGAATTCGCATTAGCAAGACTTGGAGGATGCTCGCGTCTACGCTGGCGTAGGCGTAGGTTGACATGATTGACAGGGGATTAGGTGTGCGCAAAAGATGAATGAAGTCATCGGGTCGTGGAACAAAACGCCATACGAACAGCACTGGCGTGACGACCAATCCTCCGAGCACCAGCCAGCCAATTTCCTTCCACTTTCCCCTAG
>Ga0075421_100010081_pt1 | contig 11657 bp, 9 predicted proteins | sample SoiMetdeltSBSDD5_FD_75292 | JGI IMG/M metagenome (GOLD analysis project Ga0075421, IMG submission 75292) | Bulk soil microbial communities from a Populus tree surrounding site in Tennessee, USA - Soil MetaG P. deltoides SBSDD5 | ecosystem: Environmental > Terrestrial > Soil > Tree plantation...
AAGCAGCCCCTCTTCAGCCTGTTTACGCTCGATAAATCGTCCGATCTGACCCCCGATATCACCCATGATTCGGAGAAAATCGTCGTCCATCTCGCGAACCTCACGACTGAAGCATTCGATGACAGCGACGACTTCATTGGCCACTTTGATCGGGAAGCCAAAGGCTGCGCGCAGTCCTTCTTGGGCTGCTATCGGCGCACGCGGAAAATTGCGGTCTTTAGTAACGTCCGGAATCCAGGCCGACTCCCCGCAGCTCCATACTCGACCGGGGAGGCCGAATCCCCGGGCAAATCTCCGTTCCCTGCTATGAGCTTCAAACAAAGGCGCTTCGGCGGATTGGACATGCCAAAACTCCACGCACGCCAATTCGTTCGCCGCTCGATCGACTTGCCAGATTGCGCTGTTGCTCCATTTCGCCCGCTCACATAGCACTTGAAGGATTTTCGAACCAGCCTCTTTAAGGTCCGGAGAATCAGCGAGAATTCGACTCACTGCCTCTTGAACCTCGAGGCGTTGCTCGGCTCGCATTCGTTCGGTAATCACGGAGGTGAGGACCAGAGCAGCCATTGCGATTGTGGCCGTAAATCCTTGCAAATGGAGAAGAGATTGATGGGAATCTCCGTTGGCGAACGGGCCGAGATCGTGGAGGGTACCGGCCAAGGCCACAGCAAATATGAGAAACGCAGATGTCATAGCACCGCGTTGACCAAATCGGAACGCCGCCCACAACAGCGGTAGAATGGCTATAAATTCCACGCCAGGAGGCGTGGGCGTCAGAAAGACGAAGTAGCCGATGAGTGCGAGTGACAGCAGCAACCCCGCAGCCTCGATAATGCGCCTGGGGTTCAGTTCTGGGTAGGGCTGGGTTAGCCAAATCACTAGCAGCGGGCCAAATAATAAATCGCCGACCATGTCTCCCAACCACCATGTCAGCCAAATCGCGCCATAACGGTTCCAGGGAGCGTAACCGCCCAAAGTCAAACTCGTAACGCCGAAAGTCGCGCTAATCGCCGTGCTTATCAATGCAACCAGCAAGACAAATTTAAAGATATTTCTTGCTCGCTCAAAAACCTTCGAACCGTTAGCAAACTTGTGAATGAGCCAAGCACCCGCTACGGCTTCAAGCGTATTGCCGGCTGCTATACATAACGTTGTGGCCGGCGTCCCTTGAGTCGTGATGTTGACTAGAAACGCGCCAAGAAAGACTCCCGGCCAGAGTCTATACCCCCAAAGAAGAAGAGCGGCCAACGCTATGCCGCTCGGCGGCCAAACCCCCGACGCGCTCGGGTGTACGAGAGCCAAATAAAGTCCGAACTTGCCCGTAAGAAAATAAACGGCAGCGAGACCAAGAATGGCGGTTAATGTGCTCAAACGTAGTGTTGCGGAGGCGGCCGTCGGCATGGGGAGCTTAGCGATTAAAAATCGCTTTCCCCGGCTGGTATTGCGAGCTTAAAAAAAGTTGCGGTGAGCCCGGACCGGTGTATCTACAAAAAAAAGAACAACCCATAGCTGCGTCATCAATCTTCTCACAATTCTTTCATAGAGGGGCAACCGTACGCAACCGCACAGGGGTGGCCGTTTCCGACCGGCTCGGCTAAAGGTAAAAAACTGTCTTTAGAACCAAGCGAGAAATCTTTCCGCTTACGCATTCCGTAAGTACGACAGGGATCGAACTACTTCGGTGCTTCATGGGCCAACCGTTTATACATGTTCATGATTTCGGGCCGCCAATCCGTGTAGAGCTTCACGTCTTCGAGGACTTCCTTGCCGCTGAACATCTGCTCGAAGATGTTTCCTTCGAGAACCACGTCTTCCCAATCTTTTCGGAACGCGGGGTCTTTGCCGGTTCTTAGCAGCGCATCTTCCATGACCCTGCGAATCGACTCCGGAGTTCCCGGCGGAAAAGCCACGGCGGCGCCGAGACGGTCAGTGGAGTTGATCTTCTGAATGATATTTCGTTGCGTGTCGGTTTTGGCGAATTGCATGATCGAGCGGACGCCTTCGAACATCGGATGTTTTACCGGCGGCAATTCCTCCGGCAGCGTCATGGCCAATAGCGCGACCACCTCGCGCTTGGTAAACCATTCAGGCTTATCGGTCATCATCGATGCGGCGTCATTCACCCGCCCTTCGACCTCGCCTTGCTCCATCGCGACGTAGAGCTGCAGTGTGTCATAACCCAGCACCCAGCGGACTTTGAGCCCCAACACTTCGGCGATGAGACGCGAATAGAGATAACTGCGATTACCGACTCCTTGCGCCCCAAGCGTCACCTCGCGGCTCTTTAGATCGTCTAGAGATTTGACTCCCGCGCGGTGATGCATGAAGAGCACATTGCGCTGCTTGCCCGTGCTTGGCGCGCCGACGTACACGAAGGTGCGAGGCTCGTAAGTGGCTCCCGGCGCGCCGAAATACGGCGCTTCTAAATACGACGAAATGACCATCGACATAAAACTGCCGTCGGTGGGCCCTTTGCTGAGGGTCAGCATCGCCGGGATGCCCTGTCCTCCCGATTTATTTTGAATTAAGAATGCGGGATTGCCCGGTGTGTATTTCGTCAGATACCTGGACAAAGTTCGAGCGATGCGATCTTGCCTTCCGCCCGCTTGGGCGCCGACCTGCAACGTGATGACCTTAGCCTGAAAGTACGGTTGCGCCGCGTCCGAGATTAACGGGGCAAAAATCAAAGCTATAAAAAACCCGAGAATACCCGTTCTGTGCATCGCTGGTGCTCCTTACACTTTTTACAATCTTAATGACCCTGATTATTTTGATTTGTCTGCGGCAAAAAGCGGATTGGGGCGAGATTTATGAATCCACCACGCACTAAGATTAGAGCTCGTCGCGCCGGTTCTTTACCTGAGCGAAAACAGTTTGTTACTTCGAGGCATAAAGCTTATCGATAAATCCGCTGTCGTCCAGCTCCTTGACGAAGCGGAGTTCCGCGAAATCTTGCGGCTTGGCGGTTTTCGCCTTCGGCTCTTTTTCAGCGAGGGAGTCGAGAATCATTTTGATCCCGTCCAAGGTGGGATACTGTTTGCGCGGCAACATGTTTTCGGCGACGGCGCGGTCGTAGGTTTTTTCCAGAACTTCGCGATCCGTCAGTCCGCCCATGTATTTGGCGAGCACGCGAATACCGCCTTCCCGGTCGGTCTTGAGACGGTGCACCGCCTCGACATGCGCCTTGATATAAGCCCGCACAACGTCAGGCCGCTCGCGTATAAACTTTCGCGTCGTCGCCACGCCGGTGTGCTGATAGGGCAACCCCAACGCTGCAACGTCGGCCAGGACGTTGAATCCTTTTTTCTGCGCTGCGAACGTGCTCGGCGGCACGTGCACCGTCGCCTGCACGCGATTACTTTCGAGCCCGGCCTGGCGCGTCGCCGGGTTGCCGAGCTGCACGAATGCCACATCCTTGTCCGGGACCAATCCGATCTTTTGCAGAGCGAACCGGGCGACAAAGTCACTGGCGGTGCCGAAGCTGCTGATCGCCACGGCCCCGCCCTTCAGTTGCGCGGGAGTTTTGATCTCGGGGCGGCTCATCAGCCACCAATCCAAAGTTACGGTGCCGCCGGCGATCATCACGGTATCCGAGCCGCCGAGCGCGCTGTTGATGATGCCGATGCCGGCGATTTGCGAGATCGGCGTGTCCCCTGCCACAAGAGCCATGATCGGCACGTTTCCCGTCAACATGATGATCTGAGCGTCCAGTCCGTTTTTTGCCAACAGCCCGGTGTCTTTGGCCATCCAAATCGGCAGATGCGCGGAGCTCATCGAGGCATAACCCGCGCTAAGCTTGGCCGGAGCCTGCGCGTAGAGGTGTGTAGACGATAAAAACAAGCAACCTAGGTAAATAAGAAAGCGAACCTTCCGATAATCCATCAGCGCCTCCTTACAATTTAACGAACGTTCCGATCGCGGCAAATGTAGCATCGTCTCCTTCGGTCAATCAAAGAAATCCCAGCGATGCTCTCGCCGTGCTTCAATCGGACGAAAATCGGCAAAGTGACGTTGAGGGCATTGCTGTTGTACGCGAGCGTGATCGGCTTCGCTTGCGCATGGGCAGACACCCAGAGCCAGATCAGCAGCGAAACAAGTATCTTGATCGCGCGAGAGACCATGAATTTCATCTTTCCTTCCAAGTTTCGAGAGCACAACCAACTTCAGTTTTCGCCGCGTGCCGCTTTCAGATAATCCGCGCCACGCGCTTGCCTTGCATGATCTCGGTGTCGTGATTCGGCAAGGCGAGCTCGGGCCGAGCGGCTGTCGTCAGAGCACGGTCGAGCGCGACCACGGTGTCGCCCAAGTGGTAATACCAGCCCACCGGGATGTGGTCGCGAATATTTTTGAGCGTGTACGCGATATCACCGCACAGCACCGCCTTGCCGGCCGCGGTATCGAGGGCGACCATCTGCGATCCGGGCGTGTGGCCGCCGGCCTTCAGCAGATCCAGTCCGGGATAAAGCTCGAAATCACCATCGATCAACTGGATCCGTCCTTCCTGTTGCAGCTTTTTCAGCGCCGGGCGCACCTTTGGGCGAATCTGCTTATCGAAAATCTCGTGACGCATCAGCGGCCCCGTCCAGAATTCCAGTTCAGCGCGCTGGATGATGAATTTGGCGCTGGGAAAATAGTCTAATCCGGTGAAATGATCTTGATGAAAATGGGTGACGATGACGGTTTGAACTTCTTCGGCTCTAACCCCGAGTTCTTTGAGCAGCGCCGGCGGCTCGATAAAGTCTTTACCCTGGGCCCATTCCGGCGCGACGTAGTCGGGATGGTAACCCGTATCCACGACTACCGGCCCGTTCGGTCCGTCGACGAGCCAGAAAATGTAAGCGACCGGTTTGTCCCGCTCCAGATCGCTGCGCACGCACGGCATGATGCCGGCGCGCCACCAGTTCTCACTCATCCCCACCATCAGCGCATGGATGGTATGGTTTCGAGCCATGGTTGATGCCTCCAGGGCAGCGCTCGAGATCAATTAACTGTCGAGCCGCGATTCTATTGATCGTTGCGCATATGAGCCGATAGGCTGCTCGTGATTTCCCCATCCGTCAGCGGCTGCTTGAACATTTCATTGCGCATGTAAACGCGCTGCAAGCTCACTTCGCAAATTGCTTTTTTCATGCGCGCGAGATCGGGCTTGCCGCCGGCCGCGCGGGCCGCTTCCCTGGCGGCTTCCTTGTAATGGTTCTTTTCGTCCTGATAGACAACTTCCATCGCCCGGGCGATCATTCCTTCAAGACGGCCGCCTTTTAGCTTTCTTGCTTCGCGAAACATCCGTGCGCCGCCGCCTTCGGTGACGAGCACGGCAGCTTTATCGACGATCGAGCCCGAGTTCGCGTACGCTCTGCGGATATCGCCGAGCTTTCTTTCCTGAGGGAGTTGAAAAGTGTCGTCCGCGGAAACCGGGTGGCCCAGAAGATATTCGAGCACATCCGCCATCAGCACATAGTGATTGAATTCCTGCGTCAGCTGCTCCAACAGCGCGTGATACTGATGGCGACCGATGGTTTTGTCGATCTCGGGAAAATTCGCCGCCAGACTATTGAGTTCCTTCTGCAACCCGGTGAAATAGCCGTCGACCGGATGGAGTTCCTTCCATAACTGCGCCTTCAGCCAAAAGATATGATCGTCCCGGCTCGGCTTGCTTTTGAAAAATCGCCGCACGATCGCCGCCTCCGTTTCCCAATAAGGCAGCGCAGTGACAATGAGCTCATGTTCGACGTCTTTCGTGTTCAAGTGCTACCGTCCCTATAATGGTGCATCAATCAGATAAAGACCCGCGCCATGCCAACTCGTCAGCCTCGATTGCTTCCAGGAGGGCACCGGGGTGTCAAGTCAATTTAAACACGCTCGATCGAGGCCGGCTGAGATTTTTGGGACTTGTAGCTTGCGCTAAACGGATGCCTAGCCAAGCTCGAACTCCGCACTCTGAATATCGCCGCCCCATATGTCGACCGGGCTGCCAACCGGATAGACAATCGGTTGATGCGTGGCATCCAGCCGGCGGTGGCCCCAGCCGAACTCCACGGCGAATCCCCCCGGCGTCTGAGCATAAACATGCACCGTTTGACAGTTGATGTGCCGGCCGGGGCCCATGCCGATAGGCGCCTTGTGAATGCGCAGGAAATGGTACGAGCGCATGACATCGTCGAGCGACTCCACTTCAAACATGACATGTTGCAGTCGTGGAGACTTGCCGGGCATGCACGGAGCGAACGCCAAACTGTGGTGGCGCTCGTTGCAGCGTAAAAAACACAGGCGGATGTTGTCGTCGATGTAGACCCAATCACTCAAACGAAAGCCCAAAACGCTCGTGTAGAAATCATGGCTGCGCTGGGTATCGTTGACAGTGAGTAGCGCGTGCCCCAGACGCAACACGCTCACATCGCGAGTATAGCGCACCGGCGCTTTGTCGATCTCAAAGCCGTGGCACAGAGCCAGAATATGTCCGTCAGGGTCCATGAGTTCGATAAAATCGCTTACCTGCCGTTCGGCACGCTCTTCTTGGGTGCCGCGGCGCCAAGCGATACTCAGGTCGGTAAGCTTGGCTTTCCACTCGGCGAGTTCCTGGGCGCCGCCGACGTCGAAGCCGACGTAGCGCAAAACCGGCTGCGGATCTGTGCGCGCGGCGATGCGATGATGATACTGATCGGGCCGCACGTACGTGACGTTGCCGTCCGCCGATCGGCTGGCGGGAAATCCCAGCATGTCCCGCGTAAAATTTTCGAATTTCTCGCGATCCGGCATGCCGACACCGATCTGTATGATATCGTGGATGGTCGTCATCTTAAGATCTTCCTCTCGAAGCGATTCGCAATCGCCCGATGACTACTGTCACAAACTAATGGCCTTTCAAACAGCGCGACGCTACCGTGCGCGCAAAGTGCTGTCAAGAATTCAATGAGCTAGAGAGATTTTCGCTTTGCCTCCAGGGTCATCCCCTTGGCGGTGTCGAATATAACGACACGGCAAACAACAAATTCCCGTGGCCGGACTGGCAAGCTCGGTACAATCGAATGTCGTAGGGAGGGGGGATACGCAAGCGACATTACAATCGGCTAGATGTTTCGTGATGACACCTTTTCATGGCTGTGATACGTCGGGTGTTGCGGGTGTTTCACTTACACAAAAACGAGATTGCCGTTCCGGTCGCGGATCAACCCGCGCCCGTCAGTGGATGACGGCATGTTTTGCGGACCGATTTTAAGCTCGTCGACTTTGACGTGGCCGTGAAAAGTGTCCACTTCGAGCATGCCGTTGTCCTCGCGCAGCACGCCTTTAGGGTCTTTTCCCTGAGCGACGTCCTCCATGGCCTTGTGCCAGATGCGCCGCATCATGATGACGCCGCGGTCAGAGCTGGCGAGATGCTCGAGCCGGCGCTCCGGAATCGCGCCCTGGGATTCTTGCAAGACGAGGTCTTCCAACGCGGGAATCCCTTCCCAGTTGGAATATCTTCTCTTGTCATAGCTTTTCTTTTCGACCGTTCCCTCCAAGCCTTGCGGCAGGCCGAATATCCAGGCGCCGGTAAAATTTCCTCGACGGATCAGATTGTAGCGGAAGAGCTCGAAGTGAGTGTCGTCGATGATGCGAATCATGCCACCGCCCTCTTGCCGCTCGTCGGTGAAATCCGGCGGGAAACCGGAACGGATGCCCGAAAAGCGCCAGTGTATCGGCATCGCCAGGCTCCATGTATTGACGAATTTGACCTCGGGATCACCGGTATCGAGGACGGAGACTGTTTTCATTCCATAATCGGTCTCCACGTGTTCGAGCGGCAACGGCATCCAGTTTTTAATCGTGTGGTCGTTATAAGGTTTAAGCTCCGGCGGTATGTCGCGCACTTGCAGGCCGTGCAAAATAACGGCGTGACCCATGTCGGCGAAATTTTCCATCCAGTTCAGGTAATTATAGTTGCGCATGTCGCCGTCGGCGATTCTGACTTCACCGTCGGTGCGCGCCAGCACATCGATTTTCGGCAGCGGCGGCGGATGGTCCTTTTCCGATCCCATGTAAGTCCATACGACGCCGCCCCACTCCTGCACGGGGTACCAAAGATGGCGGATATTGTTTTTCAGATCGCCGTCGCGCGGCTCCAAGGGCTGGTCGATGCAGCGTCCTTTAACGTCGTATTTCCAGCCGTGGTACGAGCACATCAAACCGTCTTCGCGCACCTGGCCGTATTCCAACGAAGCCAATCGATGCGGACAGCGAATACCCAGCAACCCTGGCCGTCCCCTGCCGTCGCGAAACACCACCAGGTCTTCGCACAACATTTTCACGGCGATCGGGATGTCCTTCAAATTGGCCGACAAACAGACGGGGTGCCAATATCGCCGCAGCATTTCTCCGCCTTTGGTCCCCGGCCCCGTGCGCGGCAACTCGTCGAGCAATCTCTGGTAGGCGCTCGGAGCCGCGGCTTCTAATCTCGTCTCTGCCATGTCTTGACCTCCACCGATGGCACTATAGTCATCGTCTCCAATCGAAACTACAGAGAGACCCTGTTTCGTGTCAACAAGCCGATGCCGCCGCGAGAGAAAACAACCGCCCAATCGGCCATTGACCGCGAACGAGGTCGGTTGCTAAAGTGCGCTTGGATCGAAGAGCGGACTCGTTTAGACGGCGCTTTGGAGGTGAAATATGGCAATCGGACTATCGCACGGCGGAACCAATGTTTATTCGGCGCCAAGTGGCTCCCGTGAGCTCTGGGTCGCAACCCAGGACGGACTGGTGCTTTTTGAGCGCGGCGAAGGTGGCCATTGGCGCGAATCTCGGCGCGCGCTGCGCGGCAATCATATAAGTTCGATCATCTTCGAGCCAACCAGCGGCATGATGTTCGCCGGCGCATTCTTCGGGTCGATTCATGCCAGCGCGGATGGCGGGCAGACCTGGGAGCGGCGCGACAACGGCATGCCCATTCACGACGTTTACAGTCTGGCCTCCACCGTCGTCGACGGCAAAGTCCGCGTTTATGCCGGCACCCAGCCGGCACACCTTTTTGTCAGCGAAAATCTGGGGCTGCACTGGAGCGAGATTCCTTCACTGCGCAACGTGCCGTCGGCCGCGCAGTGGTCGTTTCCAGCGCCGCCGCACATCGCCCACACAAAATTTATCACCTTTGATCCGCACAACTCGAAAACGATCTACGCGTGCATCGAGCAGGGCGCATTTCTCAAGAGCACCGATGAAGGCAAAAGCTGGGCTGAGCTCAACACCGTCGGTTTTTACAAGGATAAGGATCGTCCGGTGGAACACTTCTATGACGTGCACCGCTGCTTGATCGATCCGCGCGACCCGAAAAAGATTTACGTCACCGGCGGCGCCGGGCTTTACGTTACCGACAGTGGCGGCGGAAGTTGGGAGCGCTGGACCGCCTCTGATTGGGCGGCCGACGTCTATCCCGACGGTTTTACTTGGAATCCGAAAAATCCCGATCTCATGTTCGTCGCGGCCGCCGAGCACAATCCGACAACCTGGCGGAAGGCCGGGCCGCAGGCGCGCGCCGAAGGAAAGATTTACCGCAGCAAAGATTGCGGTAATAATTGGCAGCGCCTCGGCGGCGGGCTCCCGGCAAGCTTGAAGCACGAATTCGGCGCGCTCTGCCTCGAAGAAGCCAACGGCACCTGTTCGATTTTCGGCGGCACTACGGGCGGAGAGGTTTTTTGCAGTGAAGACACCGGCGAGAGTTGGACGCTGATTACCGCTGAGCTGGCGCCGATTTCGAAAAAGGGGCACGAGAGGCTCCTGGCCGCGAGCTGAATCAATTCACAAACGAGCGCATTGGAGAATTTATCGCCTCGCCTCCCGTTCCGACTTTCTCCCCCTCGATGGGGTAGAAGAGGGGGTGCTCGGCACCCCTATCCCTTCCTTCCCCTATCAAGGGGCAAGGTGTTAAAGCAGAAACAACACGGATAAAATTCGGGAGGACTTGGTCATGAGTAGTTCCGATCCGCGCACGCGTAGTTTGTCCGAAACCGCCGCCGCACGAGGGCCGAACCGTCCACTTCACACCAGAGGCGGCTCGCCCAACTACCTGGAGAAATCCCTTGCCGCAGCCGCCGAGCCTTTCAAAGGCATCACCAGCGACGGCAATGTCCTTCCCAACCTCTTCGGCATTCAAAAGACCGGTGTTGCGACCCAATCGATCCGCGAAGCTGCCGAAGCATTTCTCGGATCGTTGCATCCGGAGCAGCGCGCCAAAACTCTTTTTTCCGTGGACACCGACCAGTGGCGCAAATGGAGCAATATCCATCCGACCCTCATGCGCCACGGCACGCCGCTGTTCGAGATGAATGACGATCAGCGCGATCGCGCCTTTGCCCTCTTGCGCGAGAGCCTGAGCCGGCAGGGCTTCGAGGAAGCGCTCAACATCATGCACCTTAACGAAACCGTCCAGGAAATGACCGGCAGGCTCAGCGAATACGGCGAGGACCTCTATTGGCTGAGCATTATGGGCGCGCCGTCGGCCACCGAGCCCTGGGGCTGGCAATGGGACGGCCATCATCTGATTATCAACTACCTCGTGCTCGGCGATCAGGTCGTGATGACGCCGACATTCCTGGGCGCCGAGCCGGTGCATGCCGCCAGCGGCAAGTACGCCGGTTTGAGAGTGTTCAAAGCCGACGAAGACCGCGGGCTTGCACTGATCCGCGCGCTCTCCGAGGCGCAGCGCGCCAAAACAATCATCGCGCCGGAAACTTCGGGCGAAGATTTCACTACGGCGTTCCGCGACAACTTGGTGCTCGACTACGCGGGCATCCGCTACGGCGATCTTTCGAGTACGCAGCATGATCTCTTGCTGAATCTCGTCGAATATCATGTCGGGCGCATGCGCGACGGTCATTCTCAAGTCAAAATGGCCGAAGTGGAACGCCATCTGAAAGACACTCATTTCTGCTGGATGGGCGGCATGGAAGACGACAGCACTTTTTACTACCGGATCCAGAGCGCCGTGATCATCGTCGAGTTCGACCACCAGCGCGGCATCGCCTTTCGAGAAAGAACTAAGCCCTACAAAGACCACATTCACGTCATACTGCGCACGCCCAATGGCAACGACTACGGCAAAGATCTTTTGCGCCAGCATTATCTGTACGGCCACCATGCGCCGCAACGTTAAATATCAATAATGCATCTCCTTGGCGGTCTAATGGAGGCGCAGGCCCCGTGCCTGCCCTCCGGATGAATAACCCAAAAGGGCGACAAACGATCGCAGTGTTTAAAGACGATGCGGACGATTGACGGCTGGCCTAGCGCCATAATAGAAATGCGTGCGGTCACTACTTGTCTGTAACCGTTGATTTGCACCTGAATCTAAAGAACCCTTCGACGAGCTCAGCGTGAACGGTCAAGGCACGTTCATGCTGAGGCAGCCTGCTGTGAGCCAAGCCGAAGGGAAGCATGAACGGCGGACGCTAATCTGCTGTTATAGACAGATCCCAGAGCGGCATCCCCAACTTCAGCGACGGAGGACACTCTATGTTCACGCCCGGTTGGTGCGCGCGATTCGTCCTCGTTCTATCTCTTTCGGCAGGCGCGGTTGCCGTTTCACCCAAACACGCGCTCTCGCAATCAAACCCCAAAAAACTCCGCATGGGCATCGCCGCGACCAGCGTCGGCTTTCTGCCCATCTACACTGCCTATCATCGCGG